>Ga0208695_1000145_pt1 | contig 97786 bp, 87 predicted proteins | sample AD_UKC111_MetaG_FD_184449 | JGI IMG/M metagenome (GOLD analysis project Ga0208695, IMG submission 184449) | Active sludge microbial communities of municipal wastewater-treating anaerobic digesters from Hong Kong - AD_UKC111_MetaG (SPAdes)... | ecosystem: Engineered > Bioreactor > Anaerobic >... | reverse complement strand
CAGAAAGGTTATAATCATTTTGGTGAGTCATTGGGTTCTCCTTATTTGGTTGGTCGCCTTTAAGGATACTTCTGACTCACCTCTTTTGTTAAGGTCCTAGAATTTACAGAAAGAATGATACATCAACGTTCTATATTGCCCATCCCAATTGGGTGTTTCAGCAATTGGATAGAGGCGCAAGTCAGACATTCAAAATGCGGATCAGGTTCCTGGGGAATTTTGAAGCCGCTTCGGGGATTGCTCCCGGAAGCCAGGTTCAAAGATATACATTTTGGAGTGATTTCAAAGAGAAATTCATACCCAAAAACAGCCTGTTCCTGATATTTTTGTACCTGTTCTCGATTTCTGGTGCGGTTTTCCTCTGGATTCGCCTGCCAGCGGCGCGTCCTTATGTTGTATTATTCTTGATACTGGTTTGTCTCTCTGGGCTTCAATTTGTTATGACGATGCTTGTGGGAGAGACCCGCGATACCGCCAAACAATTGCTGCAATTTAATATCCTCTGGGATGCGACACTTGCCTTTGGGGTGGTGGGATTGGCGGGATTATCCAGCAGGCGACGTCCTAATAAATTGCAGGAATCCTGGCTAATAAAAAGACTGCCTGAAGGATAGCAGGCAGTCTTTTTGGGGCTTTGCAAGTCGGTTTATTTGCGAAGCTCAGGTGAGGTGAAATATAATCCGGCCACTTTATGAGGTTCGCTTCCGGTCACACTGATCTGGATGACAACCTGTTTGGAATTTGAGTACACTGCAGTGTAAATGACGAGCATGGTGCCATCCACGTCCCGAACGCTACTTACTTCGCGGCTCTGATACGTGCCCACTTTGGTCGAGAGTAGATCCCTCAATTGCTGAAACGATTCTTCTGTGCTGGCTTCCATCATCTGCTCATTAAAATTCTGTGAGAAGAGAGCGAAATCGCCGCTTTCGATTCCGGCTAGCACCTGGTCGGTGATCGGCTCAACATACGACAGCACAGCTTCCTGGTCAGCGTCTTTTACTGCTTTGCCGGGAAGACAGGCGGTCAGTGTCAGGAGCAGGGTAAGGGCTGCCAATAGGAACCGAACTTTTTTGCTCATCTGTAACCTCCTCAAAGGGGTTCAAACCGCGCTGTGAAGTGGCGCAACAAAGCTGGTGAATACGTGAGGCGGTAACCGCGCAGTTTGTCTGCAGTTTTTGCCAGCTCCCCTAAAACATCAGCGATGTAATCAATGTGGGCCTGGGTGTAAACGCGGCGCGGTATTGCCAGGCGGACCAGCTCAAGTTTTGGGTAGACCATTTCACCGGTTTCCGGGTTGGGATGGGCAAACATGACCGAGCCGATTTCCACGGCGCGAATGCCGCCGGCCAGGTAGAGATTTGCTGCCAGCGATATCCCCGGGAATTCTGCATGAGGAATGTGCGGCAAAAGACGCCCGGCATCGACATAGATGGCATGTCCGCCGGAAGGCTCGATGCAGGGCACGTTGTTTTCTTTTAAACGTGCGCCCAGGTAGGCCGTCTGACCAAGGCGGTATTGCAGGTAGCCTTCATCCAGCCCTTCGCGTAAACCGACTGCCAGAGCATCCAGGTCGCGTCCGGCCAGACCGCCGTAAGAGACAAAACCTTCTCGCAGTATCAGTTCATTGCAGATCTTCTGGAAAAGGTCGTTATCGCGCACGGCCAGAAAACCGCCAATGTTGACCATGCCGTCTTTCTTGGCACTCATCCAGGCGCCGTCAGCCAGGGCGAAGATTTCACGTGCGATTTCAAGTGTTGATTTATTCGCATAGCCGGGCTCGCGCAGCTTAATGAAATAAGCATTTTCAGCATAGCGGCAGGAATCGATGAAGAACGGAATGCCGAACTCGTGGTAGGTCTCGGACACGGCGCGGATATTGGCAAGTGAAACCGGTTGGCCTCCGCCTGCGTTGTTGGTGATGGTGATCGCGCCGAAGGGAATATTCTTTGGTCCAACCTGCTGGATAAAGCTGCGAAGCTTTTCGATATCCATGTTGCCCTTGAAGGGGTGTGGATTGGCGGGGTCGAAAGCCTCATCGATCACCAGGTTAGTGGGCCGGCCGCCGCGGGCCAAAATATTTCCTTCGGTGGTGTCAAAGTGCATGTTGGAGGGCACGTACATGCCGGGCTTTACCAACAGACTGGCGAGAATGTTTTCGGCTGCGCGGCCCTGGTGGGTGGGCACGAAATGCTCAAACCCGAAGATCTCGCTCATGGCATCCGACAGGCGGAAGTAGGAGCGCGCCCCGGCATACGATTCATCGCCGCGCATGATGGCTGCCCATTGTTCCTGGCTCATGGCGCCAGTGCCCGAATCGGTTAACAAATCGATGAAAACATCGTCCGATCGCAACGCGAAGACGTTGTGCCCGGCTTCCTGCATGGCCTGAAGACGCGCCTCAGGAGAGATGAGCTGGATAGGCTCGACAACTTTTATGCGGAAAGGTTCTGGTGGGTAACGCAAGTTGGTATCCTCCTAGTGGAAGTGACAATCCAGGATGAATGATAGATAAAGTCTAACACCAGACCCGTCAATGTGTAATTGCGGTTTATCACCCCTTGTGAAGAAAAAGTTCTTCAATTTTGAAAAGAGTAATAAAAGGAAGAAATAAATAAAATTAAATAATAAGTAAATATAATTTAATTAGATATTGACATATTCAAAATAATCACTATAATAATTTTAGTAGAAATAAATATTCATAGGAGATTAGGTTATGTTCACTCAGAGTTTTCCTGTTACGGTTGAAAAACAATTCGACCTTAAGGTCGATGGGGATCTTGACCTGCGTGGTTGGGGCAAGTCAGAATTCAGCGCATCTGTGCTGCGGGAGAGCGACCTTCATATCGCCACAGAGGATGACCGCTGGATTGTTGAATCGAGTGGTGATCTGGAGATGTGGATTCCGGAAGGCATTTCCATCCGCGTAATCAAAGTGGAAGGCGATGCCGATATCCAGGATCTGACCGGGCAGTTGGTTGTGCATGGTGTTGGCGGTGATTTGGAGTTAACCAGCGTGGGAGAGACCCGAGTTGATTCTGTTGGCGGCGATTTGGATGCGAAAAAGATAGCTTCTCTTGCGGTCACAGCTGTAGGCGGCGATTGCTCGGTATCACGTATCACCGGCGCGGTGGAAATCAGCCATATTGGCGGCGATATGGACGCTGAGGATCTTGGTTCCTTGAAGTTGATTAATGTTGGCGGTGATTGCACGGCCAATAAAATCAGCGGTGAGTTCTCCGTATCCAATATTGGCGGCGACCTGGACGGCGAAAACCTGCAAGCGCGTGTTTCCACGGTGACAGTGGGCGGCGATCTGGTTCTGCGCGTGAAGAGCGGCGGAATCAAAGCGATGGCAGGTGGTGACCTGGACCTGCGGCTGGATGAACTGGCTGCTGAACCGGTGGAGTTGAGCGCAGGCGGTGATGTGGATTTGCACTTGCCGGCACAGGCCAATGCGAAAATGCACATCACCAGTGGGGGGCGCGATATCCTGATGCAGGTGGGCGGCTGGAATGAGCGCGTCGAGATGTTCGTCTTCGATTTTACCTTGGGTGAAGGCACAACCCCCATTCAAATTACTGCCGGAGGCGATGTGGTTGTCAATGATGGAAGCCCGCAGACAAATAAGGAGGGCAGTCCGTTTGAATTTGCTGGCATCAAGGTGGATGTAGATGCAATTACCCGCACGGTTCAGGAGAAAGTCGAGCGTGCGACCCAGCAGGCAGAAAACGCATCACGTGAGATCGAAGAGCGCATTCAGGCGGCCATGCGCCGGGTGGAAGAAAAGACACGCGGCCGCACGTTCCGGATGGGGGTTGAAGCGCAGCCACCTGCTTCGCCTGTCCCGCCGGTTGATCCAATCAAGCCAGCTGCGCCTGTTCAGCCTTCCGGAAATAAAGTTAGCGACGAAGAACGGCGATTGATTTTGCAGATGCTGGCAGAGCAGAAAATTTCAGCCGATGAGGCCATTCAACTCCTGGATGCTTTGGAAGGAAAAAACCAGTAAAATGGTATTTGTGAAACGATGGAACTTGAGGAGCCTGGAAACCCCATGAGCAATGAAAAGATAGAAATTCTTCACCGGGTGGCACGCGGCGAAATAGGTGTCGAGGAAGGCAACCGTTTGCTGGCCGAATTGGAAGCGATGACTGTTGTTGAACCTGAAGTGATTGTACCCGAGCCCGATTCACCTGATGTAAAGATCGACATGGGAGGGGAATCCCGTCCGGAAATCGATCCCGATGAATTGAAAAGGATGAAAGCCTGGCGGCGCTGGAACTGGATCCCGCTCTCAGTGTTCCTCATTCTTACCGGTTTTGCTGCGCTGTGGATTTATCAGGCATACACGCAAAGTGGTTTTGGCTGGGCTTTCTGGCTATCCTGGATCCCATTTTTAATAGGAATCCTGGGTGTGTTCGCGTTCTGGAATATGAAATGGGTGCATGTGCGCGTGCGGGAAAAGAAAGGCGAACGCGTTCAAAAGGTCTCCATCAGTGTGCCGCTGCCGCTGGGAATTCTCCCCTGGCTGTTCAATACCTTCGGTCGATACATGCCCTTGGAGGTGCAGAGGCAGCGCGATTCGATTTTGATGATCAATGAGGTGCTTAAATCTGACGAGCCCATCCACGTCCATGTCACGGAAAAAGAAGACGAAGAGGTGGAAGTGTTTATCGGATGAGGTCTTCTTGCTTTCATCCTCTGGGATTCTGGCGGTTGTTGCGCATAGCAACAACCGTTTTTTTTGGGGGGGAAAATGGGCGATTGTCACTAGACAGGCATTTTTTTTTGACGTATGATGAAATCTGCGTTCCTAATATTGTGGGTTCGCATTTTCTTTTGAGTTCGTCTCTTTTTTGTATCGTTTTTCTTTCAATCAGGAGCAATCCCATGAGCATTATAGAAGTCAATCAGTTAACCAAGTACTACGGGAAATCCCGCGGGATCGTGGATGTCTCGTTCACGGAAGAAGAGGGAGAAATCTTCGGTTTCATCGGACCGAATGGCGCAGGGAAATCTACAACCATTCGCCTGCTGTTGTCGCTCATTCACCCCACCAGCGGCAGCGCCAAGATTTTCGGAAAGGATGTCACCACGCACGGCCCCGAAATCCGCCGGGATATTGGTTACTTACCCTCGGAAGTTTTTTATTACGAAGGGATGCGGGTCATCGATCTGCTAAAGTATTCTGCGAGCTTTTTCGAGAAGGATTGCACGCAGCGCATGCATGATCTTTCGGAATTGATGGAATTAGAGCTCAACCGGCGGATCAGCGATCTGTCCTACGGAAATAAAAAGAAAGTTGGCATTGTTCAGGGTTTGTTGCATAGCCCGAAGCTGCTCTTCCTGGATGAACCAACCAGCGGTCTTGATCCGCTGATGCAGCGCAAATTTTTTGACCTGATCCGTGAAGAAAACCGCCGCGGTGTTACCGTGTTCTTCTCATCACACATCCTCAGCGAAGTCCAGCGTCTGTGTACGCGGGTCGCCATCATCCGTGAAGGACGGATTGTCGAGATTTCCAATATCCGCACCTTGCAGCAAAACAATTACAAGAAGATCAGCATCACAGCGGAAGGTCTGGGCGAGTTATTCCAGCAGATCCCTGGCGCATCCAACATGCAATTTGAAAATGGCACGGTAAATTTCTTCTTCAAGGGTGACATTAATACGGTCCTGCAGCGTCTGAACGGTGTAAGGGTTTCAGACGTGACCATTGAAGAGCCGACATTGGAAGAAATTTTCATGCATTACTACGAATAGGCAGCCGCCATGAATGCAAACATCTACCGGCATGAATTGCACATCCGCTGGAAATCCGTGTTCACCTGGTCGGTGGCACTGGTCTTTCTGATCGTATTTTTCTTTTCCGTGTTCCCTGCGTTTGCCAAAGATGCTGATTTGCTGAACCAGATGATGGCCAAATTTCCGCCGGAAATGAAGGCGGCTTTTGGCCTGGATAACATGGATATGGCGACGGTCCTGGGCTTTTACAGCCTGATTTTCCTGTTTGTCCAACTCTGTCTGGCGATCCAGGCTGGCAACTACGGCTTTGGATTGGTATCGGTGGAGGAGGCCGAATTGACCGCGGATTTTTTACTCACGCGGCCAGTCAGCCGTTGGGAAATCCTGACCAGCAAACTGTTGGCTGTGTTGACGAGTTTGCTTGTCACCGACCTGGTGGTATGGGGCAGCACGTTTATCAGCGTTTTGCTCTTCAACGATGGTCGAGCCTATGAAACAACCACTTTAATCCTGCTCCTGATCAGCATCCTGCCATTTCAGCTCTTTTTCCTGTGTGTCGGCCTGGTGGTTTCACTCCTGGTTAGGCGCATTCGCAGCGTTACGCCGTATTCGCTGGGCCTGGGATTTGGGGCGTATGTATTGAGTGCCTTTAGCGGCGTGTTTGGTGAGGCCAAGTTGGAGTTGATTACACCGTTCAAGCATTTTGATGCGGCCGCGATTGTGCAAAACCAGGCCTTTGATACGCCGTTATTGCTGCTGAACGTGGCGGTAACCTTGATTTCGGTGGTGGCCAGTTATTGGTTATACAAACGCCGCGATATCCATGCGGTATCGTGAGGAGGGCGGAATGAACATTTTTCTTCGAGAACTGAAAGCCAATCTTAAATCGCTGATCATCTGGAGCGTTGTGATATCGATTTTTATCATGATCGCCGCAGCCAAATTTTCAGCTTTTGTGGGCGACCCCAGTATGATGGCTTTATTGGATGCCATGCCCGAAGGGATGTTGGATGCCTTTAATATGCGGGCTTTCAACCTGACGACATTGAGCGGTTTTTACGGTCTCATGTTCATTTATTTCGGGTTGATGGGTTCGATGGCCGCTGCCATCTGGGGAACTGATATCATTTCGAAGGAAGAACGCGACAAGACTGTCGAATTCTCGCTGGTGTTGCCGGTTTCGCGCTCCAGTGTGATCACTGCCAAGGCGTTGGCTGCATTGGTGTATTGCATTATGTTTGTTTTAGTTTCTTGGGGTGTTTCCTATGTGGCTGTTCAGCAATACAGCCCGGATCAGGCATTCTACGACTACCTGAAGCTGGAAATGCAGGCAATGCTGATGATTGAGCTGATTTTCCTTGCAATTGGGCTGCTGCTTGGCTGTGCAATGAAACGCTACAAGCTCTCGAGCTCTACTGCGGTCGGGATCATCCTGGTCACTTATTTCATGTCGGTGATTTCCACCATGCAGGAGCGGCTGAATTTTCTGCGCTATTTCACACCGTTCAAGTATTTTGACGCTGTGGAACTTTTTCGAAATGGGGCGTTTGAGTGGAAGTTCGTGCTGCTTTCTGCGGGGATTATCATCGTTGCTTTGCTTGCAGCCTATTGGACTTACAACAAGCGCGACCTGTATATTTAATGTTCCTACAGGTCAATCCTATTCCGACCGGTTCTGTTGGTAGTTTTCTTTGAAAAACTTGAAAATCCTTTTATTCCTGGAGAGCGTAAATCGAACCCGGCGGGCGTGGGGCGGGCTAGTACTGGGCATATTCTCTCTTGCATTGATTGTATATGCCTGCGTCCCAGCCCGCCGGGTTATGACTACCTTTTCAACACCCGCGCGAGGTTACATAGATTCAATCGCCAGTAGCGCTAATCCAACCCTGGAAGGCTCAGATGGCAGTATTACCTTGCCAGCCGGATATACGCTCCAATTGGACGCGCCGGCTTTTATTAAGCTTGGTAGTTCTGATACGTTTTGCTTGCGGGTTGAACAGGACAGCCGGTTGGATGCGACATCCCCGCTTGCGGGCTGGCAAACCAGCATTGAAGCCAGCCTGCAATTGGGGAACCTACCAGTCGAACCACAGGGCAGCATTTTTCAACGCCTTTTGCCAGTCATACCGGCAGAATTTCGTTGGGAAATTACTGGTACTGACAATGTTGAACCAGAGGGAACTTTGTGGGTGCACTTGCTTTTCTTGCCGCCGGATGATCGCCCTCCTGTTCGAGTTTTGGTGCTTGCAAGGCCAGTTTCGTTCACCATTCGTTCCTTTTGGAGCTTGCCAGTTATTACGGCGAGCGCTTTGGGTATTTTAGGATTAATGGCAGGCTGTGGGATTGGATTACCCGCGATTTTACCGGGTATTCTGCAAAGGTGGCGAAAGGTCACTTTTGTCAAAAAATAATTGGACAAAAAAGGCAAATTTATGGAATCTTATGGGATTCACTTTACATCTCACCGTTCGGCTGATAAAATCTAATCGTCTTCTAATGTACAAATCTTTTCAATAAATCCCCCAATAATTGTTGAAGAAAACGGGAGAGTCTATGCTCAGTAACTGGCTGTATATAGGCATCTTCATGGTGGTTTCTTTGTTCCTGCCAGCTGCCGCGATTTTTATTGCCGGTTTGTTGGCACCGAAGAAACCAAACGCCATTAAAAATGCAACCTATGAATGCGGCATGGAGACAGTCGGCGAATCCTGGATCCAGTTCAAGGCACAGTATTACGTTTTCGCACTGGTTTTCTTGGTGTTTGACATTGAAACGGTCTTTCTTTTCCCGTGGGCAGTCGCTTATAACCAGATGACTCTTTTTGGAGTATTGGAAGCGATCATTTTCATCTTAATCCTCCTGGGCGCCCTGATTTATGCCTGGCGGAAGGGTGCGCTTGAGTGGCACTAGCCCAGTTCATTTGGAGGAACCATGACTTTTTGGTCTGATCCTGACGGATTTTTAGGGAATTGGCTAATCCATTTACTGGCCGGAATTGGAATTCCGGCCGGCGTTGCGCAAGCCATCGGCTATGCGCTGGGAGCTGCCATTCTGGCGACCGGAGCACTGCTTTTTGTGTTGTTCCTGATCTGGCTGGAACGGAAGATGATTGGCCGCGTGCAGGACCGCCTGGGACCAAACCGGTTGGGTCCCTGGGGCATTTTCCAGTCCGTCGCTGATATGTTGAAAATCTTTACCAAGGAATACATTACGCCGACTGGTGCGGATAAGGTTCCTTACAACCTGGCCCCAATTTTGACGGTGGCTGCGGTGTTGATGGTGTGGGCGGTGGTACCGCTGGCAGTCACGGTTTATGGCGTAGATTTGAATGTCGGTCTATTGTTCATTATTGCGGTCGGCTCACTGGGCGAGATGGGCATTCTGATGGCTGGGTGGGGATCCAACAATAAGTATGCTCTTTTAGGCGCTTTCCGGGCAGCGGCCCAGTTACTCTCCTATGAAGTGCCGATGGTGCTATCTCTGCTCATCCCGGTTATGCTGACTGGATCGCTGAGCATGAATAAGATCGTGATGCAGCAGGATATTTGGTATGTCTTATATGCGCCGCTGGCGGCGTTCATCTTTCTGATCACCTCGATTGCAGAGGTTGGCCGCGCACCGTTTGACTTGACCGAGGCTGAGTCTGAACTGGTGGCGGGTTTCAATATCGAATATTCTGGCTTGAAATTCGGCATGTTCTTTGTGGCGGATTTTCTGCACTCCTTTACCATTTCCCTGCTGGTCGCGGTGATTTTCCTGGGCGGCTGGCGCGGGCCTGGCGCCGAGACCTATCCGCTCTTGGGGTTTGTGTACCTGGTGATCAAGACCAGCCTGGTGAATTCGCTAATCATCATCGAACGGGCATCTCTACCTCGCTTTCGCATTGACCAGATGATGGATTTCACCTGGAAAGTGTTGACGCCTGTGATTCTGATCCTGGTGGCGCTCACCGCGTTGCTGGAAAAAACGATGGTGATGGTTGGCCTGGGCGCCTGGCTGCGCACAGGGATCATGTTTATTGTCAATATTGCACTCTTGTTCATTGCTGATACGGTCGTTCGCGGACACCTGGCCCGCCGGCCGCGGCCCGATGTGCGTGGGAAAGAGCGCCCGGTTGCCCGGCCTGAAAACTTCTTCTCGCAACCTGGATCTGGAGCGTGAGGATGACAACATTGCAAATCATTTTCCTCATAATTGCCGCGATTACATTGGTTTCTGCCTGCCTGGTGGTTATGACGCGCAAAATCATGCACGCGGCGCTTTGGTTGGTACTTTCACTGATGGGTGTTGCTATGGTGTATGCCACACTGCAGAGTGGTTTTTATGCTGTTGTGCAGATCCTGGTATATATCGGCGCCATCTCCACATTGATTATCTTTGCGGTGATGATGACCCGCAACGTGATGGAAGATGTTGGCCCGCAATCCAACCGCGGTTGGGGGTTGGCAATGGTGGGCAGCCTGATCCTTTTTGCTGGCTTTAGTACAGTATTGCTGACCTGGGATAAGGTACAGACCAACTTGCTCGAAATCCCGGCAATTAATGGAGAGAATATCCAAATGCTTGGATTGGCGCTGGTTGATCCAATGGGTTTCCTGATCCCGTTTGAGGTGGCATCGGTCTTGCTGCTGGCTGCGCTTGTCGCTGCCATTTTCCTGACCAGCGACATTAAAAGGAGCCGATCATGATCCCACTTTCCTGGTATTTGATCTTTTCGGCTGCACTCTTTTGTATTGGTCTGTACGGTGTGCTTTCTCGAAAAAATTCTGTGGCCATCCTGATGGGCGTGGAGCTGATGTTGAATAGCTGCACGATCAACCTGCTGGCATTCTGGCATTATTACGTTCAGGTTCGCCAGGCGCTGCAGATGAGCCCGCTGGTTTTTGCTGCGATCATCTTCACGGTTGCTGCAGCGGAAACGGCTGTTGGCCTGGCCTTGATCATTTCGGCATATCGCAAGCGTCAGAGCATTGTTGCCGGCGACCTGGACGAACTTAAAGGATAGGGGAGGAAGAAAACATCCTATGAACACTCAACTCCTCCTCTGGCTTATTCCCCTGCCACCGCTGTTGGCCTTCGGCGTGATCGTACTGGGTGCGAACCGCCGCAATGGACTGAGCACTGCGCTCGCGCTGGGCGGCGTGGGGCTGTCTTTCCTTGCAAGCATGGTGGTGTTTTTTCGCGTCATTGGCATCGAAGACTTGAGCGAACATCCAATCGGATCGGCCGTCAATTGGCTGCCAACTGCGGACACATGGTTGAAGGTTGGGGTGCAGATTGACCCGCTTTCCGCGGTGACGCTGTTCTTTGTCGCCTGGACGATCCTGATGATCTTCCTGTACAGTGTTGGCTACCACAACTTTGGCCAGCCGAAGGGCGACCATGATGTGCCTGGCTTGCCGCCGCACGGCGCGACGGTGAAAGACGGGCACGGCAGCCACAAGGTGATGTCCATCGAGCCGATGTACGCGCGTTTTTTTGCCCTGATCAGCCTGTTTGCCTTCGCGATGTACCTGCTGGTGGTGAGCGATAACCTGCTGACCCTGTTTGTCGGCTGGGAGATCATGGGCCTGTGTTCCTATCTTTTGATCGGCTTCTGGTACGCAAAAGATTCGGCCCGCAAGGCCGCGGTGAAAGCTTTTCTCACCACCCGCGTGGGTGATATGTTCATGATGATTGGTCTGGCAGCGCTGTATTCGATCACCGGATCGCTGAGTTACCAGGATATCTTTGGCAATGAAGCTGTGATGCACGCCCTTGCAACCACCACCTCGCCGGTCTTTGGCCTTTCCTGGGCCGGCTTCATCGGGTTACTCATCTTCCTGGGGGTGGTCGGTAAATCAGCCCAATTCCCGCTGCATGTCTGGCTGCCGGATGCGATGGAAGGTCCAACGCCGGTTTCCGCGATGATCCATGCGGCGACGATGGTTTCGGCCGGTGTGTACCTGGCCATCCGCAGCTTTCCATTGATCTCGGCGGGCTGGGAACAGGGCGCACCGCTGACCGTGCCGATGGTCGTTCTCACGGCGGTGGGCGCGTTCACCGCGCTGTTCGCAGCGACTATTGCGCTGGCGCAAAACGATATCAAGCGGGTGTTGGCCTACTCGACCATTTCGCAGCTTGGTTACATGATTGCTGCGTTGGGCATGGGCGCTTATGTGGCGGCGACTTTCCACCTGGTGACTCATGCCTTCTTCAAGGCACTGCTCTTCCTGGGCTCCGGCTCGGTCATCCACGGCATGGAACACGGCGTGCTGCACACCGGCGCGCACATCGATCCGCAGGATATGTACAACATGGGCGGCTTGCGCAAGAAGATGCCGCGCACTTTCTGGACCTTCCTGATCGGCGGTTTTGCACTTTCTGGTTTCCCGATGGTGACCGCCGGCTTCTGGTCAAAGGATGAAATCCTCTCGGGGGCTTTTAATGGCGGCCACATCTTCGTGTTTGTGGTGCTGGCGCTTTCGGCTTTCCTGACGGCCTTCTACACCATGCGCCAGATCACGCTGACCTTCCTGGGCAAGCCGCGCACAAAAGCTGCAGAACATGCCCATGAAACCCCGTGGACGATGACCGTCCCGCTGATGGTGCTGGCAGTTTTTGCCGTTTCTGCCGGTTGGGCTGGAATCCCGGAAGCTTTTCCGGGGTTGGGTGGATTGCTGCCCAACTGGTTCGAGGAATTTGTTGGTTCGATGCTGCATAACGTGCACGGCGAGGTGCATCACAGCCTGGTGCCGTTGTTCACGTCGCTGGTTGTGGCCCTGGGCGGTTTGCTATTGGGCTGGCTGGTTTATCGCAGCGTGGACAGAGCCGACGCGGCGGACCCCATGGCAGAACCGCTTGGACTGGCTTTTGTGGCCTTCAAGAAGAAATACGGTATAGATGAGCTTTACCAACTGATCTTCATCCGGCCGGCCGAATGGTTTGCGGAAACTTTTACCTACAAATGGGTCGACAAGCGCTTGTTGGATGGCATCCTGCACAGCATTGCGCGTCTGGGCATCTTACTGGGGGGCTGGCTGCGGCGCAGCTTTGACCTGCCGGTGATCAACGGCGGCGGCAATGGAATTGCTCGCGGCACCCGCGAATTGGGTTCTGCCATGCGCGGGATCCAATCCGGGCGCATTCAGCAATACATGATTGCTGCCATCGCGGTGCTGGCGTTGATTGGGCTGGCATTCTATTATCTGGTCTTCATGGCCTGAGGCTGTCCAAAGGGGAGCTGAGGTAAGGATGAATTTCATCTTCGATCATCTGCTGACACTCATTTTGTTCGTTCCCACGGCGGCGGCAATATTGATGCTGTTCTTGCCCAGGGAACGGGTCGGATTGCTGCGCTGGTGGGCTTTGATTGCCAGTCTGATCCCGTTTGGTTTGACCCTGGTGCTGTGGGCCAATTTTGCGCCGGAGTCGACCGGTTTTCAGTTCACCGAACAGGCTGCCTGGTATGGTGTACTGAATGCGTCTTACCACGTTGGCGTGGATGGTATTTCCCTCTCGATGGTTCTGCTGACTACGTTGTTGATGCCGTTGGCAATCCTGGCTTCGTTCAGCATTAAGGAACGGGTCAAACCCTATTTGATCCTGTTCCTGCTGCTGGAAACTGGCATGCTGGGCGTTTTCATGGCGCTGGATCTGCTGCTCTTCTTCGTCTTCTGGGAGGTGGGGCTGGTACCGATGTACTTCCTGATTGCCCAATGGGGCGGCAGTAACCGCAATTATGCCTCGCTCAAGTTCATGCTTTATACCATCGGCGGTTCGTTGGGGTTGCTGCTGGCCACCCAATTGATCGGTGTGGTGGTGGGCACGTTTGACATGACCGTGCTCTTCGCGCAATGGCCAAACATCACCGAAATGAGTCTGCCCCTGGGGTTGAGCGTTCCGATGGTGAAGGCGATCGCCTTCTGGGCTTTTGTTGTTGCTTTTGCGGTCAAGGTACCTGTCTGGCCATTCCACACCTGGCTGCCTGATGCGCACACTGAAGCCCCCACAGCCGGCTCGATGATCCTGGCGGGTGTGCTGCTCAAACTGGGCGCGTACGGTTTTCTGCGCCTGGTATTGCCGCTCTACCCGGCCGAAGCACGCACCTACTCTGGCGCGCTGGCTTTCCTGGCAGTGGCAGCAATCATCGCCGGCGCGCTGGCGGCCTGGGGCCAAACGGACTTTAAACGGCTGGTCGCGTACTCCTCAATTAACCATATGGGTTTTGTGGTGTTGGGCATTGCTGCGGCTGCGCGCGCCAGCGGAACGGCCGATGCGGTGATTGCGGTGAATGGTTCGGTTCTGCAAATGTTCAACCACGGGCTCAGCGCGGCAGGAATGTTCTTCCTGGTGGGCGTGATCTACGACCGCGCGCACACGCGCGATTTGAACGAATTTGGCGGCCTGTGGGCACGCATGCCGGTGTACGGTTCGCTGTTACTGTTCACCTCGATGGCCTCATTGGGCCTGCCGGGTTTGAACGGATTTGTCTCCGAGTTCCTGGTGATCCGAGGAAGCTGGCCGATTCTTACGCTGGCGACTGCGCTTGGCATGATCGGCCTGTTCTTCACTGGCGCATACATCCTGAAAGCCCTCAAACTGGTGCTCCACGGACCGTTGAACGAGCGCTGGGCAAAATTGAGCGAGATCTCGACGCGGGAAATCCTGGTCATCGCGCCGCTGGCGGCGTTGATGCTGGCGATTGGCGTCTGGCCGGCCTGGATCCTCAATGTGATCAACCGTGCCGTTCAAATGTGGTTCTGAGAGGTGGCCGATGCAGTTTCCAATTCTGAGCGTCCTGATCTTTCTACCCATCCTTGCTGGCATCGTACTGCTTCTATTACCGGCAGGCCGGAAAAACCTGATCAAATGGATTGCGCTGGTTACAGCCAGCCTGATATTGCTCCTATCAGTTATCGTTTATTTCAGTTACGATATCGCTGCGGGCGGCTATCAGTTCATTGAGCGGGCAAACTGGGTGCCGGCGCTGGGCATTTCATATTATGTAGGTATTGACGGAATCGGCGCACCCATGGTGCTGTTGGCCGGGCTGGTGATGTTTACCGGCGTGATGGTTTCATGGGGCGTGGATGACCGGCCGCGCGAATTCTTTTCCTTTATGATGTTCCTGGGCGCCAGCGTGCTGGGCGTGTTCTGCGCGCTGGACTTATTCATGTTGTTCTTCTTCTTTGAGCTGGCAGTATTCCCGAAGTACCTGATGATTGTGCTGTGGGGCTCGCCGAAAACGCGCAATTACGGGGGCATGAAGTTGACGCTATACCTGTTCATCGGCTCGATGATTGCGTTGGTCGGCGCGCTGGCCATCTACTTTGGCTCAGGACTGCGCACCTTCGATATGATCGCGCTGGAGGGGGCGGGCTTTTCGACCGCTTTTCAACGATTGTGGTTCCCATTTGTATTTCTTGGCTTTGGCATTCTCAGCGGCATTTTCCCGTTCTACAGTTGGGCACCTGACGGCCACGTGGCCGCGCCAACAGCCATCTCGATGCTGCTGGCCGGCGTTGAAATGAAGGTCGGTGCGTTTGCCGCGCTCCGGGTAGCCTTCATGCTCCTGCCGGAAGGCGCGCGCTACTGGTCGACGGCGATCTTGATCCTGGCGACGATCAATGTGGTGTACGGCGCATTTATTGCGCTCATCCAGACTGATTTCAAATATGTTATCGGCTTTTCGTCGGTTTCACACATGGGGCTGGTGCTGATTGGTTTTGCCACCTTGAACCGCGAAGGCCTGATTGGTGCGGGCATGCAGATGTTCTCGCACGGCGTGATGACGGCTCTCTTCTTCTCCGTAGTCGGCATGGTGTACGACCGGGCGCACACGCGCGAGCTTTCGGAGCTTGGCGGCCTGTTCCGGAAATTGCCAATTGCCGCGGTGGGCTTTATCGTCGGCGGTCTGGTTTCGATGGGCATGCCGGGCTTCTCGGGGTTTGTGGCTGAATTTCCCATCTTTATGGGCGTGTGGCAGGTGTTGCCGGTGGTGGCAGTAATCGCCATCCTGGGCGTGCTGATCACGGCGGCTTACATTTTGCTGGTTGTGCGCCGCGTCTTCTTTGGCGAGCTGCCTGAGGCGCTGGCCAATGTAGGCGATGTGACCCTCAAGGATAAGATTTCAACAATTCTCCTGGCTGTCATCATGATCGCGCTGGGCGTATTCCCAAGCCTGATGGCGCCAATGATATCTTCGGGCGTCGATCACATCCTGGCGCTCCTGGGAGGTGCATAGGATGAGCGGGCAATTTGATCCATCCATGTTCCTGGCTATCCTGCCCGAAATTGGGCTGGTTGTGCTGGCCGCGCTCACGTTGGTTTTGGATCTGGTCTGGCAGGACCGCCGGTGCCGGTTCCTGGGTTGGATTACTGCCGGCGGTTTGGCAGTGGTGACTGTTTTGAGTGTGATTTTTGCCCGGCCAGGCGCAGAACCGACCTTGATCTTTGGCGGTATGCTGCGCCTGGATGACACCGGTTTTATTTTTCGGTTAATCTTCCTTTTTGGCGCAACCATCACTTCATTATTTGCTGTTGATAATGAAGGGATTTGCCAAAAAGGTGAGTTCTTTGTGTTAATGCTCGTCAGCACGCTGGGGATGAGCCTGATGGCCTCTGCGGCGGACCTGATTATGCTCTTCCTGGCAATCGAAACAACTTCGATCCCGTTGTATGCGCTGGCCGGATTTGTCCTCCGCGACTCAAAATCGGTGGAAGCTGGTATCAAATACCTTCTATTTGGTGCTATGTCTTCTGCTATTTCTCTGTACGGCATGACTCTGCTCTACGGCTTCAGCGGCACAACGCAGCTCTATGAGATGGCTGATGTCTTCTCTGGCGGGCAATTCTCACCGATGCTGATCGGGATGGCCCTGCTGCTTGTGGTGGTGGGCTTTGCCTTCAAGGTTTCGGCTGTGCCGTTCCATTTTTGGGCGCCAGATGTGTATCAAGGCGCGCCCACGCCGGTGGCTGGTTACCTGTCAACCGCCTCCAAAGCAGCCGGCTTTGCGGTATTAATACGCGTTTTATTGGCCGCCTTCCCGGGGCAGAGTTCCACTTGGATGCTGCTGGTAGCCATTATGGCCACGGCCAGTATGTTCGTTGGAAATCTCCTTGCGCTGGTCCAGAAAAACTTCAAGCGTCTGCTTGCCTACTCTTCCATTGCTCAGGCCGGTTACATTTTGATTGGCGTTGCCAGTGGCAGCGAATTTGGCATCACAGGTGCAGTCTATTACCTGTTGGGGTACTTGTTTACCAACCTGGTGGCATTTGGCGTCGTTTCAGTACTTGAGGACGCAGTCGAATCCACTGAAATCAGCGCATTTTCTGGACTCAGCAGGCGCAATCCTGGTCTGGCACTTATCCTGCTGGCTGCGCTGCTCTCACTTGGTGGCATCCCGCCTTTTGCCGGTTTCTTTGGAAAACTGCTTGTTTTTGGTTCGGCAATCGAAACCGGTCAGGTCTGGCTGGCGATCGTCGGCATCATCAATTCCATCATAGCCCTATACTACTATCTGAACATCTTGCGGGTGGTTTATCAGGGAGAGGGTGGCGCGCCTTATTGGGTTTCACCTTCCTGGCGGATTGCATTGATCATTGGGATGGTTGGAATCCTGCTGCTTGGCATCGTGTTTGCGCCGTTCTTTGGATGGTCTCAGCAGGCGGCGCAATCTTTAAGCCTTTTTAATTGACGTCTGTATCGGTCGTTATGTTATAATCATCGCGCATGGAACCTGAAAAGCCCTCCACATCGAATTCAAAGCAAGGCCAACTCAACCTCACAGTTGTGAAAGTGGTTCTTGAGGTGGGTATCATCACGCTGGCGGTGGTTTTGGCTGCATTGTTTGGGGGCCTTTGGTTGGACAGCCGATTCGACAGCAAACCGGCTTTCACCATTGGGCTGCTGTTGGCCAGCATCCCGGTTTCACTGATATTGATCATCGCGATCGTCAAAAAAGAAATAGCGAAAATCAAGACAGGACTCGCTCAATCTAAAAACTCAGAGGAGGCTGGCCTTGGAAAGTAAACGGAAATGGCGTTGGGGCGTTCATCGTTGGATCGTCCTACTGCTGATCATACTGGGGGCGGTCGGCGTTAGCTATTATGCGCCGGTGCAACCGCATATTCAGGCCGCAGCAGAGAAATTGACCGAAAAACCCTGGTTCTCTCTTCCGGTAATTGGTGATTTTTATCCCGTCAACACCTTTACCTCGATGCTGCTGACCATGGTAATCATTATCGGTGTAGCTTATACGGTCAAACGTACGCTTGCCAAAGGCGAAATGGTGCCTCGCGGCATTACTGGCGTGATGGAATTGGCTGTTGAAGCGCTGTATAACATGACCGAAGGAACTACCGGCGCGAAGTGGGCAAAGAAGATATTTCCCTGGTTTGCAACCATTTTGCTGGTGGTGCTGGTAGCCAATCTGATCAAATTGCTGCCGGGTTATGAGACTATCGGCATTTTGCATCATTCTGAGCACGGCTATGAAGTGCAGCAGCTCACCAGCGGTATCGCTACGGTGGTCAACACAAAGGCGCACGAAGGCGAAGGCTACGTCCTCACGCCGTTCTTCCGGGCGCAGGCTACCGATTTGAACTTCACGCTTTCGCTGGCGCTGATCTCGATCTTCATGGTCCAGGTGATCGGTTTTCAGGCGCAAGGTCCGCGGTATCTTGAAAAGTTTTTCAATTTCCGCACCCTCTTCTCGAAACCGATTTTTGGTTTCATGGATGTGATTGTCGGCCTGCTCGAGTTGATTTCGGAATTTGCGAAGATCATCTCGTTTACCTTCCGGTTGTTTGGAAATATGTTTGCAGGCTTTGTCTTGATGGCTGTGATCGGCGTGTTAATCCCAACCTTTGCACCTGCTGTGGTCATGCTCTTTGAATTGTTCATAGGCTTGATTCAGGCGTATGTGTTCGGCATGTTGACCATGGTCTTCATGGCCCAGGCGACTCAGGGGCATGGTGGCGGGGAAGAACACGCCGCTGCGCATTGATTAACTCGACTCTAGAATCAACTCGATCCTCGATTGTATTCAAACAAAACGGGAGGCAAGAATTACGATGACTGGCGATATTGTTGAAGCTGCAAAATTCATTGGCGCTGGCCTGGCGATGATTGGTGCGTTGGGCGGTGGTATTGGTATTGGCATGAGCGTTCACGGTGCAATGAACGGCATGGCGCGCAATCCAGATGCTTATGGCAATCTGCTCACAAACATGATCCTGGGTATTGCATTCTCTGAAGCGATCGCCATTTATTGTCTGGTGGTTGCGTTCGTTATGCTATTCGTTTCATAAAGCGCACTCAACGGGAAGGAGCATACCTTGGAAAATTTAGGTATTAACCTAGGTTACTTAATTGTCTGGTTGGTGAGCTTTGGCATCATGATGGTCGTGTTGCGTGCCTGGGTATATAAACCAATGCTGAACATGCTTGAAAAGCGCCGCAATAAGATCAGCCAGGGCCTTGAGGATGCACGTGTCGCCGCTGATGCGCGGGCCAATGCAGAGCGAGAGGCCAGTAAAATCCTGGCTGATGCCCAGACCAAAGCTGCCGAAATCGTCCGCGAGGCCACTAGTCGTGCAGAGGCGGCTGCCCGTGAAGTGCATGCTGCCGCCGAAGCGGATGCCGCCAAAACCCGCGCCAGTGCTCTGGCCGATTTTGAGCAAGAACGCAACCGCATTCTGGGTGAGCTGCGCGGTCAGGTTGCCGCACTTTCGATTGCCGCAGCGCAGAAGTTGATCGGCGCATCGCTGGACGAAAAACGACAGCGCGACCTCCTTCAGGAATTTTTCTCGGGCATCAAGAGTGGCAAGCTGGTTTTAATGCAGGAAGCCGGAGAGCTTGAAGGTGAAGCTGCTGAGGTGATTTCAGCTTTACCCTTGACCACTGAGGAACAGGAAGTGGTCAAGAGGGATGTGCTTTCCAAACTTGGCGGTAGCGCCACGGTCAGCTTCCGCGTCGATCCGGCCATTTTGGGCGGCCTGGTGTTGCGCGTTGGCGATCGAGTTGTTGATGGGTCTGTTGCCGGTCAGTTGCAGGAGCTTCGCCAGAGCCTGCAGTAATTTTTTTGCCTGCGGAAAACAGGTTTGGGCTGGTGCAAATTGCATCCGCCCAAACCTTTGTATATTAACGGTTGCTGGTGGTGATCAGGAGGTGCCGATTGGAAAATCAAGCAAGTTATCATCTAGGAAATTTACTTGCACAAACGCCTGTTCAGATACTTTCAGGAAAAATCCCAGAATCGGTAACTATTTCGGGTCTCTCGTTTGACTCCAGAACTGTAAAGCCGGGTGATTTATTTGTTGCATTGGTGGGTGGGACAACCGACGGTCATCAATTTATCGATGCCGCTGTCGAGCGGGGTGCTGCAGCCATTCTTGGGATGCGTTCAGGGTTATCCTGTAAAGTGCCTTATATCCAGGTGGCTGATACCCGGTTTGCCCTCGCTTACGTGGCTGCTGCCATGCAAGGTTTTCCGGCGCGGAAATTAACAGTGATTGGTGTGACTGGCACGGACGGCAAGACCACCACCTCTAACCTGATTTATCGCATCCTTCTGGCTGCTGGAATGCGGGCAGGGATCATCTCGACGGTGAATGCGGTGATTGGTGATGATGTTGTGGATACTGGTTTTCATGTGACCACACCCGAAGCACCTGACGTGCAGCACTACCTGCGCCAAATGGTGGATGCCGGTTTGACGCATGTTGTGCTGGAAACGACTTCGCACGGTCTGGCACAGCACAGGGTGACCGGCTGCGAATATGATATTGCAGTTGTTACCAATGTTACCCATGAGCACCTGGATTACCACGGAACCTATGAGAATTACCTGGCCGCAAAAGGCAGATTGTTTGAAATGCTGGCAGAGACGGCGGAAAAAGCAAATGGAAATATTCGCCTGGGCATTCTGAACCGGGATGACCGCTCTTATGATTTCCTGTCAAGGCTGCCGGTCGCCAGGAAACGTGTTTACAGCCTGAAACCGGGCGCGGATCTATCTGCTGAGGAAATCGGTTACACACCAGGTGGTGTCAGTTTCACCGCTGTTGGCACAGACTTCCGCGTGCCGGTGACCTGCCGACTGGTGGGGAATTTCAATATTTCCAATTGTCTGGCGGCGATGAGCGCGGCAATTTTTGGCTTGGGGATCGATCCACGGGTGGCTGCAGAGGGAATCGCATCATTACCGGGCGTACCGGGCCGCATGGAAGTGATCGATATGGGCCAGGACTTTACCGCCATTGTCGATTTTGCTCACACGCCCAACGCGCTGGAGCGTGCCCTTGAAACAGCGCGCGAGATGACCCGCCAACGCGTGATCGCGGTGTTCGGTTCGGCTGGCTTGCGCGATCGCCAGAAACGCCGCATGATGGCTGAAGTTTCTGCCAGGTTGGCGGATGTCACGGTTTTGACTGCTGAAGATCCACGGACCGAATCGCTGGATGACATCCTTGCAGAGATGGGCGCAGCTGCCGCCGGACAGGGTGGCATTGAGGGTGGGAATTATTACCGAATTCCTGACCGCGGGGCTGCTATTCAGAAGGCTGTCGAGTTGGCCAATCCTGGCGATCTGGTGATTGCCTGCGGAAAGGGACACGAGCAGTCGATGTGCTTTGGTACGGTGGAATACGCCTGGGATGACCGAACGGCGATGCGCGCCGCGCTGGCCAAACGACTGCAAATCGATGGCCCGGCAATGCCTTTTCTACCCACACAAGAAATCTCATAGAGGAGGTTGCAGGCGGAAAAAAAAAAGAGGTTGAGGAGAAAATCCTCAACCTCTTGTTGCTCTTTTTAGCGCCTTCCGCCGAAGCGGTCGCGGTCACCGCCGCCGCCACGGCTGCCACGGTCGCCGCCAGGGCGTCCACCGCGATCACGATCGCCGCTGCGTCCGCCGCGGTCGCCGCCAGGGCGAGGGCCGGATGAGCGCGGGCGGTCGTGGTTCTGCGCTTCTTCCGCCGTCCAGCCTTCCAGCACAGCCTGCCGTGAGAGGCGAATCTTACCAGCGTCGTCGATTCCGGTGACCATTACGGTCACTTCGTCGCCAAGCTGGACCACATCTTCGACCTTGTTTACACGTTCGCTGTCAAGCTGACTAATGTGAACCATGCCGTCAATGTTGGGCAGGATTTCGATGAATGCGCCGAAATCAGCGATACGGACAACCTTGCCGGTGTATATGCGGCCGATTTGCGGGGTTTCGGTCAGCGCTTCAATCCGTTCGCGTGCGCGGGCTGAGTTGTCGCCGTTCGTCGCTGCAATGAACACCGAGCCATCGTCATTGATGTCGATCTTGGTGTCGGTTTCTTCCTGGATAGCGCGGATCATTTTGCCACCGGGGCCGATGATGGCGCCGATTTTGTCGACGGGCACCTTGATGATGGTGATGCGCGGGGCGTGTGGTTTGAGGTCGGGGCGCGGCGCAGGGATGACAGCCAGCATCTTCTCCAGAATGGACAGGCGAGCCTGGCGAGCCTGCTCGAGTGCTTCGCTCATAATTTTGGCGGAGATGCCGCCAACCTTGATGTCCATCTGCAGCGCGGTGATACCGTCTTTTGTTCCAGCGACTTTGAAATCCATGTCACCATCGTGGTCTTCAGCGCCCTGGATGTCGGTCAGGATGACATATTTGTCGCCTTCCTTCACCAGGCCCATGGCCACGCCAGCTACCGGCGCCTTGATCGGCACACCCGTATCCATCAGGGCAAGGGTTGATCCACATACAGAGGCCATTGACGAAGAGCCGTTGGAAGCCAGAACTTCGGAGACCAGGCGCAGTGTGTAGGGAAATTCTGCCTCGTCAGGAATAACCGGTACCAATGCACGTTCTGCCAGCGCACCATGGCCCACTTCGCGGCGGGATTGGCCGCGCAGCATCTTCACCTCGCCGGTGGAGTAGGGTGGGAAGTTATAATGGTGGATATAGCGTTTGGTGTCAACCGGTGTGAGTGAATCGATTTCCTGCGCTTCTTTCGGCGTTCCGAGGGTGGCCAGGGTGAGCACCTGGGTTTCGCCGCGGGTGAACAGGCCGGAGCCGTGTGCGCGCGGGCTAATTCCCACTTCACACCAAATCGGCCGGATTTCGGTCAGGTCGCGTCCGTCAGGCCGGATGTGGCGGTCGATAATGCGCGAGCGCACCACGCGGCGGTAGGCCTCGTGGTAAGCCTGTTTGACTGAGCCTGCTTTGGCTTCATCCAGCGCGTCCCCTTCACCGGCAAATTCTTTTACAATTTGCCCTTCAAGGACATCCAGAGCGTCACTAAGTTCGTGCTTGCCGCGGTGGGCATCCATGATTGCGTTCAAATCGCCTTCAGCACGGTTGAAAACTTGTTCAACCAGGTCGGCATCAACATCAAAAAGCTCCACCTGGCGTTTGGGTTTGCCAATTTCTGCTGCCATCTTGAGCTGAACATCAATCAAAGGCTGCAATGCCTGGTGGCCGAACATGAGAGCATTCACCATGGTTTCTTCATCGACCATGTTGGCGCCGCACTCAACCATCAAGATAGCATCGCGGGTTCCGGCCAGGCGCAGATCGAGGTCGGAGCGGTCCATCTGTTCGTAGGTCGGGTTAGCGATGAAGTTACCATCGATGCGGGCAACGCGTACTGCACCAACCGGGCCAGCCCAGGGAATGTCTGAGATCATAATGGCGGCGGAGGCTGAGTTGATGGCCAAAATATCCAGCGGATTTTCGGTATCCGCGGAAAGTGAGAACATAATCACCTGGACTTCGTTGCGCATTGCCTGGTTGAACAGGGGACGCAGCGGGCGGTCGGTGAGGCGGGCGACCAGGATGGCGTCGCCAGATGGGCGGCCTTCGCGGCGGAAGAACGATCCGGGAATGCGCCCGCCGGCATACATGCGTTCTTCATACTCAACGGTGAGTGGGAAGAAATCGCCGCCGGGGCGTGCTTCCGCAGCCATGGTGGCTGCGGCGAAAACGATAGAGTCACCCAGACGAACGGTGACCGCGCCGCCTGCCTGTCCGGCCAGTTTGCCGGTTTCAAACGTTACAGGACGGCCTCCAACTAAGGTCGTATATACTTTTGCTTCTGGTACCATTTGGTTCCCTTTTATTCCCGCCTGGTTAGGGACTGAAAGCTGAGGAGGATAGCAATGAGGTTCCTCGTCAATTTTCAATACCCAACCGGCAGGCAAACGAATGAATAGTCGAAAGTGAATCGGCTAAAAAAACGAGTAGATGGCTGACTTCCACCATCTACTCGTCCGGGAAGCGAGAATTAGCGCTTGCGGATGTTCAGGCGCTCAGTCAGGGCGACGTAGCGTCCGTAATCCTTGCGGCGCAGATAAGCCAGTAAACGGCGGCGCTGGCCAACCAGTTTCAACAACCCGCGGCGCGAAGATTCATCGTGATTGTTCTTGCGCAGGTGGTCGGTGAGCTGGGTGATGCGCTTCGTCATAATGGCGATTTGCACTTCCGGTGAACCGGTGTCACTTTCGTGACGGTGGTAATCGGCGATTACCTGTTCTTTGATTTCCTTGTTAAGGGACATGACGTCTGCTTTCTCCTTGATTTGATTTTTGAGCAGGTCTCCTCTCTCGCAGCATCACCGCAAGAAAGGTCCAGTCAGCGAAGGCGAATTATACCAGATTCTTGTAAAGATTGGAAGAACTGTTGGCGGCATACGCTATGAGTGACCTGGTTCATCCCGCGGCTTTGACAGGTCCATTGCCCATTGCAGCCTTCAGACGCATTTGGGTCTCAACCGGAAATGCTGGCAGGCAGCGGCGGATCAGTCGGCGCAGTGCGGGGTCGTCGTTGGTGGCGGTGACCTGGCGCAGGAAATAGCTTGTTTCGACTGGAGATCGCCGGGCCATTGCGGTCAGTGCTTTTTGGAGCTCGGCGGATAGATTGTCTGCATCCTGCTGCAGTATGGGGGTGATCAGATTGAAAATGGCAGGCAAGTTTTCGAAGGAGCGATCCTGGATCAGCGGATGCAGAGCGGTCAGGCCGTTGCGGCGCAGGGTTTGGTCGCGGGAGCCTGTCCAATCCCGCAGGATATCCAGCCAACGATTGGGCGATTCGTGGCGTAACCGCTGGCTGCCTCGATCGAGCAGGAAGGCCGTCAGGCTGTAATCGTTACAATTGGTAGCCCAACTTTCCAAACGATTGAGGACGGATTGCAGAGGCTCCAGCGAGGTCTGCCCCAGAAGAATACACGCGAATTGACGCGGCTCAAGGTAGGCATCGACCCACAACCGGTCGGCGATTTCCAGACAGTTTTGCGGCTGGGACGCCGAGAGCGGCGCAAAGTTGAGCTCAAGTGTCTTCATGACGAGTGCCGGCAAGTGATACGACGGCAGAAGCGATGCCGGCTTGATGCTTTGTCCAGCGCGGTAGGTCAAATCGCTGTATTGCTCAAAGATTGCCCTCAAAGCGTAAGTAAATTCATCTGGTTGGCCAAAAAGGCCAACCAGATTTTCAATTTGTTTGTTCAGGCGGATAAGCGATACAGCAGGCATGCTAACACAATAGAGCCTTGAATTGATTAGACTCTTTTTGGTTGACTAATAGGCTCGTGCAAAATACACCCGCTCACTTGCCGGCTGTCCGCAATAAATGCAGCGGCCGTGCCCTTCTGGCTGCTGGAAGGGAATGCAGCGTGTGGTGGCTTTCGTTTCTTCCTTTATCTTGGCCTCGCAATCCCGACTGCCGCACCACCAAGAGAAAGCCCAACCATTTTGAACCACTTCCTTCAGTTCCTCATAATCCTTCGGATCATAGATGTGTGCATCGCGGAAGGCTTCAGCCTTATCGTACATTGAGGCGTGAATCTCGGTCAGCAACTCTGCCACCTGGGCGGAAAGTTGATCCATGGTGAGTGTGGATTTACCATCGCGACCGGGAATATCGCGCCGGGCGGCTGTGACAACGCCTTTTTCAATGTCCTTGGGGCCGATTTCCAGCCGGATGGGTACACCGCGTAGTTCCCAATCATTGAATTTGAAGCCAGGTGTAACCTCAGTGCGGTCATCTACCTTGACGCGAAAATGATTTTGCAGTTCGCTGGCAACCTGCTCCACCACCGGCATCACCTTCGACCGGTCAGCGTCGCTGCGTGCGATGGGTACGATCACTATCTGGATGGGGGCCAGTTTGGGTGGCAGCACCAGTCCCTGGTCGTCTCCGTGGGTCATGATGATGGCGCCGACAAAGCGGGTGGATACGCCCCAGGATGTGGTCCAGGCGTATTGAAGAAGGTTGTTTTGATCCAGAAACTTGATATCGAAGGCCTTTGCAAAGTTTTGTCCGAGGAAGTGTGAAGTGCCAGCCTGCAATGCCTTGGTATCGCCCATCATGGCTTCCATGCTGATGGATTGAACAGCACCGGCAAATTTTTCTGATTCACTTTTACGTCCGGGGATGACCGGAACGGCGGCATCTTCGACGGCAAAATTGGTGTATAGATCCATAATCCGGCGGGTTTCCTGGCGTGCCTCGGCTTCGGTGGCATGGGCGGTATGGCCTTCCTGCCAGTAGAATTCCAGCGTGCGCAGGAAGAGGCGGGTGCGCATTTCCCAGCGGACGACGTTGGCCCATTGGTTGATCAGCACTGGCAGATCGCGGTAAGATTTGATCCACTGCGAGTACATGTAGCCAATGATCGTTTCAGAGGTGGGCCGCACCACCAGTGGTTCTTCCAATTTTTGGCCGCCGCCGTGAGTCACCACGGCGAGTTCGGGCGAAAATCCCTCCACGTGCTCTTTTTCTTTTTCAAGGAAGGACATGGGGATGAACATGGGGAAGGCTGCGTTCACGTGGCCGGTGGCCTTGAATCGCCGGTCGAGCGCCTGTTGAATATTCTCCCACAGCGACCAGCCGTAAGGCCGCACTACCATGCAGCCGCGCACGGGAGAATAATCTGCCATTTCAGCTCGTAAAACGACCTGGTTGTACCATTCGGAGAAATTTTCAGCCTGGGTTGTAAGTTTTTCGTCTGTCATTTTTAATCCTGATCATGGATGATGTGTTCTTGTCGAAAAAAGCGATTTAAAAAACCGCGCATCGATTTGAGTGATCATGGGTTATTCCTACCCCTCAACGGGGTGAGAAACCAGATCGGCAGCCTGTTCAACGCTGGCTGCGAACAGAACCCATTTTTTGTCGCGTGCAGCCACGTAATCACCCTGGTTATCGAAGAAGGATTTCACAATTTGCTGCCACCCATCGCCCACCAAGATTAAGGGCTTTGGTGGGGTAGAGCCGATTAAAATGCGGTTCCAGGTGGACATAATTTCCGCCAGGGTGCCCACTCCACCGGGGAGAGCAATTGCAGCATCGCAGGAATCGATCAACCCGTTCAAGCGTTGAATCAAATCTGGATATCGGCGTTCCTCACGGACCCAGGCGTTTGGCTTGCCGGGGCGAAAGCGCTCGATTTCATCGCAGGTAATCCCGATGACATGTGCGCCGGCCTCGGCGGCTCCGCGCGACACCGCTTCCATCACGCCGATGTAACCGCCGCTAATCACGGTGTGACCGCGCTGACCAAGCAGCTGTCCCAGCTTGACGGCTGCTTCATAATCTTTTTCACCCGGTCGGGTATGCGTTCCACCAAAAATCGTTACGCGCATGCACAATCTTTCAGCCTTAGGATGGTTTATTTTACCTCAATTGAATCCCAATTTCGGCTGTAATTTTGATCAAGCTTGGCCAGAACAGCTTTTTCCAGATCGATTCCGGTAATTTGGGCCAATTGCAGCAGGTATAAGGTCACATCTGCCAATTCACCCGCAAGTTCTTCTTTATCCTCAGTCTGATCCTTCCATTGAAAATGCTCAAGCACCTCATTGGCTTCCAGGCACAACGAAATGGCAATGTTGCGCGGTGTTTGCGGACGCTTGCTTTCGGGGAGGTACCATCCCTTGGCGCTGACAAATTCATGCATGGCTTGGGTCAATTCCTGAAGAGTTTTCATCATTCCATTTCCAGGAAAAATTTTGATAATAATTGTTGTGGTCACATAACAGGTGTGGATTTTGCCTGCGGCAAGCTTTGTGCGGTGGATGTGGATACTAAAATCCAGAACATCCAGACACAACCCACCACCAACCGCCATTCTTCAGCCAGGGGTCCAAGGTTCACCATCCGGCTGGCAATAAAAATTGCCCAGGAGAAGATCAAGCTGCCCCAGTAGAAGAGAATGACTGGTAGATTGTGCGGGTTTCGCTGATTTTGTGTCCAGAGCAGCAGTGGAATCAGAAAAGCAATTTGTGTGTAGGAAACGGTTCGGGGATTAATCAGGTAGGTTACAATGCCTATCCAGGCAAGCAACACCAGCGAGGTAAGCCTGCCTTGCCACCATGTAAGGAGCGCCCAGATTGTCACGCCCAGTAGTAACGCGATTAGAGCAATGGTCAAGGTTTGAGCATCTTCCGGTGTGCGCAACTGATTGAGGTAAAGGGTCAGATTGGGATAGCGCCCCATGTAATCTACATATTTGCCAACACGTTCCAACCAGAGCCCGGGCCAGTTTGGTACCAGAACAAATGAAATGCCGAAAAAACCAACCAGGCTGACGCAAAAACTGATTAGCAGGGGCCAATAGCGGTTCTTGAGGCTGGCCAGTAGGATCAAAATCAGAAAAAGCCAGATGAACTGCGGTTTGATGGTTGCCCAGGCCAGTAGCACGCCGAGTACAACCTGAGTTTTGGTAGCTGCCCTGTTTTTAAATATGAGTTGCCAGGTTGCAGCGAGTACAATCAGGGCGAGGAGGTTGACAAAATTTCCCAGGATGATGCCAAAGGTGAAGGGATAAAATAGCAGAACTCCCAGAGCCGGCAGCAGCGGACTGCGCGGAAAAACCAGCAGCATTGCGGCTACCGATGCCAACAGGAAAAAAGCCATCCAGATGGCCTGCACCCAATCAAAGGACAGGTGTGCAATTGGCGCCAAAAGGAGCAGGCTGTAGATTGGATAAGAAAAACCCATCTGGTCTTCGTCGGGGTTGGCCAGACGGCCATAAACGGAAAGCTGGCTTGCAGTCGCCACATCTTCGCCGTATGGGCTTTGGTGCTTCAGAAATACATTTTGTGCGGCCAGGTAAAAAGTATGTAGATCCATGCCAACCGTGTTGCCAGCCGTCACCGCATGAATACCGGCTGCCAGGACAGCGACCAGCAGGATGAAGAGCAGCACCCAGGCTGTGATTTGCGCGATGCGTGAGATGACAACGCGTTGATTGAGAAGAATGGCATCCATTAGGATTCAGGATTTTTTGGTGTTCAAAATGGTCTTAAGGGCAGCTTTTGCTGATTTCCGCTGCTCGGTATGCCAGCCGGGCTCAGATGCCATTCTCTGCAAGTGAGCAATCAGCTCCTGCTGTTCGGATGCACTCAGACCCGCGCAAGCAGCCAGAATCTGATCTGGACGGCGAGAGAGGATGGCATCCCAGAATATTTCCAGCGGATCTCGAAGATCGTTCATGAGACTCCTTCGCGATAATTTAATTGTAAGGGAGTGAGGTTGTTTGAGCAAGACTGTTGAGTAAGGCTTGCAGTTTTGATAAAAAAAGGCGTCCCAGTTTAGACAGGGACGCCCATTTCGCTGCAAGGTGGTTTATTCTTTTTCCTTCATGGCAGCCAGTTCTTTTTGGCGCTCAGCAACGATCTCATCCTGCACGTTCCTGGGCACGACGTCGTAGCGAGCCAGTTCCATGCTGAAGATACCGCGTCCGCCGGTCAGGCTGCGGAGGGTGGTGGTGTAGCGCAGCATTTCAGAGAGCGGCACCTGCGCCGACACGATTGACCGCCCTTTTTCGGTTTCCATACCCTGCACACGGGCACGGCGAGTGTTCAGGTCACCGAGAATGTCGCCCATATTCTCTTCTGGAACGATCACCCTGATGTCCATGATCGGCTCGTAGAGCACAGGATTGGATTCCATGTAGGCCAATTTGAAAGCTTCGCGGCCGGCAATTTCAAAGGCAATTGGTTTGGAGTCCACAGGATGTTCTTTGCCGTCGAACACGGATACCTTGACGCCCGAGATCGGGAAGCCAGCCAAAACGCCTTCTTTCATGACCCCCAGAATACCCTTTTGGATTGAGTTGGCGTAACTTTGCGAAATGGCACCGCCAAAAACATCCCAGGTGAATTCAAAATCCTGTTCGCTGGGTTCGATGCGCAAATGTACTTCGCCAAACTGACCTGAACCGCCGGTCTGTTTCTTGTGACGGTACATTGCCTGGCCTTTCTTGGTGATGGTCTCTTTGTATGGGACCTTCGGCTCAAGCATGGTCAGGCCGACCTGGAATTTGGTTTCGGCACGGCGGATGGCTACATCGATGTGCTGGTCGCCCATGCCCTGCAAGATTGTCTGATTGGTGGCCGATTCCATGTGCCAGGAGAGGGTCATATCTTCTTCGCACAGGCGGGTCAAAGCCGAGCTGATCTTGGTGGAATCGGCTTGAGTCTTGGGGTTAACTGCAACGCGGTAAAGTGCTGTGGGGTAATTCGGGACCGGCAGCGTGAGCGGGTGGGCTTTATCGCAAATTGTGTTGCTGGTGGAAGTTTCGGTCAGCTTGGGAATGTAGCAGATATCGCCAGCATGCACGACCTTGACGGGCAAACCTTCCTTCCCGCGCGGGATGCTCAGGGTGCCGAGACGTTCTTCAATGCCTTTGGTCTGATTCCAGACACGCGAATCGGAGCTGAGCGTGCCAGAGTAAATGCGGAAGAATGTCTGCTTGCCGACGAATGGATCGGCGGTGGTTTTCCAGACATAGGCGGCCAGCGGGCCGGAATCAGATGCATGCAATTCTTCGGTTTCACCCTTGGGGTTGGCAGCCTGGATGGGGGCTGCATCGCTGGGCGCAGGCATGAGGGTAACAATTGCATCCAGTAGCGGTTGAATACCAATTTCCGCTGCGCCGGCAGCAACAAAGACCGGCACAAAATTGCACGACCGCACAACCTCTTTGAGGCCGGAGAGAATTTCTTCTGAGCTCAGCTCGCCGCTCTCAAGGTATTTTTCCAGCAGCGAGTCATCCCCTTCAGCTGCAGCTTCAACAAGCTTCATGCGTGCTTCTTCGGCGGCGTCTTTTAGCTCGGCAGGAATTTCCGTAACCGTCTTTCCGTCGCCTTTTAGTGCCTTCATTGAAAGGAGGTCAATAACGCCCTGGAAGGACTGTTTTTCGCCCCATGGAAGCTGAACAGGGATGAGACGAATGTCTACAAAGTTTTCTAAGGAGGCTAACGCTTTTTGGAAGTTGGCGTTTTCACGCTCCATTTTGTTGATTACAACAAAGCGAGGCAGTTTGAAGGTGTTGCAGTAATCCCAGGCCAGTTCGGTGCCCACTTCCAGGCCGGCAACCGAATCCACCAGGATGACCGCACCATCTGCGACGCGCAGCGCTGAAATCATTTCACCGACGAAGTCGGTATACCCGGGTGTATCAAGAAAATTGATCTTGGTCCCTTTGTATTCAACAGGGATCACCGAGGTATAAATGGAAATTCCGCGCCGCACCTCTTCTTCATCAAAGTCCGAGACGGTGGTGCCGTCTTCAACCTTACCCATGCGGGTAGTGGCGCCCGTGAAGTGCAGGAAGGCCTCTGTAAGCAGGGTCTTACCCGCACTCGAATGGGAGGCCAGCGCGATATTGCGGATGGACTCAGTTGTATATTCTTTCATGAAAGCGACCCTTCTTGTGGACTATAGCTTAATGCCCAATTCTAAAGGATGATTGGGTTCTTGTCAAAGATTGTTTTGACTTTTGAGAGTTTCTCATCTAATATGGACATATTCAGGAGTAATGTCATGCAGCAAATTGTCAATCAGTACTCCTACATTCTGGTAAGTATCATCCTTCTCTTACTGCTTGCTGGCCTGCTGGCATGGCGCAAGAAGGGATTTCATTGGAGGGAGGCTGGTTTTGTGCTTGTGTTGGCAGCACTGCTTGCAGCGGGATGGTTTTCTCTCCGGCCTGATAAAACTACGGCGACGACATCGGACCTGATCCGCGCACAGATTGGCAAAGGCAAACCGGTTCTATTGGAATTTCAATCTCCTTATTGACTGGCATGCGCGAGCATGAAACCCATCGTGGATGGGATCGAGTCGCAATACCAGGATGAATTGGTTGTTCTGCGCGTGGATGTCACCACTTCCGCAGGCCGGACTGTTGGGCAGGATTTTGGCTTTCAGTACACGCCGACCTTTATATTCTTTGATGAGAATGGGCATGAGATGTGGCGCAGCGTGGGAAGCCTGGATGAAACACAAGTTATTGGGTCGATGGAGCCATAATTGCGCGATAAACTGCGTTGGCTGTGGTTCAATTTGATGTATTTCAGGCGTCCTCCGTGGGATACGCGGATTTCGCCGCCGGAGCTGCTTCAATTCCTGGAAAGTCACCCACCCGGGAAAGCGCTCGACCTGGGTTGCGGCACGGGAACCAATTTGCTGACGATGGCGTCCTACGGATGGCAGGTCACCGGTATCGAATATGCCTGGCGTGCCGTTCAGATCGCCCGCGGTCGGTTGCATGCCTCTGGGGTGAAAGGCATGGTCTGGGCCGGGGATGTTACAACGATCGAATGTGTAAAGGATCATTTCGACCTGGTTCTGGATATGGGATGTTATCATGGTATCCCCCAGCATCGGCGGGCTGTTTATCGCGAAAAACTCATGAAGTGGCTGGCTCCCAGAGGGGTCTATCTACTTTATGCGCATTTTTTAGCTCAAGGCCGCACTGTAGGGATTAACGAAGATGAGATTGAGGAATTCAAATTAATCTTGCGATTGTGTGAGCGCCAGGATGGCAGCGATGTGGGGCAGCGTAAGTCAGTCTGGTTGAGGTTTGAGAACGCATGAAGAGAACGATCTGGTTAGCGGTTATCCTGGTTTTATCAGCCTGTTCGCCGGTGAATGCAACTTCTAGCCCTTCTGTTGTGCCGCCGTTTGATATTCCGACTGCTACGCTTGCAGTGGAAATATCCCCTGATGTTATGGAAGTGCCCACTCAGCCCTGCGGTTACCAGTGGGCATATCAATCACTGCCCGCGGTGAGTGAACAATTACAGCAGGCATTGGATGCTGCGGGTTTGGATGGGGTCACGATCCGTGCTGAAGCTTTCGGGGAAAACTGCGTGAACGCAGATGGAAGTGTGCAGCGCTTTCTTCCTATGCAAACGGATTTATATTTTCAAGCAATGCTGGCGGATTTATCCCCGGAAACAATTGGCAGCCAGGTGGAACTGATCTATGCCGCCCTACAGCATATTCCAATTGACACGCTTCCTGGCCCAGGCAGCGCATCAGCTTATTTGACCTTTGAATTTACTGCAGGTCATGAAAACATCCGTTTTCGCGTGCAGCGCCAACAAGTGACGGCAGCATTGCAGGCGGGCAATCACAACGCAGAACTTTACAACGCGCTGGCACCTTAAGGAATCAGTTTTTCCATCCGCCAGGCGGGTTCTTCCACATGCTGCCAGTTACCTTCATGGTCGATATACGACCAGCAGCCCGGCTCGTGCGCAACGACTCGAAACCCATGGGCCTCGTACATCCTTCGGGCGCGTGTGTTGGTTTTGGCCACGTTGAGCGTGATTTGATGGTAATGGCGCTGTTTCAGGTCGGTTTCCAGGACGGCAAGCATCCTTCCACCCAGTCCAGCGCTGCGGAACGGCGGCTTAATGCGGAAGGAATACAGGTAAGCCCGGTAAAGGCCGTCTGCCAGTTCATGGCGGTCGCAAATCAGTTGGATGAATACCTGCCCGATGATGCCAAAACCTGGCAGGTCAGCCACCCATAATATGGAAAAACCGCGTTGCTGGCGCTTGAATGCGTCTGCGTACATGCGCCGGAAGTGGGTATATTCACCCTCCCATTCCAGAGCAGGTAAATCCGATTCCTGCATCTGGCGGATCACAACGTTTCTTATCCAGCCATTTGGTGGAAGTGTAAACTGATTTGCTGGAGGCGTGCTAATCTGGCTGGTCATTTGCAGCGTCTACTTCCTTGATCAGTTTGGACAGCATGGCCTGTTCGGCTTCTGGTGATGATATCTCCCCATTTACCCATGCACTGCGCAGCTTTGCGAGGATATCGCGGTAAGCTGGTCCGGGTTGTATCCCCATCAGGCGCAAATCTTCTCCACATGTGAACGGTTCAATCTTCCGCCAGCGGTGGATGTATTGGTCAAGCAGTACATCCAGATTGGTGGGAAGACCATCCAGGTGCAGCATATACAATGATAACGGCGAAACCCCATCCAGTTCAGCAACAATCTGGCTTGGCTGGTAAGCAGGCCAATCGGGCATCGAATGCTTTAACCGGAAGATGGCCTGCAAAGCATGCACAATAGTGCGGGAAAGGCGCAGACGGTGCGCTACCGCGAGGGCTGTTTCCTCTGAAAACTGCTTCAACCAGAGCAAATAAGCCAGGAAGCGGCGCGCTGGCAAGTGACCGATGCTCTCGGGTAATTCCCAATCCTGTGGGAACGGGTCGAACAATGCGGATTGCATGCGGCTGTTCCAGGTAGCATCCCAGCGCAGGGCTGGATGGATGGTGCGCAGCAATCCAAGCGATTCCAGACGTGCAAGCATGTCAACGGCGTGGTTTTCAGAAAAGATCAGATCGATTTCATGCCTCAGGCGGTCGGCGGAAACCTGGCGCATCAAGTCTGCAGCTTCCGAGATCAATTCAAGCGTTCGATCTTCAATTTGAAACCCGAAACGCTGCTCGAAGCGCACAGCGCGTAGCATGCGGGTGGGATCGTCAACGAAGGATAGCGAATGCAGCACCCGAACCACCCCGCGCCGAAGGTCGTTCATTCCGCCCCAGTAATCATACAGGTCGCCGTAGTGCCTTCCGTCCAGACGCAGTGCCAGTGTGTTGATTGTGAAATCGCGGCGGTGCAGGTCCAGTTTGATGCTGCTGCGCTCTACAGTTGGCAGTGCGGTGGGATACTCGTAAAACTCGGTGCGTGCACTGATTAAATCCAAACTCTCCGGCAGATCAGCCGGATCGAAATGGCCATCGCCTGGCAACCGGTGGATCAGCTCATTACGGATCTCGCTAATTTGCCATTTGGCGGTACCAAAGCGGCTGTGCGAAACCATTCGGCCGCCGAAATGCTTTTCGAGTGCTCTGGCCAGGTTGATGGCGTTGCCCTCTACGACGACGTCAAAATCTAAACTGGGCCGGTCTAGGATCAGATCTCGAACAAACCCGCCGACAACATACACCGGAATGCGCAGTGACAACGCCTGCGCGGCAATAAGCTTTAAAAAAGCTAACCGTCCTGGCGGCAGCGCTTCTTCTAATCGCTCACTGAGGTTTTGCTTGCCAGGCAGCAGTGCAGCCCTAGTTCCAAGCGACTTGACCAGGTCAGTGCGGGTGACAATGCCAATCACTTCGCCAGAAGTGGGATCGACCACCGGCACCTGCCCCCAGCCAGTTTCGGCCATGATGCGCTGCAAGTGTTCGAGGGGATCTTTGGGAGTCACACTCACCTGGCCGGCTTCCATCAGGCTGGCTGCAGTGAGGTTCAGACGGTGGGATATAGCCCGGTCGACAGCCCGGCGGGTGAGCAGGCCGATAACCTGTCCATCCTGAATCACCGGATAACCTTCGTAGCCATAGCGCTGCATGAGCATGGCGGCATTTTGGACAGAGGTGTCTGGAGAGAGCACCATGGGCTTGCGCGACATGATTTGCCCGACAGAAATGGAGGGGCGGACGAATCGCGGAAGCAGGGCCAGCAGATCTCGTTGCACGCGTTCCAGCAGCGGCTCAGTTGAATTACCGCCGGCTTTGGCGTGGATCAAAGCTGCCGCAGCACGCTCATGACCGCGGCCGCCAAAATGGGCAGCTATTTTTGAAACGTCTATTTGATCTGTCGTTGATCTCGCGACCAGGCGCACACCTTCTGATGAACTCACCAGGATGAACAGCGCATCCGGGTCGAGCAGATCGCGAATTTTATGCGCGACGCTCGAGATTTCCTCGCTCATATCTGGCCCAACGGCTGCCGCAATGACGATATTTTGCCCGTTGATTTGATGAGATTCGGAGGATGCCACCAGACGGTTGTACAAGTGCCGCTGTTCATCGGAGAGAGGACCGTTCAGGTACTCGCCCAGGATGCGCAGGCTGGCGCCTTGTTCCAGCAGAAATGCTGCCGCATGGACATCCCGCGGCGTGGTGTTGGCGTAGGTCAGCGAACCGGTATCTTCATAGATGCCCAATGCCAGCAATGTCGCGTGAATGCTGCTCAAAGCACCGTTGTGCTCGCGCAGATCTTCGACAAAAAGCGTTGTGCACGAGCCGACCCGGTCTGTGTGAATGCTCCATTCTGTTGGAAAATCAGGCCGCACGGTGTGATGATCGATGACATGCACGCGCGTTTGGTCGTGAGTGCCCTTGAGCGTAACCATGCTCTGCGTATCGACAAGCGTGATGGAATCGATCGAGCCGGGTGGTAAATCGCGTGAGTCAATGAAAGGCAGTTCCGAACTGTAGATATTGAGAAACGCACGGACATTTCGGTTCACCCGGCGCGGCTGCACGGCATAACCATTTTCGTTGAGCAGCGCCGCCCCTAACAATGACCCGATTGCATCGAAATCAGCCTGTTCGTGCGTCAAAATGATCTGCATGTTTCAATTGTATCACCAAGAAAATATATAATTTGCATCGGCTGCGCTTTTTTTGGTATCATGGCTGGGTGTGGACGCGAGATTGGAGGATCCATGTTGCCAGAATTGACCCAGGAAGAGATTTTACGCTATTCGCGTCATTTATTGATCCCTGAAGTGGGGATGGAAGGCCAGCAGAAATTGAAGGCTGCTTCGGTGCTGATTGTTGGCACAGGCGGCCTGGGCTCGCCGCTGGGATTGTACCTGGCTGCAGCAGGTATTGGGCGGATTGGTCTGGTGGATTACGATGTGGTGGATCCGTCGAACCTGCAGCGTCAGATCATTCACGGCAGCCGGCAGCTTGGCCAGCTTAAGGTAGAGTCGGCCCGTCAGCGAATGCAAGATCTGAATCCATTCATTCAGGTTGACGTTTTTAATGAAGTCTTTTCCGCTCAAAATGCCCGACAAGTTGCAGATGGTTTTGACATTTTGGTGGACGGCTCAGACAATTTTCCAACCCGTTATTTGCTCAACGACCTGGCAGTGCTGACCGGCAGGCCGTATGTTTACGGATCGATTTTCCGCTTCGAAGGCCAGGTCAGCGTGTTCGACGCGCGCAGAGGGGCTTGTTATCGCTGCCTGTTCCCAGAGCCGCCGCTACCCGGCATGGTGCCTTCTTGCGCGGAAGGCGGCGTATTTGGAGTGCTGCCTGGAACAGTGGGCACGCTGCAGGCCATAGAGGTTATTAAGCTGGTGTTGGGGATCGGCGAGCCCTTGATTGATAAACTGCTGCTTTACGATGCGCTTGACGCAAGTTTGCAGACTGTGCACCTTCGAAAGAATCCCAAATGCCGGGTTTGCGGCAGCCATCCTGATATCACGCAGTTAATCGATTATGAAGCTTTTTGCGGCGTGCCCACCCGGGATATGCATGCCGGCCTGGCGGGAGGGGATTGGGATATTGAGCCGCTCGAAGTGCTGCGGCGCTTGCAGGCAGGAGAGCCGGTTCAACTGGTGGATGTGCGCGATCCCGTTGAATTGCAAATTTCATCCCTTCCTGGTGCGTTGCATATCCCATTGTCTCATCTGCCCCAACGGGTGGGTGAGCTGGATGACAGTAAGCCGATCATCCTTTTCTGCCGCACAGGGGTTCGATCCGTGCGGGCGCTGCGGCTGCTGGCTGCACAGGGATTTACGAACCTGTACAGTCTGAAAGGCGGCATCAATGCCTGGGCTGAACAGATCGATCCATCCATGTATCGATATTAGTCTTTTATTAATGGTGAGGGAAAATGAAAGGTAATCGTACAGAAAATTCTAATTCTAACGGCCGCCAGGCGGTCCTTCTAGCCGTTCTGGCGCATCCCGACGATGAAACCTTTGGCTTGGGCGGCACACTGGCGATGTATGCACGGCGCGGCGCTCAGGTTTTCCTGGTCTGTGCTACGCGCGGCGAAGTTGGTGAGATGGACCCCAAGTATATGCGCGGTTTCGATTCTATTGCCGCGCGGCGGGAGGCCGAACTGCGCTGCGCAGCTGAGAAATTGGGTTTGAGCGGTGTGTACTTCCTGGATTATCGCGATTCTGGAATGCCTGGCTCTCCTGAAAACCAGCATCCGCAGGCTCTGGTAGCCCAGCCGGTCGAAAAAGTGGCGGAAGATGTGGCAGGCTACATCCGCCTGCTGCAACCGCAGGTGGTGTTGACCTTTGATCCTATCGGCGGTTACCGTCACCCCGATCATATTGCAATACACAATGCTACAGTGAGGGCCTTTCAGTTGGCTGCTGATCCACAATATTCGGATGCGCTGGGGCTTCAGCCTTTTCAAGCTGATAAATTGTATTTCCACAACATGCCGCGCGGTATTCTTCGTTTGATGGTGCGTCTGATGCGCCTGGTAGGGCGAGATCCAACCAGGTTTGGGCAAAACAAGGACATCGATTTAGAGTCGATTGCCGCTGTGAGTTTCCCAACGCACGCTGTGGTCAATTACCGTCCTGTGGCTGCCATCCGTGACGAGGCTTCTGCATGCCACGCCAGCCAGGGCGGTCAGGGGATGGTGAGCGGTCCATTTGGGGTGTTACGGCGCTTGTTTGCCTCGCGCGAAACCTACATGCGCGCCCACCCGGTGCCGCAGAACGGCCATATTGAACGAGATTTATTTGAAGGCCTGGACGTGACCTATGCTCACAATGGCAAGGATGGCAGGAGTAAATGAAACTGAATAGAGTAATTTTTGGATTGCTGCTGCTGGGTATCGTGCTGAATGGAATCTCAGTCGTCCTGGTGGCAACCTTGGGCCGTCCACCGGCGGTGATGACGCCACTCACCACGCTGGTCATCTTTTCGTTTGCTGTATTGCATTCCGGTGCGTCCCTTGGCTGGCGGCGGGGTGTTGCGCTGCTGGCAATTGTCGCGGCGACCGGTCTGGCTTTTGAGAGTGTTGGCGTGGCTACCGGTGCTGTCTATGGCCCTTATCACTATACAGACCAGCTTGGGCCAAAGTTTCTTGGCCTGGTGCCTTACCTCATTCCGGTTGCCTGGTTTATGATGATCTATCCATCATTTCGCATAGCCGATTTGCTTGCTGCGCGTATTGTGCCGGGCGGCTTTTTGCGTGGCATGCTGACAGCCGCACTGGCAGCCGTGGCGATGACCGCCTGGGATCTGGCCATGGATCCTATGATGGTCATGGCCGGGCATTGGATATGGGAGCAGCCAGGGGCATATTTTGGCGTGCCGGTTCAGAATTTCTGGGGATGGTGGCTGACGACTTTTACCGCTATAGCGATTTACCTGCTCGTACGGCGCTGGCTGCCAGGGAAAGATGAGATCGTTCCGCCGGTGACATGGGCGGCCACCTCCTACGCGGCAATGGGGCTCACGACTGTGATCACCGATTTCCTGGCTGGTTTGAGTGGTCCGGGCATGGTGGGATTATTCGCGATGTTGCCGTGGGCTGTCATCGGCTGGACAGTTAACCGAGCGAAGCCGGCTTAGGCAAGCGATTTCCACCGGAGACGGATCGATCGGCCAAATACTTTTTCCATCAGGTCACTTTTTTTCGCCGCGGCTATTTCTTCTTCAAAGGCGGTAATGGAAATGATCTTACAGTCAATAAAGATTTTCTTCTTGGTGATATCCACCAAAATATCTTGAACCCGGCTTTGATGCGTGCTATCGAGGCCGTCTGCCAGGCGCAGCATTGCGCTGAGAGCCATCACCCTGGCTTGCTCATCCGCTTGCAGGGCGGCAAAATGGTCGTGTTTTACATCTGGAAGTGACTTACGGTGGTAGCGCGCAATGGAGCCAATGATCAGTCTTTCCTTGCTGGAAAACGGCAGTAATTGGGTTGACTGAATGATCCGCAGTGTTGTTTTATGATGGCCCTTCCAACCTTCCACGCAGCCAATATCGTGCAGCAAACTCGCGCAGTGCAGCCAATGCCGCTCAACTGTACCCAATTCGTGCAAACTGAGCAACTCATCGAATAAACGCAGCGCCAGGCGGGTTACCTGGTGGGTATGCTCGGCTGGATATTCCAAGGATTGTGCCAGGCGAATGCAAGACTGCAGCACGCTTTCCTGCTCGGTCGGAATGTCGATGAGATTCTCCATTTTTATTCACTCGCATCCATGTCAGGAGACGGCACTACATCCAGGCTAAGATCTGGTGGGATTGATTGGGTCTGCACGCATTTTGCGGTCACTTCGTTGATCAGGCGATCCCAAAGCCCCTCCTGCCGCCAGATCTGCCATTTCTTCAGGAATTCTGCGTAGGATTGATCTCGCATCGCACTGCGGTTTGCAAGGTAAGCTTCCAGGCCGGGCACCAGACGTTGAAACGGACGTTGATGCCCGAAATAACGCAGCGTGCGGATTCGTTCGCGTTCCTGGAACTCGGGGAGGAATACCATCCAGACATCGCAATCGTGAATGTCGCCGAGTAATTCCTGTACCTGACGCATGACCTTGAGATATGACTTTAATTCAGAATCATACAGCGGACTGAAAATTTCCAGCGTGTAGCGCAACCGCTTGGCAGCGATGCGCATGGCATGCAACTCTTCCTTGGCTTCGGGTTGGTCGATATACGGCTCATATTCCAGGAAAAGTTGCAGCTTCTCTCGGATTGCATTTGAAGCCAGGCTGCACAGTTCAGGCGTTTGTGGGATGCCCTGTAGATCTTCGATGATTGGTCGGAGTTTCCGTTCCATTTCCATGAGGATACTACTTTGAATGACATCGTCCAGCGCGTCATTGACCGCGCTTTGCAGTTTTTGACGCTGCTGGCGGAGACGAAGCAGCAACCGCCTGGCGCCGGGGCGGGCAGGACCGGGTGGCAAACCCTGGTAATACTCGTTGAGGTGATCAATTTGCACATCGCTGTCGCGGGCTGCACCAAGCGCTTTGGTTAACCTGCTGATGTGCTTTATCCAGATTAAGTGCTTTTTGGCAGATATAGCGGGTCCAAACAACGGCAGCGCAGCACGCAGGCGGCGTGATGCTACCCGCATGCGGTGAATGGCTTCGATATCTTCGCCCTTGCGGACGCCTTCGAACTCACCTTCAAGCGCGCTGAGGTTTTTGAGGAGAATGCCCGCGCCGTACTCCTGGATGCTGAGATTTGACTTGGTTTTCAACCTCGGATTCCCAGGCACATGAGTTTTCCTTAAAGCTAGTCGGTCTCTTCTTCCAGCAAGGGTTTGATCTTCCGCTTAAGATCTTCAAAAACTACTGGAATGGGTTTGGTGGCATCAATGGTGACAAAACCGTACTCTTCTGCCATCTGGTCAAATTGCTCGATTAGTCGGGATTGATACAGGCAGAAACTATCGTAAAGGTCATCTGCAAGGTGCATATCCATGCCGGATTCCCAGTAGTTGAATCCGCGTCCGTGAATCATGCGTTTGACCAGCGTCGGGATATCGCCTCGCAAATAGAAGACGATATCGGGTTTCAGGGCAATGCCGTAGAGTTTGCGTGCCCAAACAGGATCTGCGCCGCGGACGATATCGCGAGCAATGATGGAGTAAAAATAGCGGTCCGAAAGCACGTGGAAACCGGCACGCAACGCCGGCATGATCTGGTTCTCCAGGCGGTCTGCAAAGTCAGTGGCATAAAAAAGGCTCATCGTCTGCCGGCCCAGGGTGTGCCCGACTTTGGCAGCATCCAGACCAGGCTGGGTCAGGTTTGAGCGTCGCAGGCCCGTATCCGAGACAGCATAACCTTCCGCTTCCAGCCATGTACGGAGCAGGTTGATTTGCGTGGAGCGGCCCACACCATCTGAGCCTTCCAAGACGATCAACTTACCCAGAAGCTCTCCAGTAGGGCGGTAAGGGAAGCCGGCGCCGTAAAATTCGGTGGGTGTCATTGAGCTGTCTCCTCATTTTTGACTTCAACCGGTGCAGCTTTTCGGCGCCTTCGTGGTGGAACCATGGGTTGGTCGAGGCCTTCCCATCCCTGCAAGGTCTTTCGAACGATCTGGCGAACGTACTTTTGCTGCTTTTGCACAGGCAATGTACCGTCGATTACGGTCAGGCCAAATTCGTCAACCATGGCATCATATTCACTAATGATGCGCTGTTGAAACAGCCTGAAGCTGGTTACTTTGTTGTCCGAGAGACCGAGATCCATCCCAGCTTCATAATATTTTAAATTGGCACGCCCGGAGAGGATACGCTCAACGGCGATGTCTACCGGTACGCGGAAGTAGAGCGCCAGGTCTGGCATCGGGGCAAAAGAATAAAGGTTGCGCACCCAGCCGCGGTCCACGCCGCGCGCTACATCGCGCGCGAAAGCTGTGAAAGCGTAACGGTCTGCCAGAACAATGACGCCTGCTTTGAGCATGGGAAGGATATGATTCTCCCAACGGTCTGAGAAATCTGTTGCCTGGAGCAGGCTGAATGTTGTGGGGGTGAACATCTTTTCAGATTTCCCCAATTTGGTTGTGCTCTTGACCAGTTCGGATGAGTTCCATTCACTGAAATAAACCTGTTTGCCCTGATTTTGCAACCATTTATTCAACAGGTCAATCTGCGTGGATTTTCCGCTGCCGTCGATCCCTTCGACAACAATCAGCTTCCCTTTGTAGCGGTTTGGCAATAGCATGGCTGATACCCCATGATTTATGAGCAATGTTGTAATGATTATAGCACCTGATGCTGAATTTGCACCATTTGGCTAAAGAAAATTGGTTTAATAAACAAACGGCCTGCCACCTTGCAGCAGGCCGTCTGCATTGGGCATAATTTATTCACCGTCACCTTCTTCGTCATCTGTGGTGTCCATCTCGAGCATATCACCGGTGGCAATGAATACGGTCCGTTCGCAAATATTGGTGACGCGATCTGCCATGCGTTCCAGGTTGTGCGCAACCCACATAACGTGGTTGTATTGATCGATGGTGGCCGGGTTGGCAATCATTACTTCAACCAAATGATGGTAAATCTTGTTGTAAAGATCATCAACGATGGCGTCATCCATTGCAATTGCTGTAGCTTCATTAGGATCTTCGTTGACAAATGCGCTGAGCCCGCGGTGCAGCATGTTGACCGCCTGGTTTGCCATACGTTCCAGATCCCTGCTTGGAATAATGATGTCTGCATCCTTGAGCCGCAGAGTCACTTTTGCAATGCCTTTGGCGTAATCCCCCATGCGTTCAAGTTCGGTGATAATTTCCAGCGTGGCTGCCAGCAAGCGTAGATCATGTGCCATGGGTTGCTGCGTGGCGATCAGAATGAGAATTGCATTTTCAATGGCAAAACGTTTGTCATTGATCAGCTGGTCATTATCATATAGGCGCGCTGCAGCTTCAACATCGCGCTGGCGCAGGCTGTCAACAGCGCTCAGGGTTGCTTGTTCCACCATGCTGCCAAGCAGCAGCACTTCATCCAGAAGATGATGGATCTGTCGCGTTAATGTATCGCGGGGCATATCTAACCTCTTTCGCTGCCTGCTCTAGCCAAAGCGGCCGGTGATGTAATCTTCAGTCCGTTTATCTTGCGGACGGGTGAAAATCTGGCTGGTCTCGCCATATTCTACCATCAAACCTGCCCGGTCATCATCCATTGTGAAGAAGGCAGTGTAATCAGATGCGCGCGCAGCCTGCTGCATGTTGTGGGTCACAATAATAATTGAATATTTCTCAGATAGTTCGCGCATTAAATCTTCAATTTTTAAGGTTGCAATTGGATCCAGGGCTGAGCATGGCTCGTCCATGAGGATGATTTCGGGCTTGACGGCCAGCGCGCGTGCAATGCACAGGCGCTGCTGCTGGCCGCCGGAAAGTGCCAGCGCGCTTTTCTTGAGATTATCCTTGACCTCATCCCATAGCGCAGCTGCCTGTAACGTGTTTTCAACCAGATCATCCATGTTGCCCTTGTAACCGTTGATGCGTGCACCCCAGGCAATGTTTTCATAGATGCTCTTGGGAAACGGATTGGGTTTTTGAAAGACCATGCCAATCATTTGGCGCACTTGAACAGGATCGACCTCTGGCGCATAAATATCCTGGCCGTGAAAGAGAATCTTGCCGCTGATATGCGCACCCTGGATGAAATCGTTCATTCGGTTAAAAGCCCGCAGCACGGTACTTTTGCCGCATCCTGATGGTCCGATGATGGCAGTAATCTTATTGCGCTGGATGCCAAGATTGACATTCTTGACCGCGCGAAAAGAGCTATAAAAAATGGATAAATCCTGTGCCTGTATGATGACGTTGGAGCTGTTTGTCTGAGAAGTCATGCATGCCGCCTGCTAAATCGGTTGCGCAGCAAGATTGCCGCTGCATTTAAGGATAAAAGCGAAATCAACAACACCAGGATGGCTGCTGCAGCAATATTGCGGTATACCTCCTGAGGTCGTGTAGTCCAATTATAAATCTGAATAGGCAAAGCTGTGAACTTTGAAAACGGCCCGGATGGGTCGCTGGTGATGAAGGTCGCTGCGCCTACAATGATAAGCGGGGCGGTTTCACCAATCGCTCTTGAGATGGCCAATATTGTGCCAGTCAGGATGCCGGGAAGCGCGGAAGGCAGCACGTGATTCCAGATCGTCTGCCATTTTGTGGCGCCGAGTCCGTAACTGGCTTGCCGGAGCGAATTGGGCACCGCGCGAATGGCTTCCTGTGAATTGATGATTAATACTGGCAGGATCAGCAAAGCCATGGTCATGCCAGCCGAAAGGATCGTGCGGCCGTTGGAATCAGCGTTTCCCAGAAATGCTCCGCTGGTAATTGGCGCAAGTGTGCGCACGAAGATTGCCAGGCCGAGAATGCCATACACAATGGACGGGACGCCTGCCAGATTATCGATGTTGGTTTGAATGATCCGGTTATACCATTTTTTCTTGTCTGCATATTCTTCCAGGTATATCGCTGATCCGACCCCAATTGGAAACGCCACTGCGATGGTAATGGCGATCAGATAGAGCGATCCCAAGAGGGCGGTTCGAACCCCGGCCAGCAGGGGATCGCCTGAGAGTGGATCGATCAAAAAGTTGCCGTTGATCCAGGCGCGAAATTCAAGCCGGGCGTGCGGATATTTCTTCGCAACCTCCGCGCGTATCTGCTGGCTGTTTGTGATCCACTGGCTGATTGAATAACTGGCGAGGGCACGCGGCTCGAGGATATTCTCATAAACCAGGTTGAGCAGGTCGCTGTGCGTCCGCTGAGTGAGCGTTTTGGCACGATCGAGTGTGCGCAACCGGTTTTTACTCAAATTGGCTTCGAGCAGGTTGACCAGTTCTGCATCGGTCAATTCATCAAGCGGCTTTGCAGCCAGGCTGGCAGGCTCGACTTTATATTCGATCGCCACGTAGCTAAAGCTCTTATCCAAAACGGTGGCCAGCAAGGCCAGTAGAGCCAGCAGACCGATGACGGTGGAGCTGAAAAAGATCGCCTGCCAGGTTTTCCCGGTGCGGTGCCGGCGGGCCAGGCCGGAGGCATCGCGATTATGGGCAGTATTGGCGAATGGGTCATGGTTCATTCGTACACCTCGCGGTACCTGGCGACCAACCGACGGCTCAGAATATTCAACATCAGCGTAATTGCAAAAAGCAACAGTCCAATGGCAAAGATGCTGTTGTAATCCGGGGTGTCATAAGCCAGATCCCCGCCGCTGATGCGGGCGATATAGCCGGTCATCGTCTCGGCGCCTTTAAAGGGGTTGAATGTAAATGCTGGCCCTGAACCGGCTGCCACAGCGACAATCATTGTCTCACCGATGGCGCGCGAAATGCCGATAATAAACGCCGCAATGATGCCGGAAAATGCCGCCGGCAGGACAACTTTGATGGCTGTTTCGAAGCGGGTTGCGCCCAGCCCATAAGCTGCCTCGCGCAGCGAGCGAGGCACGGCGCTGAGCGCATCCTCACTCATCGAACTAACCAGCGGCAGGATCATGATACCCATGACCATCCCCGCGGATAGCGTATTGTAAATTTGTACGTTGCTTTCACCAAAAATACTGCGCAGTAATGGGGTCATAAAATTTAAGGCGAAATAGCCGTACACCACCGTCGGAACCCCGGCCAGGATTTCCAGAATGGGTTTGAGAATGCTGCGAGCTTTATGGGAGGCGTACTCGCTCAGGAAGATGGCGGCTGCCAAGCCCAATGGGAGGGCGATCAACATGGCAAAAACGGTGGTCATCAGAGTCGCGTTTACCAGCGGGAGCACGCCAAACTTGCCAATCGACGGCTGCCATGTGGTGGTGGTGAAGAAATCCACCAGGTCGACCCCGGGTGTTCGAAAAAACAACCATGCTTCTTTACCCAGTTCAAAAACGATACCCACCGTGGTCAAGATCGAAATCGCGCCGCACAGAAATAAAAACCCCTGGATGAGCTTTTCTGCCGGGCGATGTTGTTTTTTCAACCGTTTTGAAATGCTGGTGCCCGTGGTTTTGGTCAGACTTTGAGAAATTTCCATACTGGCCATGTCGTTTCCTGTCATTGGTTTTATTGCGGGGTAAAGGCTGGCCAGCTTTTTCAAGCGGCCAGCCTTTTGATCTTCCAACGGCATGCTAATTTATTTCATCGCATCCAACCAGGCTTGCTTGGCTGCGTTGAGAGCATCTTCACTGGCCGGGAAATATCCCACTTCGGTGATCACATCGTTGACATTGGTCAGGAAGTAGTTGATGAAGGCAGCAACCTGCGGCTTTTCTTTCATGATGCTGGCATCCGAGTAGATGTAAAGCGGGCGGGAGAGCATGTATTCTCCGCTCTCTGCGGACTCAAAGGATGGGGCAACACCGTTGATGGAAACCGCTGTCAGCAAATCAGCCTGTTCATTGAAGTAGGCGAAGCCAAAGTAACCGATGGCGTAGGGGCTGCCTTCGACACCCTGCACAAGCACGTTGTCATCTTCTGATGTTTGCAGGTTGGTGGCTTCCAGCACCATTCGCTTACCATCATCCAAAGATTCCAGGCCAAGGGTCTTCTGGACGGCGACCTCAACGAAGAAGTCGAAGGTGCCCGAGTCGGTGCCAGGGGTGAAGCGTAGGATGGGTTCAGCCGGCCAGGAGGGATCAACATCCGACCAGTTGACGGCGGTTGTGAAGATTGCGGCTAACTGTTCGGCGGTGATGTTGGTCAAAAAGGTGTTTTCCTTGCTGACGACAACGGCGATGGCATCTGTGCCCACGCGGAACTGGATGGGCGTGCGGGCGGGATTGAGGGCAGCGCATTTTTCAACTTCGCTGCTCTTGATGGCGCGGCTGGCATTGGAGATGTCGGTTTCACCGGTCGTGCAAAAACGCTCAAAACCACCGCCGGTGCCAACACTGGCAATATTGACGTTGCCAGCAAAGCCATCCTTCTTAAAGTTATCAGCGATGACTTCAGCCAGGGGGTAAACGGTGGAAGAACCCGCAGTATTTATGTCTCCGCTGACGGTCGATGGGTCAACCTCAGGCAGTTCAATGGCAGAACTGGCAGCCGGAGCAGTTGTTGGTTCGACGGGGGCGGCGGTGGGATCAGCCGGGGCAGCGGTAGGAACGGCGGTCGTGGCATTTGGTTCGGTTACTGCTGAGGTGGGGGTGCCAACCGGCGCACAGGCTGCCAGGATGACGCTCAGGGCAATTACTAAGACCAGGAACGAAACAGATCGACGCATTTCTCAATTCTCCTCAATATATAAAATTCATGTTTACATTGTGAATATACCCAGCAGAGGTTAATGACCCACAAAGGTTGTGTTAACGGTTGATGAACAAACGAATAAGGTTTAAAAACGAAAGAGCATGGATTATTGTTTATCCATGCTCCGGTCAGGAAACCTGTTTGATTGCGGTTCAGGCGGCGGGAATGGCGATGAAGAAGGTACTGCCTTTGCCAACTTCGCTCTCTGCCCAGATGCGACCACCATGCGATTCGACCAGGTGGCGGGCGATGGATAATCCTAACCCCGTTCCGCCGCCAGAGCGGGCGCGGTCAGCCTTGTAAAAGCGTTCGAAAATGCGCTGCAGGTCCTCTTCGGCGATGCCAGCGCCGGTATCGCTGATCGCCAGGATGATTTCTTTTTCCTGTGCCCATGCGCGCACCAGAATGGAGCCGCCAGGGCTGGTGAATTTAATAGCATTGTGGATCAGGTTGACCAGCACTTGCTCCATTCGATTGGGGTCGACGCTCACCGGTGGCAGGTCTTCAGGGCATTCCACTGTCAATGAAAGGCCAGATCGCTCTGCCTGGATGCGCATTCGTTCAGCAGCAGGTTGAATTAAATTTTTCGGTGATATCAGGGATCGCTCTAGCGGTACACGGCCTGATTCAATCTTGGAAAGCTCAAGCAGCTCCTGCACGAGTTGAGTCATATTGTCAATTTCGACTGCCATACGGGCAAGGAAACGTCTGGCAGCGGGGGGGTCGTCAAGTGCAGTCTCCTGGACGGTCTCGGTCAGCGCCTTCAACGAAGCCAGCGGTGTGCGCAGCTCATGTGACACGTTGCTAATGAAATCGCGGCGGACAGTTTCCAGGCGGCGCATGCGGGTGTAATCTTGCAAAAGGAGCAGGGCGCGGCTACCCGTTTCATCTTCCAACGGTGTTACGATTGCCTGTAAAACCAACCGGTTGGGCGTTTCCAACGCGGTAAATTGCTGCTCGCCCGTAGATTGCGCTTTCTGCCATAAGTCCACAATGATGTGATTGCGGGCGACCTCAGCCAGTGATTTTCCCGTTGATTCACTAGCGACGATGTTAAAGATCTGCTCAGCGGCCGGGTTGATCAGCTCAACACGGCCTTCATTGTTTACAATCAGAATTGCATCTGTGATGGTGGACACTACCGCCGCTAATTTTGCGCGTTCTGCGCTCAATTCCTGGATCTGCTGGCTAATCTGGGCGGCCATCCGATTGAACGCATTTGTCAACTGCCCAATTTCGTCCAGCCGCTTGCCAGGCAAGGTCTCCACATATTTTCCAGACTCAAGCCGCGTGACCGCCTGGGTGAGAGAACGCAGCGGTAGAATGGTCTGGTAGGTGATCCCAAATGCCACCAGGACCACCAACAGCGCTGTCAGGCCAGCGGTTGCGAAAACGATCCTTCGAATCGAGCTTGTGGTTGCCTCAATTTTTGAAAGCGATTCGGCCATGCGAGCCACACCGACAATTCGATTGCCTTCCCGAATGGGTACAGCCGTATACAAGAGACGGGAGCGCACCGTGTCGCTGTAACGCATCTGGCTGGTCTCCTTACCAGAAATTGCCCCCTGAAATTCAGGCCGGTTGGAATGATTTTCCATTGAAGCGGCCGCCCGCTCTGAATCTGCGATGACTGTTCCGTCTGGCAAAATTATTGTGACACGGGCACCCTGCAGGAATGAAGCCTGGTCAACAACATCTGACAGCCCAGGGTAAGGCGCCCCAGCGATTACCATGGGAGCCACCTGGCTTGAAAACAGGCGCGTGGAAGCCATTTGCCTGGCAGTCAACTGTTCAATATACGAGCGTTCCATGAAGCTGGAGAGAAACCAACCCAGTGCGGTCAGAATCAATACAACCAGAATCAGGTAAGGAATTGCAATCCGCCAGACAAAAGAATTCCGCATCATATTATCCCTCAAAGCGGTAACCGGCACCCCTCACGGTGATCAACCGCGTGGGAATGGATGGATCTTCTTCAATTTTCTCGCGCAACCAACGAATATGCACATCCACGGTGCGGCTGTCTCCGGTGAAATCCCAACCCCAAACGTGTTCCAGGATATGGTCGCGCGATAGCACAATGCCACGGTGCTGCGCAAAATATACCAGCAATTCATACTCTTTGGGTTTTAAAGTCAGTGGCTGACCCTTCAAAAGCACTTCATGCCGTAAAAGGTCAAAGGTCAATGCACCAAAATTCAAAACCGGATGCGTCACGGCAGGCTCGGCAGCGGCCGGTGATGTGGCCATCTCTTCTCGGATCAGACGAATCCGGCGCAGCATTGCTTTAACGCGCGCAAGCAGCTCACGCATGCTGAAGGGTTTAGTCAGATAATCATCTGCGCCTACTTCCAGCCCCACGACTCGGTCAATTTCATCATCACGGGCCGTCAACATTAACACCGGCGTGTTCATTTCCTTGCGAATTTCGCGGCATACTTCAAAGCCGTCTATGCCTGGCAACATGATGTCCAGGACGATGAGATCTGGGTGCGTGGTGCGGGCCATTTCAAGCGCGGTTGAGCCGTCACTCGCCATTTCTACGTCATACCCCTGTTTTTTCAGGTTGTAGGCCAGGGTTTCAAGCAAACTGATTTCATCATCCACGACCAGAATCTTCTCAGACATGTATCTTCCCCATTTCTTCCAAAAGGAGGACCAGTTTTTCTGCCACATCGGCGCGGCTAAATTTCTCTTCGATGCAGCGTCGGCCGGCCTGTCCCATTTGCTGGCAATATTGCCGGTCAGCGGCAAGCATACGGATAGCCTGCGCCATGGCATGCGGGTTGCCAGGCTGGATGGGGAGGCCCGCGTGCGCAGTTTCCACCACATCACGGATGACACCATCAATCGCCAGGACTACCGGCCGTCCGGCAGCCATGTAATCAAACACTTTATTAGGGTAAGTGGTTTTATACAGTTCCAGCGGTTTTAATATGGCGATACATGCATCTGCTGCTGCCAGCACCTCTGCCATGTTATTTTTGGTGACGGCAGGCGCGAAAATGAGGTTGGTCAATCCTCTGCGGGCTGCCTGTTCTTGAAGATGAGGTTTCTCTTTGCCATCTCCAACAAGCACCAACGAAATATCCGGTTGATCCATGAGTTCTTCCGCTGCGTCCAGGATGACCCCAAGATCATTTGAGAGACCGTGTGCTCCGGCGTACATGGCTACAAAGTGATTGTTCAAACCATATTGCGCCCTGAAAGCCTCGCCGCGGCTGATGGGGTTGAACATGGCCGGGTCTGCACCGTTGGGCACCAATTCTACCCGGCGCGCGCCGCGCTTAGTAACGTGGTCGATAAAGCCGGGAGAATTGACCATCACCCGGTCAGCCCGGCGGTACAGAAATCGTTCCAGCCACTGAGAAAGCCAGATGAGCAAGGGATTGCGCAGCACCCCCACCGCAATGGCGAAAGCTGGCCAAAGGTCACGTACCTCAAAGAGGAATGGCACGCCTTTTAAACGCGCCAAAAGCCAGGCGGTGATGCCTTGAAAGATTGGCGGAGATGTGCCCCAGACAAGAGTGACGTTTGGAATGCCCAGCCCGACCCAAAAGGAGGAAAACATGAAGCTGAAGAAACTAAGCACCCGGTGAAAGAAGCTGCGATGCAAAGCCGGGTAAGTGTAGGTGCGCAGAATCACAATGCCAGGTTCGGGTTGTTCTTTTTCCACCCAGCGCATCTTTCCAGAACGAACTTTACCGGAAAGATAGCTGACCGGGCTTGAGATGATGGTAACCTGGTGGCCTTTCTGGACGAGCGAATGGGCAAGCTCAATGTGGCGCGTACCGCCGGCTTCATCGAGAGCTGCAAAAGCCTGGTGGATCAGGAGGATGTGCATGTGAACATTTTATCTTAAAAGCGGGTCGCAATTTAACCTGCTCAGGCAGGTAATTGCCAGCAAGAATGAATTTCCAGGGGCAAGGTTGACTGGCAGGTGAAGCTAAATGCGAGGGCTGGCAGGCGGATTCCATAGGTGGGTGAGTGCCAGCCTGAGATCGGATTGGCATTGCCCTGGCCGAATAATCGTTGGCCGGCGCGGTCCAGGGCAATTTGACCCGAAACTTTGCAGTCGATGTTCAAGTAAATCGGGCCAGTTGGATGAGTGATGATCAATTGATGCCCCTCGATGATCCAGGGTAAATCTTCTATCAACCAGTGCAGCCGTACCCTGTGGGGATGCGTGGATCGGTTTGCCGGGTCGAGCCGGTCTATGACGCGCCAGACTTTCTCGGTCACTCTGCACAACTGGCGCTCGTGCAGGACTCCAATGCGACGGTACCCATCCCGGCGGGCTGCCAGTATCCCGGCGGTTTCATCGCGCATTAGCAGCCTGGCTTGGTCCCAATCCAACCATAAAAAGCGTCCTGCGCGGGTCATAGGCTCCAAATCATCCACCTGGATGGTATTGTGAACAGAAACACTTGCCAGAGCATTTTCCCAGGGCGGCGGCGCGTTGTAAAGAAAGGTGCCGGCATCCAGAGTCAGGGCACGGCCTTGAAACCACAGATCGACATGCAATTGATCGGCATGGGCAGGGCGCGAATGAAAATGGTTGGCGCGCATCACAGCCCAGGATTGGGGCGCATTGAGCCGCAGAATTTCTGGCTTTGGATTGGCCTGGACAGGTGTGGAGCCCATTTTTTCTTTGTCACAGCCCAACCACAGACAGGCTTCATCCCAGGGGCCAGGTGGAAAAACTGCTGTCTGTAAAAAAATCCGTCCGGCTACCTGCAGCACTGGTCGTAAATCAGGATAGGCGGCGCAGGCAAGCGGGAGGATATTCGCGCCATCGTTGTGTCCGTAATTGGGGGCGTAACCAGTTTCAAAATCGGTCTGAGCTTGCAGCCAGTTTACGGCAGCCCGAAGGCGGACAAGCGTGGGCGCTGTGAAGATTTCCCCTGAGGTTTTCTCTCCCTGATAAAGAGAGTAAATCCACAAGGCAGTATGGAGCATCAGGCGGTGATAGTTGACAGAGTGCTGTGCATAACTGCCGTCGAGCGACACCTGTTTCTGTATGGCGCGGTTGAAGTGTGCCTGCCCAAGCGCGTTCCAGCGGCGCGAAGCCGGATGGTCGGGTAATAAACAGGCTGCGGTCCATAAACCTGCAGCTTCGCTGAGCAGGTGATTGTTATTCTGGGCGCGTGCGTAGTTAAGCGTGGCCGGGATGCGTTCAGCGTGGGCGATTATAAAACTGCGCAGCAATTGCATCCGGCTTGGAGTCGAATGGATTGACGTGCGGAATATTCCTGCAGAAAATCCAACCGATATCAGTCGGATTGCCACTTCCTGCGCCGATGCCCAGTTGGGACCGGCGTTGGCCGGGTTGAAGGCAATGAATTCCTCAAGCCGCTCCCAGAAAACCTGCGCCCAGCGTTCGTCACCATAGCGGGCATAAGCGCGTGCCAGGATAATTGCCCAGCCAAATCGGGCTGGTTCCCAGAGCCATTTGATGTCGTTATCCAATCCTTCGCTGGCGGGCACGCTCCAATGGGCGGGTGGAAATACTGCCGGCCGGAGATGAATGGGCTGCAACTGGCTGCCAAAGCAGCGGAAACTTCCTGAAAGGATTTCCTCAGCTTCGGTTTTCAGGTCTGTATTGGTTTCACCCTGGATCTCGGCGAGTATTCGGCTGGATGGCGTCTTCCATGGAAAATAGATCTCGCCGCTTTCGGTGGGTACAATCGGATGAACAGGCGTTTTACGAGCAATCTGTCCGGTTTTCAACCCGAGCTGATAGATTCCATACAGCCCAGTCTGTTCCAGACCAAGCTGAAGCAGAGATTTGAGCTGTGTTTGCCAGTTTCTATCGCGGGTCATGATCGAGCCACTCAGGTTGGATTATTTAAGAACATCATCCAGGAAACGTCCCAGCGCCCGCATCGCTTCGCGAATGGCAGCAAAGGTACCTTCTTCATCGCCGCCTAATTCCAGCGAATGATCGGCGCCACGGATGACGCAAGCAATCGCTTTGGTTCTGGTTTTCAGAATTTCATCCAGGGAATCATGCAAGTAGGTCGTGTCTGCGCTGCCGCAAAGAAAGAAAGCTGGCCCCTCATCGGTCATCGCCGCATTCATGACAACCGGCTCACGGAAGATCGGCGTAAGCCAGACGGCCACGGTGGGCAGACGCGATTCAGCCTCGTGCAATGCCATTGCCAACCCGATCGAGCCAATCGATTTCCCGACCATAATAATGCCGCGGTAATCGCGTTGAGCAAGCCCGGCATCCAATCCGGCAATCACATCTTCACGCAACCATGCCTGGCGTCCGGCTGCATCCAGTGCTTGGAATTCGGCGGAGAGTGTCGCGGGCATCAGTTGGAGCACATCCACGCTTCGATTTAGCAATAGCATTTTGCTGTAATACAAAAGCGGCATGTCCGCACTATAGCCCAGTCCTGGCAGCACCAGGGCCAGCCAATCATTACTGTATCCAGCGTCAAAGAAGCGGTTATCCAGCGTGCGGCCGGAAACAGTTTGAATGGACAACGTCGTTGGTGGTTTCATCTTTCAATCCTTTCGTCCCAACTGTGGGATGGCTTGAGCTTCGCCGCTCCGCAACGCCTCAACAGCTGCAAAGGAAGCGCGCGTGACGGCAATCAAGTCAGCGTAGGGGATCGGGGCAGGCTTTGATCCTTTTACACCCGCAAGGAATGCCTCCCAGGCTGCACGGTGGCCCTTGTCCTGACTCATCCGCGATACCATGCGTGTTCGCTTGCCGTTGTGAACGAACTCCAGCGAGCGGAAATCATCCAGTACCGCCACGCGCCCGCCGCAAAAGACCTCGACGCGTTCTTTGGGGAAGGCTTTGTCGCCGTTAGCCAGGTAGGTGATCGTTCCAAGCGAGCCATCCGGGAATCCGAAGGTTAATTGGACATTATCCTCGTGATAGCGGCCGGCATCGGGCAGCCCGGCTGCCTGCACTTTGATCGGTGAATCCCCAACCAGCCAGGTGAGGTAATCAATGAAATGACAGCCCTCGCCAATAATGCGCCCGCCGCCCTGGGTTGGATCGTGCAGCCAATGGGATTCTGGCAGAAAGCCGGCATTGACCCGGTAGTGCGCGATCAGCGGTTCGTTGCGGTTGTGCAGGAAGTGCCCTAACTCGCGGCTGAACGGTGCAAAGCGACGATTGAACCCGACCATGACGCGCGGCGATTTCTCATTCAAGCCGGCAAGCATCGCTTCGATTTCATCCAGTTCGGCCGGGGTGATGGCAAGCGGTTTTTCGCAGAAGACATGTTTGCCATGATCAAGCGCCGACATTACCTGACGGGCATGGTGTTGGTGCCGCGTGAGAATGGCAAGGATTTGTATGTTGGGATCAGCAAAGAGCTCATCTTCGGAACTGGAGGCATATTGAAATCCATAGCGGTGGGCAGCGTGTTGCGCGCTGACGCCTGAGGCTGTAGCTATGGAAATTTTTCGGACGCCGCCAACTTTCTCAACATTGGGCAGGAAGACGGCAGTAGCATAATTGCCCGCGCCGAGGATGCCGAGGCCAGGTTCGCCCTTTAGCGGCTGGGCAACGGCTGCGGCGTGCACGGTCGGAACTTTCACAGTGGGCTGGCGATCCGTTTGGGGGTAGGTTAGCAAAACGCCCAAAAAAGGTTGCTTTTGTTTACCGGTGATCAATTCATAGGCTAAGGGCGCCTTTTCAATATCGAAACGGTGAGTGATCAGTGGGTGAACATCCAATTGGCCGGATGCGAGAAGCTCGACGAAAGCGGCCAGGTTGCGGCCCTCGGTCCACCGGACATAACCGTAAGGATAATCGCGCCCCTGTTCTTCATAGGCCGAATCGTAACGCCCTGGACCGTAAGATCGGGAAATTTGCAGGTGGAGTTCTTTTTCATAATAAACCTTGCGGGGGATCTCCAACCCGACTGCGCCAACGGCCACCACCTGTCCGCGGTCACGCGCCAAAACGCCGGCTAACTCGATTGGATCGTTGGATTTCGTGTCGGCACAGATCAACACCGCATCGAAGCCGCGGCCCGAAGTAAAAGAACGGCCACCATCTTCAGCTTCGGCGCGCAGCGTAGCAGCCTGCGCACCCATCTGCAAAGCAAGTTGGACACGGCCAGGATCGATATCGACACCAAAAACGCGGCAGCCGGCTGCTTTGGCAATACCAACGGTGAGCAGACCGAGCAATCCCAGCCCGATCACCGCCACCTGATCGCCAAGTTGCGGCTGTGCCAGGCGGAATCCCTGCAAGGCGATGGCGCCCAGGGTGGTGAAAGCTGCTGATTCAAAATCAACGTTTTCTGGCAGCGGCGTGAGCAAATTCTTCGGTACGATGTTGTATTCAGCATGTACGGCATAACCGCCGCCCGCGCAGGCGACCCGGTCGCCCGGTTGGATGCCCTGCATGCCATCGCCAACGCTGACCACTGTTCCGGCGGTGGAATAACCCAGCACCATTGGCTGATCGAGCCGATTGAAGGCTGATTCGATGGTACCGACCAATCCTTCGCGGCGGGCTTTATCCACCAATTGCCTCACCAAATCTGGGCGCGATTGTGCCTTGCCAACCAGACTCTTCTCGGCAAACTCGACCAACATGCGTTCGGTTCCGGCTGAAACCAATGAAGCTGCAACTTGCACAAGCGCGGTACCCCGGCGCGGTTGTGGTACTGGTACCTCTACTACCTGAGTTTTGCCGTCACGCATATTCTGAAGCAATTGTTTCATGCCTGGATAGATCCTTTATCTGGTTTTTGCATCACTTCCTATGGATTCTGGCTTGATTATAAGCCAGGTTGACACAGGAGGGACTATAATTCAAGCATTACCGGATTTGGAGGTGAAGTGCTTTATGAGTGACATCCGTGTCGAAAAGATGGCGCGCATTTTGGTGGATTATTCCACGGCAGTGAAATCTGGCGATCGAGTGATGGTTGAGGCTACCACTGCGGCTGAACCGCTGGTACGTGCGGTTTACCAGCGCGTACTTGAACGCGGGGGGCATCCGCATTTGCTGCTGAGTCTGACTGACCAGGAGGAAATTTTCTTCCGCGCAGCTGGTGAGGAGCAGTTGGATTTTGTGCCAGCCTTTCACAAAATGGCAGCCGAAAACTTTGATGTGCGCATCCGAATCTATTCTGAGACCAACACGCGGCAACTTTCCCACGTCGATCCGCTGCGGGCGCAGCGCCGCCAAAAAGCCATTGCGCAAATACAGGCTGCAGTCTTCAGGCGCGCGGCGGAGGGTCAACTGCGCTGGATCAGCACTCAGTTTCCAACACAGGCTTACGCGATGGACGCGGAAATGGGCTGGAATGAATACCAGGATTTTGTTTTCCGCGCCTGCCACGCGGATGAAAACACTCCAGATCCGGTGGCCTACTGGCAGAGCATAGAACGGGCGCAGGCCACCATTATTTCCCGACTCCAGGGGCACGATCGCGTCACGGTCCAAGGTCCCAATGCTGACCTAAGCCTATCCATCCAGGGGCGAACTTTCCTTAACTCGTGCGGTATACACAACCTGCCGGACGGCGAAGTGTACACCGGTCCGGTTGAAAACTCCGTGAACGGTTGGGTGCGCTTTACCTACCCGGCAATATATGGGGGCCGATCGGTGGAGGGCGTGGAGCTGGTGTTTGATCAAGGCCGCGTTGTGAAGGCGACCGCTGAGAAGAACCAGGAATTCCTGGAGCAAATGCTTAACAGCGATGCTGGCTCGCGGTACCTGGGCGAATTTGCCATTGGAACCAATTTCCAGATCGACCGTTTTACCCGCAATATTTTATTCGACGAGAAAATCGGCGGAACCTTCCATATGGCTTTGGGCGCAAGTTACCCCGAAACCGGCGGTCAAAATCGCAGTGTGATCCACTGGGACATGATTTGCGACTTGCGCCAGCAATCCGAAATCCGTGTGGACGGCGAATTGTTCTATCAGAACGGCCAGTTTGTGGAATAAATTCACCACGTGATAAAAAAAAGCCAGTCGGGTTGTTTATCCCCGGCTGGCTTTTGGTTTTAGGGGCTTTAGCGGGCAAATTCCACGGCACGCGTTTCGCGGATGACCGTGACTTTGATTTGCCCCGGATACTGCATGGTTTCTTCGATCTTCTTCGCCACATCGCGGGCCAGGCGTGTGGCCGAGAGGTCGTCGATATCTTCTGGACGAACGATGATACGCACTTCACGACCGGCCTGGATTGCATAGCTTTGCTGAACGCCCTTGAACGAATTCGCGATTTCTTCCAGGCTGCGCAGGCGTTTGATGTATTGCTCCAGGTCTTCGCGCCGGGCGCCGGGACGCGCGCCGGAAATGGCGTCGGCAGCTTCGGCAATGACTGCTTCCACCGTTTCCTGTTCCACCTCATGGTGGTGTGAGGCGATGGCGTTGACCACCTTGGGATGTACGCCGTACCGTTTGGCAAATTCCGCGCCAATCATAGCGTGGGTCCCCTCGGTATTGTGGTCCATGGCTTTGCCCAGGTCGTGCAACAGGCCGGCTGCCTTGGCAATTTCCACATTAGCGCCCAATTCGGCTGCCAAAACAGCCGACAATTTGGACACTTCCACGGCATGCGCCAATTGATTCTGACCATAGGAAGTGCGGTAGCGCAATCGTCCGAGCATTTTTAGGACTTCGGGATGCAAGCCAGCCACGCCAGCGTCGAAGGCAGCCTGTTCGCCGGCTTCAACCACGGCGCGCTCAACTTCTTTCTGTTCTTCATTGAGGATTTTCTCAATATGCGCTGGATGAATGCGGCCGTCCTGGATCAGACGATCCAAGGAGCGGCGGGCGACCTCGCGGCGGATCGGATCGAAACAAGAGATTGTCACCGCTTCGGGCGTATCGTCCACGATCACATCCACGCCGGCGGCCTGTTCAAAAGCGCGAATGTTTCGGCCGTTGCGTCCAACGATGCGTCCTTTCATCTCTTCGTTGGGCAGGATCACCACGGAGGTGGTCACGCTGGAAACATGATCTGAAGCGACGCGCTGGATGGCTTCCGCGATCAACTCACGGGCGCGCTTCTCGCCTTCCGAACGGGCTTCTGCCTCAATCTGGCGGATGATGCGCGCCATATCCGAACGAGCTTCTTTTTCAGCGCTGGCCAGAAGTTCGGCGCGGGCTTCTTCGGTTGTCATCTGGGCAACGCGCTGCAATTCTTCGATTTGAACCGATGCCATCTTCTCAACTTCATTGGTGCGTTTGTCAAGTGCACTTTGACGTTTGTTGAGCATCTGCTCTTTTTGCTCGAGGCGGTCTGAGCGGCTGTCAATTTCGGCACGGCGTTTTTGGAGGCGTTCCTCTTCTCGCGATTGCTCAGTGCGCCGGCGCACGATTTCAGCTTCGGCATCCTGTAAAATCTTTAAAGCTTTGTCGCGGGCCTCGATCTCGATGAGCCGGGCTTTCTCAACTGCCTGGTTGAGCGAGTTATCGGCGCGAGCCTGCAAATCACGCCGGAAGCGGTCGTTCATCGCCCGCGTGACAAAATAAATAATCACGCCCATGACGATGATATCCGCCAAAATAATGATGAGCCAAATCCAAGGGTTATTCATAATTGTCCAATTCCTCTTCCATCAGAGTCTGGTTTTTTTCCTGGCCGATCTGAATTTCATGCCAGATCTTTCGTACCTGGGGGGCAATGGTTCCGTAAGAAAAACCGCGCCGTCCTAAATAGGCCGTTAGTCTCTCGCGAAACGTATCCCAATCGGATTGCGTTAATCGTTTTGCGTAACGCAAGCCTGCCCGGTAGGCAAGATTGGATTCGTCTTCTGCTTCAGCCAGGGCTGCATGAATGATTTCTTCTGAAACGCCCTTTTGCCGCAATTCCATTGTCATTGCCCGCCGACTGCGGGGCTTGAAGGCGCTGCGACTTTCAACCCAACTTCGGGCAAATTCGGTATCGGATACCATCCCAGAATCGCGTAAGCGGTGCAGCACGGTATCAGATATTTCCTCCTCAAAGCCGCTTTCTTTCAATTTTCGGCGGATTTCGTTCTCTGTCCGTGGCCGGAAGCTGAGGAAGTGCAGCGCTTTCTGATAGGCTACCTCGATGGTATCCTGTGACAGGAGGGATTGGATTTTGTCGTCGCTGATTGATTGGCCAACCTGCAGCCAGGCTGCAACGATACGGGCCAGACCAAATGCAAAACTCCCATCCAGATAAACGTTAATCCGGTTGGGATTTCGTTTCTGTGCTTTCAGCGCCGTAATTTTGTGATCCATCCAAGTTCACAGTCGCGTGCCACCTGGATGGTAACAGCCGAAAAAGCTTTGTTATTGTTGGGCTATCCCACTCAACAACCGCTGCAGCTCAATCAAACGGGCTGATCGATTAAGCCGGGCGGTTGAACCTTGGGAATGCAGGGTGAAAATGTCTGATTGCGGCGTAAAATGCAATCTCCGCCACGTAGGTCAGGGATCGCGTCAGCCTTTCTCCACGATTGACCACCGTTCGTGAGAATCCAAAACGCTGGCATGAAAGCTGTGATGAAAATCTGATTACCACCCATTTCAAGTTCTTAACTCTCGTTCTGAGAGAAAACCCAACAATTGAAAAGTCAATTTTCTGGCCGGTACCTTTCCAGACGGTAATTGAAAGGTGCGGTTCAGAATAAATCCTGATGCAATCTTAACAATATTATACATGAAAATGGTTTATTCGTATATTCTGATGAACCATTCGAAAAGGCTTTTCCTCAATCAACTTTGTTGAGACGAATTGGTTATTAAAAAAGAGGATTGTTTTTAAGGGATTTCCACCCCCAGGGTTGAACGAAAGGGTAAAATGGGTGTGGCTTGTGATCAAATGTACAGATGAGGTAGGCATATGATTCATGTAACACGCGAAGAAGCTTTGGAATACCATCACCTGAATAATCGACCTGGCAAGATCAGCGTGGTGCCCTCAAAACCGTTGGAATCACAGCGTGATCTGTCACTGGCCTACACGCCAGGCGTAGCCGCACCCGTGCTTGAAATTGACCGTGACTCCCACCTGGCTTATGAGTATACAGCCAAAGGTAACCTGGTTGCGGTCATCTCGAACGGCACCGCGATTCTGGGGCTTGGCAACCGCGGGGCATTGGCATCCAAACCGGTGATGGAAGGAAAGGGCGTGTTGTTCAAAAAATTTGCAAACATCGATGTCTTTGATATCGAAGTCGCAACCGAAGATCCTGATCGGTTGATTGATGTGGTGGCAGCCATTGCGCCGACCTTTGGTGGCATCAACCTGGAGGACATTCGCTCGCCGGAGTGTTTTTACATTGAAAATCGCCTTCAGGAAATGCTGGACATCCCGGTTTTTCATGATGATCAACATGGTACGGCGATCATCCTGGGCGCTGCATTGATCAATGCGTTAGAGCTTACCGGACGAACCTTTGACGAAATCCGTGTGGTCTTTTCAGGAGCGGGTGCGGCTGCCATTGCCTGTGCCAATCAACTGGTCAAGCTGGGCGTTCCTCTAGAAAACATTTGGATGTGTGACCTGGCCGGTCTGGTTTATCAGGGTCGAAAAGAGTTGATGTTCCCGGAAAAAGAAGTCTTTGCGCGCGGTGATCGGCCGGCAACGCTTGCCCAGGTGATGGATGGCGCAGATGTGTTTATCGGGTTATCGGCCGCAAATGTTGTCTCGCCGGAGATGCTGCAACGAATGCGAGCCAACCCGATCGTTTTTGCGATGGCAAACCCGGAACCCGAGATCCCTTACGATGTGGCAGTCAAGGCCCGGCCAGATGCCATTGTTGCAACAGGCCGCTCGGATTATCCCAACCAAATCAACAATGTGTTAGGATTCCCGTTCATTTTCCGCGGCGCGCTGGATACCCGTGCCAGTAAAATAAATGACGCCATGAAAATTGCTGCCTCACAAGCATTAGCCAGGTTAGCCAAAGAGCCGGTGCCAGCTTGCGTTCTGCGGGCTTATGGAACAGATTATCTTGGCTTTGGCCGCGATTACCTGGTACCCAAACCCCTCGATCCCCGTGTATGCCAATGGGAAGCGGGTGCGGTTGCCCGTGCGGCGGTAATCAGCGGGGTTGCCCGGCGGCAATTGGATCTGGTCGAGTATGAGCGTAAACTCGCTGACCTGTCACGTAATCGCTAAGATTCATGCTACAATCATTTTATGGAGTTTAAATCCACGAAACCTCAGCAGACTCATGCAGAAAGCCAGCACCGCCGCCAGCGGATGCTGCAAATTTGGCTGCCGTTAAGTGTGTCATTTATCGTCGTGCTGGCTTTGGCTGTTTGGGCTGTGGTTGCGGCGACAGCTCCTGGCGCGTCGATGACTCATTGGGCGAATGTTTCTGCGATTGTTGTGATTTTGCCAATTTGTATGGGTGCTGTTCTGCTGCTGGCTGTGGTGATTGCCTTAATCTTTCTGACAGCCCGCATCTATCAGGCCTTACCCGGTTTGGATCGGAAGGTTCAAACGATCTTCTTAATCATTGAGGGTGGCGCGCGCCGCGCAGCGGATCAATCCGTCAGGCCCATTTTTGCGGTCAATAGCTGGGCAGCCAGGTTGAAAGCCTTGTTTTCATCCATCTTTCAATTCTGATGACTTTTTTGATAAGAGGTGGTTATGGAAAATAGCCAGTGGAAAAAGAAAACATTATTGATCACCGTGGCCCTTGGCGCCGCTTTGGGCATTATAGCTGGATTGATTTTGGTGCAGCGCAGTGAACAAACGCAATCCCGGCCACAGCTCACGGCTGGCGATGGCGTGAAAGTGGGTATCGGCGTATTAGGCGTTTTACGCATGCTTTCGGATTTAATTAAATAAGGGCACGCGCTTGCTTACATTCCGAACCCCTCGCAACAATGTGTGAGGGGTTCAGTTCTTGAACTCATATTCAACAATGTTGGCGTAAATCAAAGAATTTCAGGATGATGAAAGGTTACGACGCCTTGGAAAGCATCCCGCTCTTACGTTATCTGCTATTTGGCAAGTTGACTCGTGACACAATCCTGCCGCTCGAAGGAAAACCGCAGGTGGATATTCCGGGTGGCAGCCTTTTTTATGCTGCAGCTGGTCTGCGCTTGTGGAGTAACAGTTGTGGGCTGGTGGGGCGGGTGGGCGAAGATTATCCGCAGGAGTGGTTGACGGCTTTTGATCGCTTTGGCTTTGACCGCCGCGGTATTCGCACACTGCCAGAGGCCGTGGATGTGAGAACCTTTCAGGCATACCTGGATGATCACACCTGCCTGCAGGATAACCCGGTGAGCCATTTTGCCAGGTTAGGGGAACCATTCCCAAAATCATTGCTTGGATATGCCAACCCTGAATTTCAACTGGATAGCCGGACGCAGCCTGGGATATTAAGCTTGCGCATGAGTGATATCCCCCAGGACTACCTGGACGCCACCGCTGCACATCTTTGTCCAATGGATTTTATCTCCCACAACCTGATCCCTCCAGCCTTGCGGCGCGGCCAGATCACCACCATCACGTTGGATCCGGGTGAGGGATATATGACCCCAATTTTCTGGGATGATATTCCAGCTCTTGTGAAAGGGCTTTCAGCCTTCATCTGTTCCGAGCGGAAACTGATGAGCCTGTTTCAGGGACGCAGCAACGACCCGTGGGAAATGGCTGAGACGATTGCCAGTTACGGATGTGAGTTTGTTGTGATCAAACGAGGAGCCCGCGGCCAATACCTGTATGATTCAATCCGTCGATCAGGATGGCAGATACCGGCTTATCCTGCCCGGATCGTGGATCCAACAGGGGCAGGCGATGCATTTTGTGGCGGTTTTCTAACCACCCTGCGCGAAACTTACGATCCTCTGGAGGCTGCGTTGCGCGGAAGCGTTTCTGCATCATTGGTGATGGAAGGATCTGGTTCGTTTTATGCTTTGGATACACTGCCGGGTTTACCGCAGGCACGCCTTGAATCATTGCGCGGAATGGTGCGGAGAAGATAAATGGCCTTAAACCGCTGGGTGGCGCTGGATCGTTACGTCCGTTTTCTTGAATCGAATTCAAAACCGCGGCAAGATGGGTGCAAATACGCCGATCTTATTCCCGAAACCCGGTTGGAAGATGAAGATTTGAATTTCTTATTCAACTGTGCCTGTGAAATTCAGCAGATCCAATCGCCAACGTTTGAGGAAGGTGAGCGCGCAGATTTTTTGCTTCACCATTTTGATTTCGTCGGGTTGGCAGATGTCCATCTCGACTCGACCGGGAATGTGCTGGCGCGTCTGCCGGGTTTCGTGGCACATGCAAAGCCGGTCATACTCAGCGCGCATCTGGACACAGTGTTTCCACGCCAGACATCATTGCCCCTTGCGCGCCTGGATGATCGCATCGTTGGGCCGGGCATTGGCGATAACTCTTTATCACTGGCTGCGCTCATTACGGCAGCAAAATGGCTTCAAAGCACGGGGAAACGCGTTCCTGGTGATATCTGGTTTGTGGCAAATGTCTGCGAGGAAGGGCTCGGCGACCTGCGTGGCATGCGGGCCATCGTTGATCACTTCGGGGATCTGCCACTGGTCTATATCATCCTTGAAGGGATGGGTTTAGGGAACATTTACCACCGCGGGCTGGGGGTTGCCCGCTACCGCATCCACGTCGAGACGCCTGGGGGCCATTCCTGGAGCAATTACGGGGCGCCGTCGGCGATTCATGAGATTTGCCGTTTGGTTTCTCGCCTGGCTGATCTATCGCTGCCGGCAGCGCCGCGGACCACCCTGAACGTCGGCGTGATTTCCGGAGGCACAACGGTCAATTCCATCGCGAGCCAGGCGTTCATTGACCTGGATTTACGTTCTGCAAGTAGCCAAACCTTGCGTTTTATCGAAACTGAAGTTGAACAGTTGGTGGATAATTTTCAGCAGCCGGATGTGCGATTTCGCATGGAACCCATCGGCCGACGAGTGGCAGGTGAGATCCCGGCTGATCATCCTCTGATTGAAGTGGTCCGCTGCGTTCTGGAGGATCTGGGCATCGTGGCCAGGCTGGATATCGGTTCGACAGATGCAAATGTACCGCTTAGCCGGGGATTGCCGGCCGTTTGCATCGGATTGACACACGGTGCAAAAGCTCACACATTAGACGAATTCATCTATACCGCGCCGGTGAGAAATGGTCTCACCCAACTACTCCAACTTTTGCAAGTGGTGTGGGTGATCGATCGGTCGATGCCAGCGGAAAAATAGACTGCTCTTATGTTACCGGTTCACGCAAGGGTATGCTTTTTAGAATCCGGGCATCTGTTCGTCGAGTTTCAACAACCTTCTAAGCCAGACCTGCCTGGCCTGGCGTTTGATTTCGCGGCTGGCTTTCCGCGCCTGATCCAGGTTAGCCGGATAAGGTGTGTACACGCCGCGATGCAGCTCGATTAACAGTTCTTTGGCGGGTTGTTCGGCTTGAGGCATGACTTTGGTTAGTTGTGTGATCTGTTCGGCGGGTGTAAGCGCTGGATTAACCGGCTTACCCAACAATTTCAACGCTTTTGGCACTGCGTTGAAATACCTTTCCAAAGGCGTCAGGCGGGCAATTCGCGCGCGTTCGCGGATCCATACCGGGGTGGTAAATCCGCGCTGATTCAGTAAATTTTCCAAAATAATCGCTGGATGTGGGAGAGTAATTTCAATTCGCTTTTCATGCATCGACCGGTAGATGACCCAGGTAAGGAGAAATGCCAACGCAATCCCGCCGGCGACCAACGGCCATGTATTTTTGGAAGCGTTTTGTTTTGGTTGTGGGGTGACAGATAATCCCCGCAATGCCGGATCCTGGTCCACTCCGCGTAATCTCTCATTGCCGTCGCTCAACGCTTCTGGCGGCTGAAGCGCCAATTCGCTATCGCTTGGAACCCTCGGTGATTCAACCTGGCGAACCAGTTCGGATTGAGTCACAGTTGGCTCAAATTCCACCCATCCAAAATTGGTAAAGAATACTTCCGGCCAGGCGTGTGTATCTCGGCTGCGGACGATGAAGTTGGTGCGTTTTTCGTCCATTTCGCCTTCTGCAAAGCCCACAGCCAACCGGGCTGGAATGCCGATTGAACGTAACATGAGGACTTCGGCCGATGCATAATAATTACAAAAACCTTTGCGGGAGATGAAGAGAAAATATTCGATCGGATCCATGTAAGTCGGACCCGGCTCGACAGTATCCTGATACGAGATATTTTTTCGCAGGAAATTTGTTATTGCGACTGCTTTATCATAAGGTGTTTGCAAACCTGAAGTCACTTCCTGCGCCAGCGAGCGCAGGTTTTGAGGAAAGTTGGGCGGCAATTGCAGATAATACCGCTTAATCCAACCTGGATATTCAGCCGGGCTGGATTGAAGGAAGTTGATAGTCGGCGCTGCTATGGATGCTTTAATGCGGTACGTTTCGCCGAAACGCAGAGGAGGAACAGCCAGGAGCGTGGCGGCATCCAGATAGGTTTCGCTGACCCGTCCTCCAACGATTTGTGCCGGACGGCTGACGCTGATGGGCAGTCCGGGTGTGAAGTAGTTGCGGAGCGATTGCGCTCTGAGCGAGAAGGAAAATGATGAGGTAAAGCGCTGGTACCATGCCGGGATGGGAAATTCTGTATCCCCGGGCGTCACCTGGTCATAATTGCCGTACGCGGATGACCATTCTCCATTTAGATATTGGTCATAAGTGCGGGCGCGCCAATAATAACGTGCGCCGCCTGGACGCGGTTCTGTAGAGGTGACCTCGAAAATGACAGCTTCGCTGGTGCTGGTGGTGGTGCCAAGTTGGATGTCGTTTTCGTAATAATACCCTTCGGCAGGTGCAGTGCCAGACAGCGGTGCAACGAGATTGGAGAAACGTTCCCGCAGATCAATCCATGCCTGCAGATATTCGCGATGCTCCACCGAAGCGGGCGAAATCGCGCGAATCCAGGCGGGAATGTTCCAGGCCAGGATGACCAGAATCAAGCCTGAAAGGATAGATGCTCGCATCCAATCGAAACCTGTCTCAGAATCAACTGGCACAGCCATTGAATCCCAACGCCGGCGGAGATTCAGGTAATGCAGCCGCGAGATGATCAAAATCACCAGGATGGCAAAGACGCTGGTATAAAAACCATAGACTGCTCGCGGAGGGTCGTAATATTCAATGATTAGCGTAGTAATGGACACCAATGCCAACCCAAACCAGGGGCGGTGGTTGCGAATCATGGCAAATCCGGCTGTTGTGCCGGCAATCCAGTACACAACCATCATCGCAAAGACAAAAAGCATCGAGTCTTCGACTGGAATGTTGGTTGCAAATTGGATAAAGGTAGACCACAGACGTCCACCAATGCTTGTGACCCGCTCCATCCAGAGCATGTCTGGCCTCATTGTCAAAGCAAGCTGCCAGGGGATAACGATGGCTGTGAAAATCAGGCTGTAAACAAAAACAAAACCGCGCGGAAATTTGCTTAGGCCAAGCAGCATGCCCAACAAAACGGCGATCATAGTCACCGGTATGACGCGTTCAAGGTCGGACGTCCAATCTGTGATCTCTAACCGTTGGGAGGCAACCCAAAACGCAACCAATAAGAAGAAAGCTGCCGGCCAATCCCACCGGCGCTGAGCCGTTTTGTTCATGCTTTGAGTGTACAATATTCCATAATCCCATGCAACTGACCGAAAGGCTAATTCCCATGAGCGACTCATTGATTGCCCTAACCGCTTTTAATGAATTCTTCCAGAACCTTGGCAATTGGTTAACCCTGCCTATGGAGTTCTTCTCTTTTCTTTGGCGGGAAGAATTCATCATGCTGTTGCTTCCAGCGATTTACTGGTGTTGGGATGCCGCATTCGGATTTCGACTTGGCGCGCTCCTCATGTTGGGAAATGCCGTGAATACAATTTTCAAACTGGTGTTTCACGCTCCACGTCCATATTGGATCAACCCGGAAGTTAAAGCGATCTCGGTCGAATCCTCCTTTGGTATACCCTCGGGTCATGCTCAAAACTCCACCCTGCTGTGGGGCCGGCTGGCAGCAGCGATCCGGCGTAAATGGGTGACAGCGTTATTCATATTTGTAATCTTCATGATTGGTCTATCACGCATCTACCTGGGCGTGCACTTTATCACGGATGTGGTTGCTGGCTGGCTGATCGGCATTATATTATTGGTTTTGGGTCTGCGTTTGGAAAAGCCGATTGCGGCCTGGCTTGGCCCGAAAAGCGTCCCTGCACAAATCCTGTGGGCGTTGTTGTCTGCCGTGCTGGTCATCTTTCTGGGTGTGATCGCACGTCTTGCGCTCAGGGACTGGCAACTGCCGCCCGAGTGGGTAGCAAATGCCAGTCTGCAGTCACCGGATGAACCCATTTCTCCACTCGCGCTTGAGGGCATCATCACTGCCGCAGGAACCTGGTGGGGAATGGCTGCTGGATACGCCTGGTACACACGCCGGTATGGGCGCTTCAACGCAGGCGGAGAATGGAACAAGCGTGGGTTGCGATTTGCGCTGGGACTAATGGTTGTAGTGCTGCTGTGGTTTGGCCTGGGGCAGATCTTCCCGCGCAATGAGGATGTTCTAAGTTTTGGATTGCGGTTTATCCGTTATGCAATATTAGGCGGTTGGGTATCTGCGGGCGCGCCTTGGGTTTTTGTGAACCTGAAACTGGCTGATGCACCTGTGCTTGCAGAAAATGGCAAGTAAACTATAATCAATTCAAGAAAGGAGAGGCTACCATGCGCTGGTTAGGAAACTTCCTGTTGGGTGCTCTCGTTGGCGGGGTTGTCGGGGCTGTATCAATTCTATTGTTAGCACCAGCTTCGGGCGCTGAAACACGCAGCAGGCTCGCAAATTATGCACACAACGTTGAGGAGCAAGTGCGCCAGGCGGCTGCAACTCGCCGTCAGGAATTGCAAATCGAACTGGACTCATTACGGCATTCGTGAGTGCCGACCAGATATTGAAAAAACGCCGTTGGATCATCCAACGGCGTTTTAAGTCTGGATAAGCTTTGTTCTACCTGTTTACCTGAATTCGATACATAGCAGGCTGGCGGGTGAACCGGGTGGTTCCGCTGATGACTAAGGTGACGCTTTGGTACGCATCAAAGTCGATCGGCACTTCCAGGGTATTGCCAGGCTCCCATTCCAGAGTTTCCACCTTTGTTTGGTCACCTTCAAGGATCAAAGACAGGCGGAAGGATTGTGGCAGGCGGTTCTGAATGCGCGCAAAACCCGCTGCCTGCCAGCCGCCCTCGTCCAGTTCAAAATCTATCTGATAGCCGATAGCCGGGATGGAGACGTCGTCGATCAACATTCCCTCGCCATTAACCGCGGCATCAGTGACATAAACAAAGCGCAGCCAGACCTGCTTGCCGGCGTAGGCGCTCAAATCCACCTTTTCTTCAATCCATTCGCCGCTTACCCCATTGTATCCACAGCCGTAATTTGCACCGGTGGGATTTTCACTCGTGCAGGCTGGGGGCTCCAGAAGCGTCCAGTTTTCTCCATCTTCGGATGCCTGCAGGTATAGGTAATCGTAATCGGTCTCAATGTCGTACCAGGTCCAGTATTTTAACTCAACTGGTCCGTTGACCTGGGTCAGATCGAACGAACGGGAGAGCGTCATCTGAGATTCATCGCCCTGGTTGGACCAAAAGGCATAATCACCTGAGTGCGGATCTTCGGGGAGTAAATTCACCTCGCTGACCCCTTCAAATTTCAGCGTACGCTGGCCGCTGCAGATCAAATCTACATAGTCAATCCCATACTGATTGACGGAGCCCGTCTGCCATCCGCCCAGACAGTCAGAAAAGTAATCACTCACGGTAACATCAAACGGCAATTGATACTTGTTGTAGGCATATTGTCCTTCAGAGGCTTTTGGATCGTTGACCAAATTGGTTATGGCCCAATCTGCGAACAGATCATCGGCTCGATAGGGCTTGCCGCTCTCCGGATGGGTCGCACCGATTGATTCCAGCACCTGATCGATCGATTCAAGGCCGTTTAGCGGACTGCCAACCAATTGGCGGGTGGCATCCTCGCCAAAGCGTTCCAGGAAGTAATTGACGAATAAAAAGGCTGCACCGTAATTGGCGGCATTTGAATCGGAACCATTGGGCCAATTGTTAAGCTGTGTGGATGGCGAAAGCAAATAAGACATGTCAAAACCGCCACCCTCATATCCGTTCAAATAAGCAGCCAGTTCCGAAAAACCTTCGTTTAGCCAGGTTTCCTCATTCCGATCCCGGTACCAATGGATCATGTGCTGAAACTCATGCGCCAGCACGCCGTATGTGAAGTCTTCATCAAGGCCAACTGTATCCGCATTCAGAAAGAATGTTTCATGCCCGTTGGAGTAGGAATAAGCAAGCGGATTGACAGAATCGGCAGAGGAAAACATCCCAGCCAGGTTGTTGCCCATGTCGGTGGCATATATGATGTACAAATGTTCGTCACCGTCCACACCCGGGGTCCATTCGGAGCCGAAAAATTCGCGGTTGGTCGGGTATATTTTTCCCTCAAACTCATCTCCCAGCGCGCGCAAATCGTTTTTGTCGTAAGCAAGCCCTTTTTCAACCCAAAAATAGAGATGTGTACTTTCGTAGGCCAGGACAGTCTTTACCTGTTTGTAACGGTTGGTGTCTGAATTGAGCACCCAGAACGTTTGCTCATCTCCGGGATTAAATTCGCCCGGAAAAGGAACAGTCTCTGCAATTTCGCCAATATTCAGAAACTCCATGGCCTGGGCGCGCAAGTCGGCAGCCGGAATTTGAACAGACTGCAGTGTGAGCAGGGTCTCTTCAGCGCCAGGCCGAGGTGGAGCAGGGGTGAAACTGGCCTCTTCGGTTGGAGCGGTCCAAGATTCCTTCGTAATGGATGGTTCAGGGGTTGCAATCATCGGTTGTGGATCAATACTGAACATCTGGGTGGGTTGTGCATCGGTGCGTGCAATTCCAAACAACGCCAGGCCGCCGATGCCGATGGCAACGATGCACAGGCACACGCTGATAATGACCACGATTATGATTGCCGCGATCCAGATGCCGCGTTGGGAATGATTGGACATGGAAACTCCTTGGGCCGAAGGTGATTTGAAAATTATACCGGCTGTGTCAAGATTTACAAGATTCTTGGTCGATTTAGCGAACTCTACTTACAGGTAAGGATTATCCTCAATCTCGTCGCCCACGGTGGTTTCAGGTCCGTGACCGCAGAGCAAACGGGTATGCGGGGGCAAACCGAGGATTTGTGATCGAATCGAATTGATCAATTGTGAGTGGCTGCCGCCGGGCAAATCGGTGCGGCCAACCGAGCCCTGGAAGATCAGGTCGCCGCAAAAAACCACGTCTTGCGACGGCGCGTAGAAAACTACATGGCCGGGCGTATGGCCTGGTGTGTGGCACACCTCAAACTGGATATCGGCAAGCATGAGAAGCTGTCGGTGCGACAGCAGCCCCTCCGGCTCGGGCCCTGCCTGGATGTGGAAGCCGAATTTTTTGGCTCCACCAAGGTCATGATAGAGCGGAAGATCCGCGGGATGCAGATAAACCGTGGGCTGTGAAGCCAGTGAGGTTGCCACTATGTGTACCCCGGCGATGTGATCAAAGTGAGCATGCGTCAGCCAGATCTGCGTGATCTGCCAGCCGCGTTGTTCGGCTTCCTGCAATACCACATCGCTGCCCATGGCCGGATCAATCACCGCGGCTTGATGGGTTTTTGTATTGGCGATCAGGTAGGTATTGTTGGAAAGCGGTCCCAATTCCAACATAAGGATTTCCAGACTCATTGTATATGCTCCTGGATGGGAGATGGTTTCGGCTGGCGAATCAATCCAGGTAAGACGCCCAGGTTAATAGCAAAGACCAGGCCAATCAATCCCAGGGCAACTGTGTAGACTGAAACCGGCGAGCGCTGAAACAAAACACCAGCCAACATGGGCGCCAGAATGACGGCCACGGCATTGGCTGTTTCCAACATGCCAAACGCCAGCCCGGTTTCGGCCGGGTGAATGAAGGTGCGCGCCAGGGCCAGAACCATCGACCTGCAAAGGCGGTATCCGGCCATGAAGAAATAGCCCAATGCAAACCAGGGCAGCCCGGAGCCTTTCCACAGGAATAGTGCAAAAAGCGCGACCAGCGGTTGGCCGATGAGAAAAGCGAGCGGTGCGCTGATGTGACCCAGCATGAACATGATGACCACGTTGCCCAGGCTGCCGATTGTCCCTACCAGGCCAATTTGCTGCATATCCAGGCTGCGCTCATTTTGAAGAAAATTTGGTGAAAGGGGCTGCGGCAGATAAAGCGCAAACATCGTGATCAAGGTCAGGACAACCAGGATCAGGAAGCGGCTGTTGCGGAAAACATTGCTGCGGACTTCATTTTCAGGGTGGACTTCGATGGGCGGTTTCTGTGCAAACAGGATGATGAGGGTGGAGAATACCAGGATGACCGCAGCGACCTGGTATACGGTTTTCAAGTTGTGCTGATTGGCAATCATTCCACCAATGGTGGGACCGATGACTGCTCCGAGGTTGTAAGCAGCCGAGACGAGAGTCAGAGCCCGGCCTGGCGACCAACGTCCACGTACCGCAGTAATGTAGCTGTTCATGGGTGCCAGCACAAATGAGGTCAGGCCGTAGGTGAGCATGCCAGCGATGAAAAGCGGCAGCGAATTCGCCAATGCCATCAGCCACGCCGCTGCCGTACCCAGCAGCCACGATGCCCACATGATCGGGCGCGAACCTACGCGATCTGCAAGGTAACCGGCCGGGATCTGCATGACTGCCATTGCCACGCCCATGCTGCCCAGGATGCTGCCGATCATCAAGGGATCGGCACCCCATTCCTGCAGATAGAGCGTCTGGAAATAAATAAACAGCCCCTCACCGGCGCCCCAGGTGAATAGTGAAACAGCGACGAGCGCCAGATTTCGGTTCATGGGAGAATTAGCCTATCTGGTAGAGATCACGCGGGAGGCTGCTGAGAGTTTCGCATCCTTCAGCTGTGATGACCACATCGTCTTCAATGCGCACACCGCCCCGGCCTGGCAGGTAAATACCCGGTTCGACGGTGTACACCATACCTGGAGCGAGAAGCAACAAGTTTTCACCGAACATGTAAGGTTGCTCGTGCGTTTCCATGCCCAGTCCATGCCCGGTGCGATGCGTGAAGTATTCACCGTAACCAGCCGCAGAAATCACCGCACGGGCAGCCTGATCGACGGCACCGGCAGCAATCCCGGGCTTGCCGGCGGCGCGCCCGGCTGAGTTTGCTTCAGCCACAATTCGCGCGATCTGTCGCAGTTCAGGTTCAATATCGCCCAAAGCCAGCGTTCGAGTGAGGTCGGAATAATAACCTGCGTAGGAAGCACCCCAATCCACCACCACCAGATCGCCCGCTGCCAGGCGGCGGTCGGTGGGATTGGCGTGTGGATTGGCGCTATTGGGTCCGCTGGCGATGATGGGCGAAAACGGGAGTTCAGGCTCCGATCCGCTGTGCAGCATCTGCAGAGAAAGCTCGGCGGCCAGTTCGCGCTCGGTCATGCCGATTCTTACGTGTTCCAGCATGCGCAAAAAGCCCTGCTCGGCGATCAAGACTGCCTTGCGCATGGCTTCCACTTCCTGCGTATCTTTTTGAACGCGCAGGTCGTTGAGAGGGGCTTCGCCGGAAACAAAGTTCGCAAGCGATGCGGCTGAACGCAGGTGTTCCAACTCCATGAATCGAAGGCGCAGCGGCTCCACGCCGACTTGCTTGCTGTTCAAGCCAGCTGCCTGGCAGGCTGCCCGAATCACCTCGCCCCAGAAGGCAGGATTATCGCCATAGGTGAATGCCTGGATTGGAAAGCGCGCCTGAGCAAGTTTCCCTGCTTCCAGTTCCGGCAGCACCATCACTGGTTCATGCGGCGGTGCAAGCAGCAGCAGGGTGGGACGTTCCATCAGGTGAAATTGCAAACCAGTCAGGTAGGTCAGCGTCTGCCCGGGATTTAGTACCAGGGCGTCTAATTGGCTGTTATGCATCAGGGTGTACAGGCGGGATAGCCGATCAGAGGGCATGGATGAACTCCTTCATTCTGGTGGAAAGGCCTATTGATTATAATCCATTCCAAACCAGCATAAATTGCGCTGATCCGGAAGCATAAGATTATAGATTGTGTCCTTGACAGGTCAGAACCTCTCGTGTAAAATCTACTCACTCTGAGCAAGGGCCTGTAGCGCAGCTGGGAGCGCGCCTCAATCGCACTGAGGAGGCCAGGGGTTCGAATCCCCTCAGGTCCACTGGGGCGGATTGACCCAAGCGAAGTACTTTGTAAATTCAAGCAAGACAATCTGGGCCCATAGCGCAGTTGGGAGCGCGTCTCAATGGCATTGAGAAGGCCGGGGGTTCGAATCCCCCTGGGTCCACTCCAGAATAGTTAGATCGATCGATGAAAATCAGGCACTGCGGAATCAATTTATTGAAACCTGGGTGCCTGATGTTCATTTCAGATCATTTTCTGGTAAAATGTAAGGACAATTTAACAGCTTAGCTATGGTGGGAGTAGTAGGCCATCCGTCAGCGAGTCGGGAGAGCGAGGTGTGAGCCCGACAGTGCGCCAACGGAGCGCATAGAGGCTGAACTCGCCTGACCGCCCTCGTTACAGGGCAAGCTGCTGCGGTGAAAACAAGTAGCTGCAACCGGGTGCGCCCGTTATCGCGCCGAAAGCGGTCTGTGCATTGTGCCAGGCAAGCAGGGTGGTACCGCGGAGTAAGCCTTCGTCCCTTCGATGGATGGAGGTTTTTTAATTTTCGAGCAACGTATCGAGCAAGGAGATGAGAATGGCCAAGAACGAAAGCCCTATTTACAATCCGGCAGAAATCGAGCCCAAGTGGCAAGAGCGCTGGGAAGCTGACGGACTCTATCACTCCGATATTGATCCGAAGCGTACCAAATACTATGCGCTGACTATGCTGCCGTACCCTTCTGGCGACCTGCACATCGGTCACTGGTATGCCATGACGCCCTCGGATGCCCGGGCGCGCTTCATGCGCATGCGCGGGTTCAATGTGCTTTTCCCGATGGGTTTTGATGCATTTGGGCTTCCGGCTGAAAACGCGGCGATTCGCAAGAACATTCACCCGCGCGTGTGGACCTACCGCAACATCGAAAACATGCGCAAACAGTTGCGCAGCATGGGAGCGATGTTTGATTGGCGCCGTGAGGCTGTTTCTGCTGATCCGGAATACTACCGCTGGACGCAGTGGTTCTTTACCCAGCTGTTCAAGCACGGCCTGGCCTATCATAAAATGTCGCCAGTCGATTGGTGCCCTAATTGCAACACCACCCTGGCGCGCGAACAGGTTTGGGGTGACGACCGCCACTGCGAGCGCTGCGGCACGCCGGTGATCAAAAAAGACCTGGACCAGTGGTTCTTCAGGATTACCAAGTATGCGGAGGAATTGCTGCGATTCGAAGACATTGATTGGCCCGAACGTGTACGCACGCTGCAAACCAACTGGATTGGCAAATCGGCTGGCGCTCACGTGGTCTTCACCACCGAACAGGGCGATCCGCTGCAGGTGTTCACCACCCGCCCGGACACGCTGTGGGGTGTGACTTTCATGGTGCTGGCGCCTGAACACCCGCTAGTGGCAAAGATCACCACGCCAGAGCAGAAAGCCGCTGTTGACGAATACATCCTGCAGGCTACACGCCAGTCGGATATCCAGCGCGAAGCTGCGGACAAGGAAAAAAGCGGCGTATTCACCGGCGGCTATGCCGTCAACCCGGTAAATGGCGAGCGCATCCCGATCTGGATCGCGGATTACGTCCTGATGACTTACGGCACCGGCGCGATCATGGCCGTGCCAGCGCACGACCAGCGTGACTTTGAATTCGCGCGCAAATTCGGCTTGCCGGTCAAGGTGGTCATCCAGCCGACAGATGTTGATCCGATCCGGGAGGAAGAAATGACAGCAGCGGTGCCAGCTGCTGGTGTGATGGTCAATTCTGGACCGCTGACCGGAACAGACGGCGAGGTTGCTTTTGACCGCGCCATCGCCTACGTCGAGGAAAAGGGCGTTGGAAAACGGGCCACCAATTACCGCCTGCGGGATTGGTTGATCTCGCGGCAGCGCTACTGGGGCGCGCCCATCCCGATGATTCACTGTCCGAAGTGCGGTGTGGTGCCCGTTCCAGACGATCAACTGCCTGTGCTGCTGCCGGACGACGTGGAATGGAAGCCCACCGGTGAAAGCCCGTTAAAGCTGCACCCCACCTGGCGGTTTGTCACCTGTCCAACTTGCGGCGGTGCGGCAGAACGCGACACCGATACAATGGACACCTTTATGTGCTCATCGTGGTATCACCTGCGCTACCTGAGTCCGCATTACGATCAGGGACCCTTTGATCCCAAGGAGTACGATTACTGGATGCCGGTGGATATTTACACAGGCGGCATCGAACATGCCACCATGCACTTGATCTATACGCGCTTCTTCCACAAAGCCGGGCGCGATATGGGCATCATGAAAGGCGATGAACCCATGCTGAAGTTGCGGAACCAGGGCATGGTGCTGGGTGAGGATTCGGAGAAGATGTCCAAGAGCCGCGGCAACGTGGTCGCGCCGGATGGTCTGGTAAAGACTTACGGTGCGGATACGGTGCGGGCCTATTTGATGTTCTTTGCGCGCTGGGAGATGGGCGCGCCGTGGAACAGTAAAGGCATTGATGGTTCGGCCAGGTGGATCCGCCGTGTTTGGACGACGCTGCTTGAGCCTGCCGAGGGCGGGAATGCTGATCCGGCGGTCATTCGCGCGCTGCGTCGCAAGGTGCATCAGACGGTGCGTTCGGTGACGCGCGACTTCGAGCAGTTTGAGTTCAATACCATCGTCTCTGCATTGATGGAATTGATGAACGAAATGGTCGATGCGAAGCAAAAGGGCGTCTTTGGCACGCCGGCCTGGAAGGAAGCCGAGGAGATATATCTGAAGCTGCTGGCGCCGGTAGCCCCGCACATCACCGAAGAATTGTGGCAGCGCCTGGGCCATCCCTACTCAATTCACACACAGCCCTGGCCGCAGGTCGATGAAGCTGCTGCGGCGGAGGATGAGATCACGCTGGTGATTCAGATCAACGGCAAGGTGCGCGACCGAATCCAGGTGCCGGCAGGCATCAGCGAAGCGGATGCCAAAGCTGCGGCGCTGGCCAGCGACGCAGTCCAAAAGGGGCTGGCCGGGCGTGTCCCCAAGCAGGTGATCTACGTGCCTGGACGGCTGGTCAATATCGTGGGCTAGTTTCGCGCGGTTTTTCGTGTAAATTTTGTAAAATGAATCCAGCGGCGGGGTTCAGCTTCGCCGCTGGCTGCTTCAAATGACATGAGAGGGAAAAATGCGGCTGGAAGAATTGAATTGGATGGATGTTGAAACTTACCTGAAAAATGACAACCGCATCATGCTGGTCACAGGCTCGTGCGAACAGCACGGCTATCTCAGCCTGCTGACCGATATCAAAATACCGCTTGCGCTGGCGGACGCTGCCAGCCAGCAGAGCGGTGTGCTGGTTGCGCCGCCGTTGAACTTCGGCAATTCACCGTATTTTCTCAAGTACCCCGGCACAATCAGCCTGCGGGCCAGCACTTTCATGGATGTTTTGGAGGATATGATCCGTTCGCTCTACGGGCATGGCTTTCGCCGCATGCTGGTTCTCAACGGTCACGGCGGAAATGCTGCCGGAGGAACTCGATTGGTTGAGCTGGCTAATGCGTTACCGGGTTTAAAACTTGGCTGGTATGAATGGTGGCGTGCCACCAGCGTTACCGAAGTGGGCATACGTCATGGATTACGTTCATACCATGCCGACTGGAGCGAGAATTTTCCATTTACCCGGGTGAGCGAATTGCCAGAGGGCGAAAAACAGCCACCGCAATTCAAAGGCGTGCTCAACGCCGAGGAAACCCGTCAGACCTACGGTGATGGTGTGTTTGGCGGTGCATACCAGGTGGATGACGCCATCATGGACGAAGTTTTCAGCGCGGCATTGAAGGATGTGCTGTTCGAACTGGAATTTTAATGGTCACAAGACTGCTTAGAGTAAAGATAAAAAAGCCAGTGGCAGACCACTGGCTTTTTACTACAATATCGTGAAAAATCATTGTGCCGAAATTTTCCAGGCGGCTGGCAGCAGCGCAGCGGCGAGGGCGGCTTTCACAACATCGCCGGGGATAAACGGCAAAACGCCCATTGCCAGGGCCTGCCGGAGACCAACGAAAACCGACAGGTAAACGGCGCCACAAAAATAAATCACTAGCGATCCGATAGCGAAGAGAGCTGCTGTCTTGAGCCACGAACGTGTCCAACCGCGTTCTGCGAGAGAACCAACAATGACCGCCGCTGCGAGAAAACCGACAAGGAAACCGCCAGTCGGACCGGTCAAGTGTGCCAGGCCAGATCCGCCGCCGGCAAAGAAGGGCAGCCCCACCAGCCCACCAGCCAGGTATAAGCCAAGGCTGGCTGTTCCACGCCGCGCGCCCAGCACAGCGGCAATCAACAGCACGCCTAAAGTTTGCCCGGTGATGGGCACCGGCGTAAAAGGCAGCGGAATTCGCACCTGCGCCAGCAGTGCGATGGCTGCCGTGCCGAGCAGCACCAGGGCTGCGTTTGTGACGGCTGTAAGGCGGAATCCGAATCGGCGCGACAAGTGAAGAGACAACGTTCCTTGCATAAGATGACCTCGCTGTGAGTAGATATTGAGGATCTGAAAGCAAACCCGAAGATTTTGCCATGATCCAGAAGGATTGGGCAGCCGATAGGTGTAACCGGGGGGTAAGTGCTTGCTCCTTGATTTTCAGGAACAACTTCTTAAACCCTGCCGGGTCAACCGGGTTGTGCACACCTGGTCAAACTCGAAAAATGGATTGACGAAACCGTCCGCATCAGGCACAATCATTCCATGAATATCGATCCCCGCTTGCTGCGGCAGGCGTACATTGCCCGAGCTGCTTTGCTGCTGACGATTTTCTTCGGTCTGGCGGGCGGCTTACTGGTCATCACCCAGGCAAGCAGTCTTGCCAGCATTATCAACGGCGTGTTTATGGAGGGCAAGGACCTTTCGCAGGCTGCATCTGCTTTGAGGTTGCTGTTGGTAATTTTCCTTCTGCGTGCCGGGGTTGTGCTGGGCGGCGAGGTGGCAGCCAACGCGGTTGCTGTGCGCGTCAAGACGGCGTTGCGCGAGTTGCTGCTGGAGAAATTTCTGCGACTCGGACCGGCGTATCAGTCGCGCCAGCAGTCTGGTGAGTTGAGCGCGGCTGCTTTGCAGGGTGTTGAGAACCTGGATGCATATTTCAGCCAGTTTTTACCGCAGGTTGTGTTGGCCGGTGCAATTCCTTTGGCAGTGTTAATGGCTGTCTTTCCACGCGATATTCTTTCTGGGATTGTTCTTCTGGCCACCGCGCCGCTCATCCCGGTTTTTATGATCCTGATCGGTAAACTTGCTGAAAAACTCACCCGGCGGCAATTTCTGGCGCTCAGCCGGATGAGCGCGTTCTACCTGGATGCATTGCAAGGCCTGACAACGTTGAAAGCACTGGGACAAAGCAGTAACCGGGCAGAAAAAATCACCGAGGTGAGCGAACGCTACCGCCGCGCCACAATCAGCGTTTTACAAATCACATTTTTGTCCGCGCTGGTGCTTGAGCTGGTGGGCACTTTGAGCACAGCGATCGTGGCCGTGGAGATCGGTTTGCGTCTGCTTTATGGCCGCCTCGATTTCATGTCGGCTTTGTTCATCTTGATCGTTGCGCCGGAATTTTATCTACCATTGCGCAACCTGGGACTTCGTTTTCATGCTGGCATGACTGGCGTCGCCTCGGCGGGCAGAATTTTCGAAATCCTGGATACGCCAGAAACGGATGCGCGCAGCCAGTCCGGTAACGTTTTTCGACCTGCAGTTGGAAAGGTTGATTGGTGGGATGAGCCCATCTGTTTCGAAGGTGTTTCTTACCTCTATCCTGGTCGGGAAGAGGCTATCCTGAAGGATCTTTCCTTCTGCATCCAGCCTGGAGAGATGGTGGCTTTGGTGGGACGGAGCGGGTCGGGAAAAAGCACGCTGGTCTACCTGCTGTTGGGCTTTATTCAACCGACCAAAGGCAGGATTCGGATTGGCCGACAGCGTATGCAGGATATTCCTCTGGATCACTGGCGGCAGCAAATTGCCTGGGTTGGGCAGCACCCGGTATTGTTTGATGGATCGTTGATTGATAATTTGCGCATAGCCAAATCCGATGCGAATATGGAGGAAATCGAGGAGGCTGCCAGGAGAGCCGGGTTAGTTGAAGTGGTGGCTGAGCTGCCGGCCGGCTGGGAAACTGAAATCGGTGAAGGCGGCGCGCGGTTGAGCGGGGGACAGGCGCAGCGATTAGCCCTGGCACGCGCATTCCTGCGCGATGCGCCACTATTGATTTTAGATGAGCCAACCGCTCACCTGGATCCGCAAAATGAAGCCCTGACGGTGACGGCAATCCGCGAACTTTGCACGGATCGCACTGTGGTGGTGATTGCCCACCGAATGCACACGGTTCAAGAGGCTGATAACATTCTGGTGCTTGAAGATGGTCGCCTGGTTGAGATGGGAGCCCATGCTGACTTGATCAAAGCAAACGGTGCTTACGCCCGGCTTCTGCGGGCTGGTGAGGGCCGCCCATGAGAACATTCTTGAGGTTGTTAACATTCGTCAAGCCATTTTGGAAAGGGGTGATCCTTTCCGTAGTATTTTCGGCCGCCACAGTTAGCAGCAGCATCGGGCTGCTGGGAACTTCAGCCTACTTGATTTCATTTGCCGCCTTGCAACCTTCGATCGCTTACCTGCAGGTGGCAATTGTTGGTGTGCGCTTTTTTGGTATTGCGCGCGGATTATTCCGTTACCTGGAACGACTTAGCTCACACTCGGTCAACTTTCGCCTACTTGCGCGGCTGCGGGTTTGGTTCTACCAAAAGTTGGAACCGTTGGCGCCTGCTCGCCTGATGCAATATCAGAGTGGCGATTTGTTGCAGCGTGCGGTAGGCGATATTGAAGTGCTGGAAAATTTTTACGTTCGCGTGATCGCGCCGCCGCTAGCTGCTCTGCTCATAACGATCGGCGCAAGTGGGTTAATGGCGGGATGGCACCCCGAACTGGCTGGCGTGCTGGCTGGAGGATTGTTACTAGGAGGGATAGTCGTTCCGTGGCTGGCGTATCGGATGAGTCGTACCCCCGGCCGGCAATTGGTGGCGGCACGCGCCCGCATGAGCGCGAGCCTTGTCGAGTCATTGCAGGGTTTGGCTGACCTGCTGGCTTATGGACAGGAAGATGTTGTGAGGAAAAAATTACATCAAAGTGAAAAACATCTTTCTGAGCTGCAAATGCGTCTGGCATGGTCTGGCGGGATCTCGAACGCGCTGGTTCAGTTGACAGGCAATTTGACCCTCCTGGGAGTATTGCTTGCCGCCATCCCACTGGTGCGCGCCGGGCAATTGGACGGCGTGCTATTAGCGGTTGTTGCGCTGGTCACGTTGGCCAGTTTTGAAGCTGTAGCACCGTTACCGCAGGCCGCACAGATGTTGGAAGCCAGCCTGGAATCTGCCCGGCGGCTGTTTAGCCTGGTGGATGCACAAGCGGCGGTATCGGAACCTGCAATGCCGCTGCCGCCGCCAGTTGGTGCGGATATTCAGGTGCGCAACCTGACCTATCGATATGGGGACGACCTGCAGCCCGCGCTGGAAGGGTTGGATCTCACCCTTGTGCCTGGAAGTAAAGTGGCGCTGGTCGGGCCGAGCGGAGCAGGAAAATCGACGTTGCTGGCTTTGCTGATGCGTTTTTGGGATACGCCACCCGGTTCGATTTTTTTGAATGGTGCGGATATTCGTGATTTCAAAATCGAGGACGCGCGCCGGATGTTTGCCCTGGTTTCACAGTCCACTTATTTGTTTACGGCCACGCTGCGGCAAAACCTGCTGCTGGGACGCCCAGATGCCTCCGAAGCAGACCTGCTTTCGGTGATCAAACAATCTGGATTGCAGGATTGGATGGAACGTCTTCCGCAAGGTTTGGATACCTGGTTGGGAGAGCGCGGTCAGCAGATGAGCGGTGGGGAACGGCAGCGCCTGGCCGTGGCACGCGCATTGTTGCAGGATGCACCGGTGGTTTTACTGGATGAACCCAGCGCCCACCTGGATACAATCACCGAGCAGCGGTTGGTGGAAACGCTGCAAGCCGTGCTGGCTGGAAAGACGGTGCTGTGGGTCTCGCATTCACTGACTGGCATGGAATGGATGGATGAAATTGTTGTTCTGGAAGGTGGCCGTGTGGTGGAGCGCGGCACGCATGCCCGGCTGATGAAAATGGGCGGTCTGTATTCCAGGTTGTATCGTATCCAGCATGATGCGTTGATTACAGATCTCTGATCAGCCGGAACTTTCGTTGGAGCAGCTGCGTCTTAGCTCCAGGAAGGTTGCCAACGTCCGAAGGGCAACCTGCCGGGAGGAGGAGATGAAATCCCGTTTGTTTGCAGCTATGCTTGCCGTGTGCCTGTTGCTGATTGCAGCTTCTCCGGTGAAGGCAGATGGGATCATCATCCCATCACCGCCGCCTTGCCCGGCGGACGGCTGCCCACCGTTTTTTTCACTGGCTCAACTGGCAATCAAATATCACCATGTTGACGTGAAAATTGACAATCAAATCGCGGTGACACATGTTGATCAGGCTTTTTTTAATCCGAACGACTGGCCGGTAGAGGGCACTTATCTGTTCCCGCTGCCGTTAGACGCGGTGGTAACGAAATTCTCATTGTGGGTGGATGGTAAGCTGATTCCGGGTGAGGTGCTGGACGCGACCCAGGCTCGCCAAAAATACGAAGAAATTGTGCGTTCTCTGCGAGATCCTGCGCTTCTGGAGTATGCCGGCCGTGGTGCATTGCAGGCCAGTATTTTCCCCATACCGCCAAAGAGCGAGCGCCGGATTGAACTGGAATACAGCCAGGTGTTGACGGCTGAGAACGGCCTGGTGCGTTATGTTTACCCCCTAAATACTGAAAAATTTTCTGTACAGCCGTTGGAGAGTGTGCGCGTGAGCGTGTCGATCCAATCCGACCAACCGATCCGGACGGTTTATTCGCCGTCCCACAGGGTGGAAATCAGCCGCCAGGGTGACAAAATGGCAACGGCTGCCTACGAAGCCTCCAACCTGACTCCCGACGTAGATTTTGCGCTGTATTACTCGCTGGGTGAAACAGAGGCCTTTCATCTGTTCACCTACCGCGATCCAGGCGATTTAGTGGAGAAAGATGGCTTTTTCACGCTGCTTTTGGCCCCGCCGCCGGGATTGGTGGCTGAAACGGTTGCCAAGGATCTCCTTTTGGTGCTGGATCGCTCGGGAAGCATGGAGGGTGAGAAGTTTGACCAGGCACAGCGTGCGCTGAAATATATCCTTCAAAACCTGAACCCTGACGACCGCTTTTACCTGTCCTCATTTAGTTCCACCATTCAAGAATATGCGGCGAATCTGCGTCCAGCCTCAGAAGCCGGGCAAGCTGTTGCATGGGTTGACACCCTGAGTGCGTTGGGCAGCACCGATATCAACCGTGCGCTGCTTGAGGCGGCATCTGTCGCAACAGGCGATCGTCCCACCTATCTCATCTTCCTGACCGATGGTTTGCCCACCGAAGGCGAGGTTGATCGCCAAAAGATCCTGGATAATTTTCTTTCCACGGCACCGGAAGGTATACGGTTGTACGCTTTTGGCGTTGGTTATGACGTGGATACGCTTCTGCTTGATTCGTTGGCCCAAGATCATTCTGGCAGGACCACCTACGTGCGCCCGGGTGAAGCGCTGGATGAAACGCTTTCTGCATTTTATGAAAGCATCAGCTCACCGGTTTTAACAGATTTGATGTTGGATTTTGGCGGCCAGCGCGTGTATGACATCTATCCCCAGACATTGCCCGATTTGTTTGCGGGCGGCCAGGTGGTGGTGGTTGGCCGATACCGCGATCCCGGTACCTTTGACCTGACTTTACGCGGAAAAGTAAATGGAGTTGAACAGGTATTCCGTTTCCCCGGGCAGACCTTCACCGCCGACAACCACAATGAGACAGGAACTCTGGCCAACCTGCCACGCCTGTGGGCTACCCGGAAAATCGGTGTACTCTTGACGTTCATTCGGTTGAATGGTCCGGATCCAGAGTCGATTGATCAAATCGTCCGCCTGAGCATCCGTTACGGGATCGTAACACCGTACACCTCCTACCTGGTTACTGAAGAAGCTCCATTGGGTGCAGCCAGCCAGCGTGATCTGGCCGACCAGAGTTTCCAACAGCTCCAGGCAATGCCAACACAGGCCAGCGGTGCAGGCGCGGTGAATAAAGCCGCCGAAGAAGGCGCGTTGTCTGCAGCAGCTGCAGCTCCGGCTATCTCGGAGGAGGTCGGTCAGACTGTGAAATTGGCCGGGTCGCGCACATTTGTGCTCAAGGATGGAATCTGGTATGACACTGCCTTTGATCCTGTGCTGATGAAACCAGCCCCAATCCCCTTTCTGTCAACAGAATATTTTGCCCTGGCTGATTCGCGTGCCGATGTGGCTGCTGCGCTGGCGCTGGGCCAAAAGGTGGTGGTGGTTGTGGACGGGAACGCATATGAGATTATCGATTCTGGGGAACCAGCGAGGCCGGTTGAAATGTCAGCGACTTTGACCCCAACTCCCGCGCCGGAATACCCGGTTCAGCCGCAACAGGTGGAAACCACGCCGACGGCTACGGCTGCCGATGAAGAACCTGTTGCTGAAAGCCCCGTTCTTTGCACAGCGATCGCGCTGCCTTTGTTGCTATTTGTATTTTTGGCAAGCGCGAGCAAGCGAAAGGAGTAAGAATCAGAGCTTGTGCGCTGGGCTTTTTATCAAGAATCAAAAACGCTGCGGCAGGGATTGCCCGGATCTCCGCCGCAGCGTTTCATAGGAGAATGCTCCTATAGCATATTTCGACCGGCTAAAATTTCTATGAGCAATGGTTTAGAGCCGGATTAGAAATTTCTACCGATCCATTTTTCCAACTGGCTGCGGGTTATTGCACCTTCACGCAAGATGCGAGGATCAGCACCTGTGCAGTCCAAAACAGTGGAAGGAACGCCGCCCGGGCAAGCACCGCCATCGATGATCAGGTCGACCCGCTCATTCAACTGTAAAAGCACATCCCTGGCGGTCACCGGGCTGGGTAAACCGGAAAGATTGGCCGATGTGGTGGCCAGCGGTCCTGCCTGGCGGAGCAGTGCCAGCGCAAAAGGATGGTTGGGCATGCGCACGCCGATAGTTGGCAGGGGTGACAAATTCTCTGGAAGCGATGGACTTCGGGGTACAACGAGCGTTAGCGCGCCGGGCCAAAAGTGAGCAGCCAACTCACTGGCGATTTCTCCTAACCCGGAGGTTAGCTGCGGCAAATGATCGATCTCACCAATTAACACAGCAATTGCTTTGCTTGTGTCGCGTCCTTTAACTTCATAAAGCCGGTCAATCGATCCAGCGCGGTTGACCAGACAGCCAAGACCATATACGGTATCTGTCGGAAAAGCTACCAGGCCGCCGGTTTTCAGCGTTTCCAAGCATATCTTCAGGGCGTTTGGATCGGTCGCTGGAATGATATTTGCGTTCATGCCGTATTCTCAAGTTTTAATACACGGGGTAACCCGGCCAGATCTGGCAACAGGGTGATGTTCGCTTGTGGAAGTATTGCGCGAGCCAGGGCAGGCGCACTCTCACCTTGCCCAGCTTCGATCTCCAACAAAATGATACCATCACGCGCCCACCATCGATGTGCATCCTGCAATAATGCCTCGATCAAATCCAAACCGGTTGGGCCGCCGTCCAGGGCTGCAAGCGGTTCGAATTTGGCCACTAAAAGTTCTTCAAGCGTGGCCGAGGGGATGTAGGGCAGGTTCGCCACCACCAGGTCAAGCGTGCCAGAAAAGCCATCCAGCAAATTGGTCAACAACCAGTCGATGCGGTCTGAGACGGCATGGCACTTTGCATTTTGAGCCGCAACAGCCAGCGCCGGTTGCGACTGATCAGTGGCAATCAGCGTAAGATCGGGTTGATATTTGGCCAGACTGACGGCAATGCAGCCTGATCCAGTACCGACATCGGCTGCGCGGCGTCCTGGATGGGATTTCAGCCACAACAGGGCTTGCTCGACAAGCAATTCCGTCTCCGGCCGCGGGATCAACACATCGGGCGAGACGATGAAATCCAGCCCAAAGAACTCCCAGTGTCCCAGCAAATAGGGCAGGGGTTCACCATCCAGCCGGCGCTCCAACAGTTGATCAAGTTGTTCCTGTTGTCTGACATCAAGAACAATCTCTGGATGGGTCAGTACCCAGGTGCGATTTTTTTGAAATATATGCGCCAACATCAGTTGGGCTTCCAACCAGGCATCCGGGCTGTTCGGTTCCAACCGTTTGCGCGCATCAATCAACCATTCGCCAAGATTATTCTTCACCGCTGTCGTCACCTGTGGACAGCCGTTCGCTTTCTTCCCGGATGGATAGCTCATCAATGAACTCATCAAGGTCACCATCGATCACCGCAGGCAGGTTGAAGGATGAAAGGTTGATTCGGTGATCTGTCACACGGTTTTGTGGAAAATTGTAGGTGCGGATTTTTTCCGAGCGTTCACCGGTGCCGATCTGCGAGCGGCGCGACTCATCCAGCTCTTGCTGGCGCTTCTGTTGCTCAAGATCATATAACCTGGCGCGCAAGATGCTCATGGCGCGCAGTTTGTTCTGCAACTGCGATCTTTCATCCTGACATGCAACTACCATACCAGTTGGCAGGTGAATCAAACGGACAGCTGTTGAGTTCTTTTGAACGTTCTGGCCGCCGGCTCCGGCGGATCGATAAACCTCAATTTGGATGTCTTTTTCCGGAATTTGAATATCCAAATCTTCAGCTTCTGCCAACACCGCAACGGTGATTGTGGATGTATGAATCCGACCGGCTGCTTCGGTGATGGGCACGCGTTGAACGCGGTGAACGCCGGATTCAAATTTAAGACGGGAGTAAGCTCCCTTGCCCTTCACGGAAAAAACGATTTCTTTGAAGCCGCCGATTCCAATTTCGCTTTGCGAGAGGATTTCAACTTTCCAATGTCTGCGCTCGGCATATCTGGAGTACATGCGGAACAGGTCAGCAGCAAACAATGCAGCCTCGTCGCCGCCGGTTCCGGCGCGAATTTCCACAATGACGTTGCGTTCATCGCGCGGATCTTTTGGCACCAGCATCCCTTTCAATTCTTTTTCCAACTGAGCTGCCTGCGGCTCCATTTCGAGCAATTCGGCTTCAGCCAGATCTCGCATTTCGGCATCTTCGCCGCCAAGCAGGGAGCGCGCCTCTTCTATCTGTTTTAGCAGAACACGGTATGCCCGTGATTTCTCAACAATGGGCTCAATTTCGGAGCGTTCCTTGGCTAACTCAGCAATACGCTGATAGTCATCTGCGCTCTGTTCCAGCAGATGACTTAATTCTTCATATCGTGCTTCGATTGTTGCAAGCTTTTCGAGCATACTGGTCCAAACTTGATTATAGAGAATGTATCAATCACCAAATTGGGTATTATACCAGCCTTTTTGAATGAAACGGCTGCGAGACTTGTCTGGGCCAACTATCTTGCGGGACGTCATTCCATGCCTGCCGCATTGTTCTGCTATAATAAGAATGTCGGTTGTGGACCATCGATCGGGGTGGTGATCCATCTGCAACCTGCGGGTGATCCTTCGTGGATGGATGTTACCGCGAGAGGATGATGTTATCCCATAGCATTGCAAATATCAAATTAGTAGACTACATTCTGAAAGTATCGTCAGTAAAAGGCGATTATTTTTTGTAAGTCAGGAGCTGTCTATGGATGTTGTAACGCTCTCTCAGATTCAATTTGCCGTCACGACAATATATCACTTCTTTTTTGTGCCCTTGACACTGGGTCTTGCGGTGCTGGTTGCGATCATGGAAACATTCTATGTGCGCACCAACAATGAGATGTACAAACGCATGACAAAGTTTTGGGGCAAGCTCTTTCTGATCAATTTTGCGATGGGCGTCGTAACCGGCATTGTCCAGGAATTTCAGTTCGGCATGAACTGGTCGGAGTATTCGCGCTTTGTTGGTGACGTTTTTGGTGCACCGTTGGCGATCGAAGCGTTGCTGGCCTTCTTCCTGGAATCCACTTTCCTGGGATTTTGGATCTTTTCCTGGGAGCGCGTTTCCAAACGGTTGCATCTGGCTGCCATCTGGCTGGTGGCTATCGGTTCCTCGCTCTCGGCTCTGTGGATTCTCATCGCGAATTCCTTCATGCAGCAGCCCGCCGGTTTCACGATCGAAAACGGCCGCGCCGTGATGACCAGCTTTGCCGCATTGATCCAGAATCCGAACGTTTGGGTGCAATTTCCGCATGTAATCTTTTCCGGGTTCACCACAGCAGCTTTTTTTGTGATGGGCATCAGCGCATATCACCTGCTGCGCGGTAAGACAGATGTCTTCAAGCGCTCTTTCCAAATCGCGGCAGTGTTTGGTAGCATTTCCATCCTGTTAGTCATCCTGGTGGGGCACAGCCAGGCTCAGCATATGGTGCAGACGCAACCGATGAAAATGGCCGCTGCAGAAGCTCTGTGGGATACCGCCGATCCGGCCTCACTATCCATATTTACGATTACCAATCAGGAAACCGGTGAAACCCCGGTCGATCTGCGCATCCCAAAAGTTCTCAGTCTGCTCTCTTACAATCGGTTGAGTGGCAGGGTAATGGGGATGAATGATCTGCAGGCTGAGTATGAACAAAAATATGGGGCAGGCAACTATATTCCTTCCATTTTTATCAATTACTGGGCCTTTCGGATCATGGTCGGCGTTGGATTCTTGATGTTTGCCATCGCCGCATATGCCATCTTCAATGTTTTGAAAAACAAGCCGGATGGCAAATTTAAATTTTTGGGGTTATTTCCATTCTTTATTGTGCTGCCGTATCTGTCCAATTCAACAGGTTGGGTTTTGACCGAAATGGGCCGCCAACCCTGGGTGGTGTACGGTTTGCTCAAGACAAAGGATGCCTTTTCGCCAAACCTGACTCCTGGAATGGTGCTTACATCCTTGATTGGTTTTACACTGGTTTACGGCTTGCTGCTGGTCGCGGATGTTTATCTGCTGGCTAAGTACGCCAAAGCTGGTGTAGAACCGGCGCAGGAAAAAGCCCGGCGGTCTACGGATGAAGAAGCATACTGGGAATAGGAGGAAAACATGGAATTAAACGTCCTCTGGTTTATCTTAATTGCGGTCCTGTATATCGGTTATTTTGTGCTGGAAGGCTTTGATTTTGGCGTGGGTATTCTCCTGCCTTTCCTTGGGAAAACCGACCTCAAGCGTCGAGTGATGATCAATACCATCGGTCCGCATTGGGACGGAAACGAGGTGTGGCTGCTCACTGCCGGCGGGGCCACCTTTGCAGCTTTCCCCCAATGGTATGCTACGCTGTTCAGCGGTTTTTACCTGCCATTGTTCCTCATGTTGATCGCGTTGATCGTACGCGGGGTTGCCTTCGAGTTTCGCGGCAAGGATGACAATCCCCGCTGGAGGGCTTTGTGGGATGGGTGTATTTTCTTTGGCAGCCTGATCCCGGCCTTATTATGGGGCGTGGCGTTCACGAATTTTGTCAAAGGCGTGCCCATCGATGCCAATATGATGTATACCGGCGGATTCTGGAACCTGCTGAACCCGTTTGCATTGCTGGGTGGTGTGGTGGCGGTGTTGGCTTTCACGTTGCACGGTGCGATATTCCTTACGTTAAAGACAGAGGAAGAGATCTCAACTCCGGCTCGCAAGATTGCCAACCGTCTTTGGATCCCGCTGATGCTGGCCTTGCTGGCATACACTGTTGCGCTTTACCTGACTACGGATGTGCTGAACAAGTTGGGCTGGAATCCGGGTGTAGTTCCTGTCTTTACTGTGATTACTTTCCTGGTGACCGGCTGGTTCCTGCGGCAGAAACGGGATGGATGGTCGTTTGTTTTCATGGCGGTTTCCATTGCGATGGCCGTCATCACCATCTTCCGCATCCTGTTCCCAAGCGTCCTGGTTTCCAGCATTGATCCGGCTTACAGCTTGACGATCTATAATAGTTCATCGAGCGATTACACCCTCTCCGTGATGAGCAAAATCGCGTTGTTTTTTGTGCCGATTGTTCTTGCCTATCAGGGGTGGACTTATTGGGTCTTCCGCAAACGGGTTCGATCCAACCCGCAGGAATTGCATTACTGATTCAAATTTACTTGAATCAAGGCGGGCAAGGGTGTAGCCCGCCTTTCTGCGCCTGTGGTGTGCCCGGAAAAATGCAAGTTGTCGTACAATCAGGTTGAAGCTTTGCAAAGAAAAGAGGTGAATTTATGAGTCACTGCTGCGAAGAACGTACTGTTGTCACTACTGATCTGGCCCCTAAAGCAATTGGTCCTTATTCGGTGGCCATCAAAGCCGGACCATTCGTGTTCACATCAGGCCAGTTAGGCCTTGACCCTGCTACGGGATCCCTGGTTGAAGGCGGCGTGGAATCCGAAACTCGACAGGCGCTGACGAATTTGAGCCATGTGTTGCAGGCAGCAGGTTCGAGCCTGGCGCTGGTGGTGAAAACGACTGTTTTCTTGCGGGATATCAATGATTTTGCGCGCATGAATGCGGTTTACGGTGAATTCTTCACACAGAACCCGCCGGCGCGCTCGGCTGTGCAGGTGGCAGCCCTGCCTAAGGGGGGCGCAGTGGAGATTGAGGCGGTTGCCTATTTACCTGGCGAGGAGTAGACGGGAGCCTGCCGTCTGGCCATGACGCAAGTATCGATCATCATTCCATGTTATAACGAGCAAAACACCATCACGCTTCTATTGCGGGCGGTTTATCATCAAACCTACCCTCGTTCAGAAATGGAAGTGGTGATTGCTGACGGCCGCTCCACCGACCGCACCCGTGAGGTTGTGGCTCAATTCCAACAGGAAAACCCCGACCTGGCCATTCGTCTGGTGGATAATGCTGAGCGCAGTATTCCATCAGGTTTGAATGCGGCACTGGCTGCAGCGACTGGTGAGATCATTGTCCGGCTTGATGCGCATTCTGTCCCAGCGCGCGATTACATTGAACGGTGTGTGGATGGTTTGCAAAAAAAGCTGGGTGATAATGTCGGCGGTGTGTGGGAAATTCAGCCGGGGGCAGCGACTTTCACAGCACATGCCATTGCCTTGGCAGCTGCACATCCTCTCGGTGTTGGTGATGCCCGCTATCGCTATTCTGATCAGCCTGGTCAGGTGGATACCGTTCCATTTGGCTCATTCTATTTGGCAACACTCGATCGCATTGGTCGGTATGACGAGACCTTGTTGACGAATGAAGATTACGAGCTCAATACGCGTATCCGCCTGCAAGGTGGCAAGGTATATTTCGATCCCGCCATCCGTTCCGTTTACTTTGCTCGCTCGACGTTTTCGGGACTGGCAAAACAATACTTCCGGTACGGCTATTGGAAGTTGCGCATGTTGAAACGGTACCCGGCAACGCTTCGATGGCGGCAGGCTTTGCCTCCGATTTTCACCGCGTCGGTCGTGTTTTTATTCATTGCGGCGTTTTTTATTCCACCAGCCCGCTGGTTGCTGCTGGTTGAGCTTGGGATATATTTCCTGGCGTTGATAGTCGGGTCAATTCCGGTTGCCCGGAAAAAACGCGACATTCGGTTTATCATTGGCGTCCCAGCGGCGATTGCTGTGATGCATTTCGCCTGGGGGGCGGGATTTCTTTGGAGCTTGATCAAATCAGCGGTAAAATCGTAATCCATGTCTGACATTCATACCCCACAAAAACCACTCTGGCGCATGCGCGCTGGCGAAAGGCGTGTCTTACTACTCATCGGCGATTTGCTGGTGACGGTGATTGCATTGGTGAGTGCGTTGTATTTTTGGGCGCAGGGTGATGCCTGGCTAAACTTTTCCTGGGAATTCCTGGATCAGCGCGTGCCAACCTGGTTTATTCTCTTGCCGATCACCTGGCTCATTTTGCTCATAGAGCTTTATGATGTGCGGCGCGCCAATAGTCTGCAAGAAACCCTGCGGGGTATCGCGCTTGCAGCTGCCATTGGCATGGCGATATATCTGCTCTTCTTCTTCGTTGCCAAGGATCCATTGCCACGACGCGGCGTAGCAGGTTTTGTATTGGCTGCATTTGTGCTGACTCTGGGCTGGCGCATGTTGTATATCCGCATTTTTACGGCTCCGCAATTTATGCGCCGGGTGCTCATTGTTGGGGCTGGTCGGGCTGGAAGCACACTTCTACAGCACATTCGCCAAATTTATCCCGCCCCCTTCTTTATTGTTGGTTTTATTGATGATGATCCTTCTAAGCTCGGCGAGGAAGTGGAAGGTGTAAAAGTGATGGGTGGGGGCGGAGAACTGCTTGAGATCATTCAGCGCGAATACATTTCTGATTTGATTTTTGCCATTTCCGGTGAAATGAATTCGGTAACATTCGATGCTCTTTTGAAAGCGCGCGAACAAGGGATTGAAGTTTCCACCTTCAGCAGTGTTTATGAGGAGTTGTTGGGGCGCGTTCCGATTTCACTCTTGCAATCTGATTGGATCCTTCGTTCTTTTGTGGATCAGGCCCATACGAATGCTTTTTATGATTTGGCAAAAAGACTTCTGGACTTGCTCGGCGGATTGGCAGGCTGCCTGGGATTGTTGATGGTTTTCCCGTTTGTGACGATTGCAACCCTATTAGACAGCGGATTCCCGTTGTTTTATTCCCAGGAACGCCTTGGGCTTTATGGAAAACCTTATAAAATCTATAAATTTCGGACAATGGTAAAGGATGCCGAAAAAGATGGCCGTGCCAGGCCTGCTTCTGAAAACGATGACCGCGTGACCGGGGTTGGACGATTCTTGCGCCGCAGCCATCTGGACGAGTTGCCACAATTCTATAACGTGCTGATTGGCGACATGAGTCTGGTGGGCCCGCGTTCTGAACGACCACAATTGATTGAAAAATACCAAAATACGATCCCGTTTTACCGCGCGCGACTGTTTGTAAAACCCGGTCTGACTGGTTGGGCACAGGTAAATTTTGGTTACGCCTGGAACGTTGATACAAATACAATCAAGCAGGAATATGATCTTTACTACATCAAGCACCGCAACCTGTTATTAGATCTGATCATCCTGGTGCGCACAGTCAGCACTGTTATTGGGCTGAAAGGACGATAACGGGTGAAAACAAAACCCATTATTCGCAATCGTTATATTTTGCTAGGGGACCTGCTCCTGATTGTCGCTGCGGCAATGGGCAGTTATGCACTTCGCCTTGAACTTGGGCCTGCATTTTTGACATATTTGCCAACGGTGTACTGGTTGATCGGCGTATCTTTGGTCGTTAAACCGCTGTTCTTTGCTTATTTTGGGCTGTACCGTCGTATGTGGTCTTATGCCAGCGTCCGAGAGATGACTCTGATTGTGTTGGCGGTAACGACGTCCAGTCTGGTCGTGTCAGTGGTGATGATCAGCCTGCACAGCCTGGGGGTCTTCGCGGGGCTTTCCCGTTCTGCGTTGGCAATCGACTGGCTGTTGACGATTATCCTCTGCGGAGGATTGCGTTTTACCATGCGCATCCTGGCAGAAAATGCGACCCAAAGCAATATAAAATCAAAAACACGGCGGGCTTTGATTGTGGGCGCGGGCGATGCGGGCGCGCTGGTGGCGCGCGAATTGCAGAAGAACTCACAGGTAAATTTGCTGGCAGTGGGCTTTGTGGATGATAATCCCACAAAACAGCATCAGCAGATTTACGGCATCCCGGTTGTGGGTACGCTGACAGATCTCGCACGCCTGTTGGACAATCACAGAATCGATGAAGTCATCATTGCCATTCCCAGTGCTCCAGGTCGGGTCATCCGCACGGTTGCCGATATCTGCAGACTGAAAGGTATCCAATTCCGTACAATGCCCGGGATTTACGAGCTGTTGGGCGGTAAAGTCAGCGTCAGCCGATTGCGCGAAGTGGATATCACCGACCTGTTGCGGCGCGAACCGGCTCGCATCCGCGATGAAGAAATTGGCGAAACTTTGAACGGGCGCGTGGTGATGGTAACCGGGGCTGGTGGATCGATCGGCCGTGAGCTATGCCGCCAAATTGCTCGCTGGGGGCCGGCAGAGCTGATTATGCTGGGGCATGGTGAAAACAGCATTTTTGAAGCGCTTTTGGATTTGCAGGAAAGTTTTCCCAGCCTGCCTGTTCGACCGGTGATTTGCGATGTTCGCGATCGTGACCGCCTGGAAAATCTGATGATACGCTACCGGCCGCAGGTTGTGTTTCACGCTGCCGCGCACAAGCACGTGCCGATGATGGAGAAAAACGTCGAAGAAGCGGTGACCAATAACATCCTGGGCACGCGCAACCTGGTGGATTTATCCCTGGCGAACGGCGTGGAAAGATTGGTGATGATTTCCACGGATAAGGCCATCCGGCCTGTCAATGTGATGGGCGCAACCAAGCGCATCGGTGAAATGATCGTCCTGGATGCAGCGGCGCGCTCTGGGTTGGCGTATTCGGTTGTCCGCTTTGGTAATGTGTTGGGCAGCCGCGGCAGCGTGGTGCCGATTTTCAAACGTCAAATTGCCCGCGGCGGACCAATCACGATCACGCATCCTGATATGCGCCGCTATTTTATGACAATTCCAGAAGCTGTTTACCTGGTGCTGCAATCTGCCACGCTTGGGCATGGAGGCGAAACCTATGTGCTCAATATGGGGCAGCAAGTGCGCATCCTTGACCTGGCGGAAGACCTTATTCGTCTTTCAGGTTTGGTCCCTGGCAAGGACATTGAAATTGTTTTCACAGGTGTGCGGCCGGGAGAAAAGCTGAGCGAAGATTTATGGGATGAGGGCTGCACTTTCCAGCCTACACCGCACCCGGATATCTATCACCTGGATGTCCAGGATGAACTCCACGGTGAAGAATTGCGCCGCGCGGTCAACGAGCTTGGCCGTCTGGCGCAGGAGGGGGATGCATCGTCCATCATCCGCTTGCTGGACGAATTGATCCCCGGGTCCGAAGTGCGCTGCACGCCTCCTCCGGAATTAACATCGATCGACTGATGAGCACGCTGACACGTTCTGAATGGGATTCGTTTTTGGCTCGCTTCCCAAAAGCCCATCTGTTGCAATCGGGTGAATGGGGCGATTTAAAGAGCAACTTTGATTGGTCACCCGAGCGCGTTCAGGCTGGCGATAGCGGTGCCCAAATCCTCTTTCGCCGCTTGCCGTTGGGATTAACAATTGCTTATATCCCCAAAGGGCCTGTTGGTGAGGATTGGACGGCATTGTGGCCGGAAATTGACCTGGTTTGCAGGCGCAGGAAGGCGATCTTGCTCAAAGTGGAACCAGACGCCTGGGAAGGTGAGGACAGGGAGATTGCCGCGAAGATGCCCGGTTTTATTCCATCAACATCCATTCAGCCGCGCCGGACGGTGGTTGTGGATTTATCGGGCAGTGAAGATGAATGGCTGGCCCGCATGAAGCAAAAGACGCGCTATAACATTCGTCTGGCACAAAAAAAGGACGTGCTGATTCGCGAAAGCACAGATATTGATGCCTTCCAACAATTGATGATGACCACTGGTAGACGAGATGGTTTTGGTGTGCACACCCTGGCCTATTACCGGCGCGCATATGACCTGTTCACAGCCACAGGAAAGGCCGCACTGCTGCAGGCTGAATATCAGGGCCGTGCATTGGCAGCTATCATGATTTTTGCCGCAGGGGAACGTGCCTGGTACCTTTACGGTGCCAGTTCTGATGAAGAGCGAAACCGTATGCCGACCTACCTGTTGCAATGGGAGGCCATGCGCTGGGCTGCTGCGCGCGGATGCAAATCCTACGACCTGTGGGGCGTGCCGGATGAGGATGAGGAAACACTTGAAAGCCAATTTGAGCAGCGCTCTGACGGACTGTGGGGCGTTTACCGCTTCAAACGTGGCTTCGGCGGGCAGTTGATGCGATCTGTCCGCGCCTGGGATCGCGTTTACAAGCCGCTCCTTTATCAGGTGTACCTGCGGATTGTCAAGCGCGGTAGAGAGGGTTGAAACCGTGGCGCATTACTGCCTGCAATGCGGAGCCAAAATGATTACAGTTTGGGATGAACGCGCTCGCGAAACCTGCCCACGCTGCGGTTGGGTTTTCTACCCGCATCAAAAACTGAGCGCAGCAGGGCTGATTGAGCAAAACAACAGCCTGCTTTTGGTCCGGCGCGCATTCGAACCCTGGAAAGACTGTTGGTACCTTCCAGCCGGTTATGTCGAAGTAGATGAGGATCCCGTGGATGCTGCCGAACGCGAGGTGCTGGAAGAAACTGGCCTGCAGGTAAGTGTTGGAAGGCTTTTGCAGGGTTATTTCTTCAATGATGACCCGCGCGGGAACGGCTATTTGCTGGTGTTTGCCTGCCATGTGCAAGGTGGATCTCTTGGAATCAAACCGGAAACAAATCAGGCTGGTTTCTTTCTGCGGAACCAGTTACCGCAGCCGCTGGCCGGTGCGGGTCACGACCGTGCTGTATTTGACTGGCAGGCAGGTCTGTTCTCACCCTGGGAAGGGAAGTCGAAATGGTAAGTCAATCCTGGTTGCCCGGTGAGTGGAACCAGTTGATTTCGCTGCTGCCAAATGCACATTTGCTGCAGACCTGGGAATGGGGGCAGATAAAGGCGCAGGTTGGCTGGAAGGCTGAGCCGCGGCTCTGGCGAGATGCGGCTGGGCATGTTTGCGCTGCGGCCCTGATCCTGCAGCGCGAACTTCGCTTTGGCGGATTTTCTGCGGGCTTCTCTCTTTTATACATCCCTCGCGGGCCGCTGTTGGATTGGAATGATGCTGCTCTGCGGACACGTGTACTTGATGACCTGGAGGATTATGCCAGGTTGAAGCGTGCATTGTTCTTGAAAATGGACCCTGAAGTTGTTGTGGGTTGGAATGAGCCAGGCTCACCGGAGGATGTTGTAGACCTGACTGGCAGTGCTGTGCAGCGCGAACTGGCTGAACGAGGCTGGCGCTTTTCGTCTGATCAGATTCAATTCCGTAACACGGTATTGTTGGATCTGAGCGGCAGCGAGGAGGATTGGCTTGCGCGCATGAAGCAAAAGACGCGCTACAATCTTCGTCTTGCACAGCGCAAGGGTGTGACGGTGCGGCAAGGAGATGAGGCTGATTTTCCAGAGCTTTACCGCATGTACGCAGAAACCTCAGTCCGGGATGGTTTTGTCATTCGGCCGCAGATGTATTACGAATCGGTTTGGAAGACCTATATGGACCGCGGCATGGCCTGTCCATTGATTGCCGAAGTCGACGGTGAAGCAGTGGCGGCTGTGTTTGTTTTCTGGTTCGCCGGGCGTGCCTGGTACATCTATGGCATGTCGCGCAGCCGACACCGCGAAAAAATGCCCAATTATCTGCTCCAGTGGGAAGCCATGCGGTTGGCCAAGGAAAAAGGCTGCACAATCTATGATCTGTGGGGCGCACCTGAAATATTTAATGAAGTTGATTCGATGTGGGGCGTTTATCGGTTCAAAGAAGGATTGGGCGGCAAAGTGATGCGAACGCTGGGTGCATGGGATTATCCGGTGCGCGCGGGGTGGTACATGGTTTTCACCCGGTTGTTGCCCAAAGCCCTGAACTGGATGCGCAGACGCGGTCAAAAGCGCACACGCAAGGAAGTCGGTTTATGAAGCTCCCACGCATCCGAATTGCTCATCTGCCCACAGCGGTTGAGCCGTTACCGCATCTTAGCGCCTTTTTAGGCGGTCCGCGGCTGTGGGTGAAGCGTGATGACCAGACCGGGCTTGCTTTTGGGGGCAATAAGGTGCGCAAGCTTGAATACTTGCTGGCCGAAGCTCTTGCCAACGGGGCCAATACCCTGGTTTCAGTAGGAAGCGTTCAATCCAATCATTGCCGCCTGACGGCAGCCCTGGCTGCCCGCTATCAACTGGGCTGCATCCTTGTATTGCATGGAAAAGCAGCTCAGCAGCCTTCCGGCAATCTGCTTCTGGATCAGCTTTTTGGCGCTGAAATCGTCTGGACGACGTACGATAAACAGGAAGTTGCTCTGAAGGATGCCTTTGCGCGCGCCTGGGAAACTGGACGGCGGCCTTACTTGATCCCGTTGGGAGGATCCACACCCACTGGCGCGCTTGGTTACGCTGCCGCATTTGAGGAATTCATTGAGCAGGATATCATCCAGCCGGATTGGATTGTGACAGCATCTTCTTCTGGCGGCACGCAAGCAGGGTTAGTGCTGGGCGCTCGGCTTGCTAACTGGCGCGG
>Ga0208695_1000143_pt1 | contig 97795 bp, 83 predicted proteins | sample AD_UKC111_MetaG_FD_184449 | JGI IMG/M metagenome (GOLD analysis project Ga0208695, IMG submission 184449) | Active sludge microbial communities of municipal wastewater-treating anaerobic digesters from Hong Kong - AD_UKC111_MetaG (SPAdes)... | ecosystem: Engineered > Bioreactor > Anaerobic >... | reverse complement strand
ACTCGGTCGGGCCAGTCGGCGCGGCAGTCGGCGCTTCAACAACTGCTTCAGTGGGTACCGGAGCGCTGGTGGCGGCGCCTGCCTGGCTCTCAGTGGCCACAGGGGCTGACGGGGCACTGGTCGGGGTCGCGGTGACGCAAGCCGTCACCAGGAAAACGACCATGACCAAAAGGCTAACGAGCGAATAGTACTTCTTACTCATCGGTTGATCCTTTCTTGATTTTCGGGGGAGGCGAAAAGATGGTGCAGGGGAAGTTTTATTTGTTCTGTATTGTACTCTTTGTATTATATTGTATTGAATAATATGCGTTTGTCAATAACCCAATTTTGATTCAGTATGGTTTCAAAGCGGGTTGTTGTTGATGAAAAACCTAGCAGTGCAAACCGCTGGGCCAAGGATTGTGGTGTCGGTGGGTAATTTACAATCCGCGCAACCGCGGATCGAGGATATCGCGAAGCGCGTCGCCAAACACGTTGGCAGAAAGAATGGTGGCGGTGATGGCAATGGAAGGCCAAACTGCAAACATGGGTGCTTTGAACAGGTATCCGCGGGCGTCGCCAATCATCAATCCCCAGGACGGCGTGGGCGGGATTACGCCCAGGCCCAGGAAGCTCAGCCCGGATTCCAGCAAGATGGCGGCGGCAAAGGTCAGGCTGGCTTGCACAATGAGCGGCGAGAGGATGTTCGGTAAGATGTAGCGCGTGATGACCCTGAAATCCTTCACACCTATACAGCGCGCCGCGGTAAAGTATTCCATTTCGCTGACCTGGATGGTGGAGGAGTAAGCCAGGCGTGCAAAGGTGGGAATGTATACGATGCCGATGATGATGATCAGGTTGCGCACCCCGCCGCCGATGAAACCCACCACCACCATGGCTAGTAAGATGGGCGGAAAAGAAATGACAATATCCATCAAGCGCATGATGAACTGCTCGAGCGCACCCCGATATTTCCCGGCAATCATCCCCAGGATGCTGCCAATTAACAATGAGATGAAGGTCGAGCCAAGCGCGGTGACCAGTGATGGCCGCGCGCCGTAAAGCAGGCGGCTGTAGATATCACGACCAAATTGATCGGTGCCCATAATGTAGGTGCTGTCAGCCGGCTGAAGGACTGCCCGGGAATTGATCTCAATTGGGTCATAGGGGGCGATGAAGGTTGCCACCAGGCTGATGATAACCACCAGGAGCAGGATTCCGCCGCTGATTGCGAGCCGTGGATTTTTAGCCAGTTTTTTGAGTGTCTTTTTCATGGTTCCTCTCAATAGATCAGGCACGGCGAATGCGGGGATCGACCACGCCGTAGAGTAGATCTACGATCAGGTTGATGAGCACAAACGAACTGGTGATGACCATAATGACGCCTTGCACCATTGGGTAATCGCGGCGGCCGATCGACATCACCAACAGAGTGGAAAGCCCCGGCCAGTTGAAGATGGTTTCCACCAGCACCGAACCGCCCAACAGCGAGCCCATTTGAAGGCCAATCGTGGTAAGTAAAGGGATCAACGCCGGGCGCAACGCATGGCGGAAGATGACAATTTTCTCCATCAAGCCTTTGGCGCGTGCCGTGGTGATGTAAGGCTGGTTGAGCACCTCGAGCATCGAAGAGCGCGTCATGCGGGTGATGGTGGCCATTGGGGAGAAGGAGAGCGAGATGGCCGGCAGGATCAGGCGCAGATAATGGCCGCTCACGCTCTTGCCAAGGTCAGTATAACCAGATATGGGCAGTAGTTTTAATTCCACGCCAAGCAGCAATACCAGCAGGGTGCCAATCACATACACTGGCGTGGATATTCCAAGCGAGGAAAAAGTGGTGGAAAACCAGTCCAGAAAACCGTTACGGCGGGTGGCAGCCAGGATGCCGAGCGGGATGCCGAACAATATGGCAATGAAAATGGCGGCCAAGACCAGTTCAAAGGTCCTGGGTATGCGCTTGGACAATTCGTCCCATACTGGCTGGTTATTGACCATCGACTCACCGAAGTCCAGCCGGACGATATCTTGCAGCCAACGCGTATATTGGATGTGAATCGGCTGATCCAGGCCAAGCCTGGCACGGACCGAGGCGACCACTTCGGGCGAGGGATTGCTTTCGGAGCCCAGTACGATCAGCACCGGATCGCCTGGTAGCAGGTGAAGCAGGCTGAAGACGACCGTGGCGACGAGAAAGACTTGTAATACGACCAGCACAAGGCGAATCACGATGTATCGCAACATGTGTATTTCTCCGAGGCGCGCGCAGGTTGTTTCTTAGGGAAGAATGGTTATTGACAATTGCTTGAACTGTATATATAATAACATATAATACAATATAATACAATAGGACATATTAATTCAATTGAACTGAATTGATTACAGGAGAGCAATTGTGGAACAAACAACTGAAAAACTAAGCCGCGAAACGTTGGAGAAGAATTATATGGTTGGAAGCACCATCCGCGACGGCCTGCAGGATGTGCTCGACCGTGAAAGCGGCCGCCTGGCCCAAATCATGGACCGCTGGTTTGCTTCTGGCGTAGAGCACCTGCATTTGGTGGGGTGCGGCGGTTCGCGGGCCGTATTGGAACCCGCAAAATGGCTGATGGATAAGTTCAGCGGCGTGCCCGTGGATGCCTACACCGGCTGGGAATTCGTGACCCGCAATCCTTACCGGCTCAACGTGCATTCGCCGGTAGTGGTGGGGTCGCATTCGGGTACCACTGAGGAAATCCTGGCCAGCGTAGAGGTAGCCCATCGCAAAGGCGCGCCGACGCTTTCTTTTTCGCGGGCGGGCACCCAACTCTCCGAGGCCGCCAGCGACGCGCTCACCTATAGCTCTCCAGCCACCAATTTGAGCAAACTATTGATGAACTATATGGTGGCCGTCGAGATGATCGAACGCAGCGGCGATGCCGGGGCAGCCCGGGAACTGCGCGCGGTGTTGGAGAACCTGCCGGATGTGCTGCACGAGGTGAAAGAACAGACGGATGAGCTGGGCAAGCAACTGGCGGCGAAATATCACGACCGCAAGGGTTTTTACCTGGTTGCCGCCGGACCGCTGAGCGGCCTAGCCTACCAATTTGCCACCTGCAATTTGCTGGAGATGCAGTGGAAACACGCTTCGGTGTACAATGCGGGCGAGTGGGCGCATGGACCGCTGGAAATTGTGGATGATGGCGTTCCCTTCATCTTCCTGTTGGGCACCGATGAAGCACGGCCGGTCACCGAGCGCGCGCTCAAGTTCACCCAGCGCCATGGTGGCGATTGCGTGGTGTTGGATCTCGCAGATTTTCCGAACCTGCACCCGTGGATCGCGCCGTTCGCGCTGCACATGCCGTTGGAATGGTGGCTGCTGTATATGGGCGTACTCAATGAGCATCCGATTGCGACGCGCCGTTATATGGGATTGGTGGAGTACTAAGCAAAGCGGGGAGCAATGAAATTCGCGGCCATTGGCGATAACTGCATCGACGTTTATCAAAACCTCGGCAGGGGGTACCCTGGCGGCGGGCCGGTGAATTTTGCCGTCCGGGCAGCCCGCCTGGGCGTATCGACTGCCTACATCGGGTTGATCGGTGAAGATGCCAATGGTGCGTTGCTGCGATATGCTTTATTGGCTGAAGGTGTGGATATTTCCCGCCTGCAATCCATTTCCGGGGCGACTGCCGTGGCCTATGTGCGCCTGGAAGGCACCGAGCGCGTGTTTGTGGGAAAGGACCGCGGCGTGCGCGAAAAGCTGGTGGTGGATGCGCAAACGGATGAATTCTTGAAGACCTTTCAACTGGTGCATACCACGTTGGATGGCTGCGTGGACGCGCATATTCCGCGCTGGAAAGAAATCGGCCTGCGCATTTCGTATGATTTCAGCCACCGCGCCACGCCGGAGCAGATTACGCTGCTGCCCTACATTGATTATGCCTTCTTCTCCGGGCAGAAGCATTCCTGGGAAGACGGGCCGGATCTCCTGCGGCACTATCATTCCCTGGGCGGCCAGTGTGTGGTGATGACCTTCGGCCAGCGTGGGAGTATTGCCTTTGATGGTCAAAATTTCATCATCCAGCTTGCCCAGCCAGTGGAAGTGATCGATACAATGGGCGCTGGGGATGCTTTTCAGGCTGGTTTTGTAACCACGGCCATGAACGGCGGCACGCTCGAGCAAGCGTTGCTGATGGGAACTGTTTCTGGCGCGCAGGCTTGCCTGGAATCGGGCGGCTTTGGCCATGGTATTGACCTTTGAGATGTGATCTCGAGCTTGAATCCTGATCGAGGAGAACAAAATTATGAAGTACATGGTTGGCGTTGATGTTGGCGGTACCTTTACCGATTTTACGCTTTCGAACGTGGAGACTGGCCAGGTGCTAAATTACAAGGTCCGTTCCACCCCGGTCGACCCTTCGCTGGCCATCATGCAGGGCATTCAAGAAATGCTCGCGCAGTTCGGGGTTGCATACAGCGAAGTCGACTTTCTGGTTCATGGCACCACGGTGGCGACCAATGCACTGATCGAGCGCAAAGGCGCGAAAACGGCCTTGGTGGTGACAGAGGGCTTCCGCGACTTGTTGGAAATCCGCGATCAGACCCGGCCTTCGTTGTACAACCTGCAAATGGAAAAACCAGAACCGCTTGTACCTGTTTCGCTGCGCGTGGAAGCCCGTGAGCGCTGCTTGCAGGATGGCAGCGTTTTTCTGCCGCTGGATGAGGCGGACCTGCGTGAAAAGCTCGAACACTTAAAACGCGAGCGTGTCGATTCGATCGCCATCTGCTTCCTTTTCTCATTTGTCAATCCCGAGCACGAAAAGAGAGCCGCTGAACTGGTGCGCGAAATGTTCCCGCAGGCGTATGTCACCGCTTCCAACGAGGTGGTGGCTGAATTTCGCGAGTATCCGCGCATGAGCACCACAGTGCTGAATGCCTACCTGGGACCGGTGATGAAGCGGTATTTATCCAACTTCCTGAATACGGTGAAGGAAGTGGGTATTCCCGTTGACCCTTATATCACCCAGTCGAATGGAGGCACGCTCTCGATCCATGAGACGATCAAAAATCCCGTGCGCACGGCTATCTCCGGGCCGAGTGGCGGCGTGATGGCGGCTGTGCGGCTGGGCGAGCTGACCGGTTACCGCAACATGATCACATTTGACATGGGCGGTACCAGTGCGGATATCAGCCTGATTGAGAATGGCATCCCGCTGACCTCAGTGGAGCGCAAGATCGACGGCTGGCCAGCGCGCTTCCCGATGTTGGATATCATCACCATCGGCGCGGGTGGTGGTTCGCTGGCCTGGGTGGATGCAGGCGGCGCGTTGAAGATGGGGCCGCAGAGCGCGGGGGCTGATCCTGGCCCAGCCTGTTATATGAACGGCGGAACACGTCCGACGGTGACGGATGCCAACATTGTCATGCAACGGATTAACCCGGAACGCATTCTGGGCGGCAAGATGCAGGTTTCACGGCCGCTGGCGGTCCAGGCAATCGAAGAGCACGTCTGCAGGCGGACCGGCCTTGGGTTGATGGACGCCGCCAACGGCATGATCGATGTGGTCAATGCCAACATGGTGCGCGCCATCCGCGTGGTTTCGGTAGAGCGCGGATATGATCCACAGGATTTCACGCTGGTGGCCTTTGGCGGCGCCGGCCCGCTGCACGCGGTGGATTTGGCCCGCGAACTGGGCATCCCGCGCGTGATGGTGCCGCCCTCGGCGGGCACGTTGTGTTCGCTTGGGCTGCTGCAAACCGACATTCGCACCGATCACGTCTGCTCGCGGCTGCTCAACCCAGTCAAAGTTACACCGGATGAAGTCCGGAATATTTTTATCGAACTCAAGACGCAGGGCAAGGCCGTGTTGGACAAGGAAAATGTGGCTGAGCATGACCGCAAGTACCTGATGTGGGTCGAAGCGCGCTACCGCCGCCAGAATTACGAGTTGATGATCCCGGTGGATGAGGCGGACTTCACGCGCGAAGGATTGAAGGATATTTGCGCGCGATTCCATGCAGAACATAAAAAGACCTACGGTTACGCCCGGCCGGCCGCTGAGGTTGAATTTGTTAACTTCCGGCTGGCAGCCGTGGGCGAATTGCCCAAAGCGGTCATTTCTCTGCAGCCGAGCCGGACCGAAGCCGGCGTTGCTACCGCCCTTTCGGCGCGTAGTTTCCGCCCGGTGTATTTCAAGAGCCAGAACGACTTTGTGAATTGCGCCATTTACAACCGCCAGGATTTTTATGCCGGCGACAGATTCAGCGGTCCTGCTATTGTTGAGCAAATGGACGCTACCACGGTGATCCCATTGGATGTGGAATGCCTGGTGGATAATTACGGAAATTTGATCCTGACCATATAAGGGTGAAGCGATGGAAGCTGTGAATAAGGTTCAATCTGCTGCGGCGAACGCAGTATCGCTGGAAATTTTGGGCAACCGTCTACTTTCGGTCGCTGAAGAAATGGGCGCCACGCTGATCAAGACAGCCTATTCCACCAACATCAAGGAACGTCGCGACTGTTCAACGGCTGTGTTCGATGCCCGCGGGCAGATGATCGCCCAGGCTGAACACATCCCCATGCATCTGGGCTCCCTGTTGGGTGCGGTGACCAGCCTGTTGGAAAAATTCGGCGTCGAGACGCTCAAACCAGGCGACACCTTTGTGACCAACGATCCCTACTCCGGCGGCGGTACACACTTGCCAGATATCACCCTGGTTTCGCCGGTCTTTTGGGAGGATACCCTGATCGGCTTTGTGGCCTGCCTGGCACACCACGCGGATGTGGGCGGTAAGGTACCTGGCAGCACCTCGGGCGATGCCAACAGCATCTTCCAGGAAGGTCTGCGCATCCCGCTGACGCGCGTGTGCAATGCCGGTGAGTTGGTGCAGGATGTGGTGGATTTTGTGCTGCTCAACAGCCGCACACCCACGGAGCGAGAGGGCGACCTGGCTGCCCAGATTGCCGCCAACCGGGTGGGCGAGAAGCGTCTGCAGGACGTGGTGAAGAATTACGGGGTTGAGCGCTACTTTTCGATTACTGCCGCGCTGATGGATTACGCTGAGAAGTTGATGAGCGCGGGCATCCGCTCGCTGCCGGATGGCGTCTATTCATTTGTCGATTACATGGATGATGACGGCATTAACATTGGCAAACACCTGCCCATCGCCGTCACCATTACCATCCAGGGTGAAACCGCGCACGTCGATTTTGCCGGTTCCAATCCACAGGTCAACGGACCAATCAACGTGCCCCTAAATGGCACGCTGGCGACTGTGTTTTACTGTTTCAAGGCACTGGTGGGTGCGAACATTCCTTCCAACCAGGGCATATACCGGGTGTTGAATGTGACTGCGCCAGTGGGAAGCATTGTTAATTGCCAGCCGCCAGCTCCAGTCGGCGAGCGCATCGATACTTGCCAGCGTGTGGCTGACGTGATTTTTGGCGCGATGGCCGAGGCGGTTCCGAACCGGGTCATCACCGCCAGCAACAGCAGCGTCACCACCGCCACATTCTCGGGCACCAACGCCAAAACCGGCGACTTCTTCGTCTATCTAGAGACGGTCGCGGGCGGCCAGGGAGCGCATGCCAATGGCGACGGCTTGAGCGGGGTGCAGGTACACATGACCAATACTTCCAATTTGCCTGCCGAAGCGCTGGAACGCGAGTATCCCCTGCTGGTAAAGCGCTATATGCTGCGCCAAAACTCGGGCGGCGCGGGGCGTTACCGCGGTGGGCTGGGAATCCAACGAGATATTCTGGCGTTGCAGGACGGCATCACTTTTTCCAGTCTGGCTGACCGCCAGCAACTGCCGCCGTGGGGACTTGATGGCGGAAAGGACGGCGCAGCCGGGCAATACCTGCTGGTTCGAAAGAACGGCGAAGTGAAAAAACTGGGCGCTAAGGATTCGGGCGTGCGTCTGGACGCCGGCGACATCATCAGCGTGCAGACGCCTGGCTCGGGCGGGTTTGGCAATTCGTATGAACGGGATTCCGCCAATGTCCGGCAGGACGTTGTGGATGGAAAGATCGACCGCGAAGCCGCTTTGGATCTATACGGCGTGATCATCGATGATCAAAATACTGTGGATGACAAAGCGACGCAATTGGTGCGTTCAGCATGGAGCAAATCCTGAGCTCCTATAGTACAATAGGGCACAAAGGAGCTTTGCATTCCTTGTTAGAACGCAAAAGCATCAGCCCGTTGTATATGCAAATCTACGATCAGCTCTATGAGCGGATCCAATCCGGCCACCTGAAGCCAGGTGACCAGATTCCCCCGGAGCTGGAGTTGGTGGAAGAATTAGGTGTTGCGCGCGTCACCGTGCGGCGCGCGATTGCCGAACTGGTGGAAGAGGGGTTGCTCATCCGGCATGCCGGCAAAGGCACCTTCGTGGCAAAACCAAAAATTGACCGTGAACTGGTGAATGTGACCAGCTTCTCCAGCCGCATGTCTGCGGTGGGACTGCATGCACGCGCCCATCTGGTGTCGCGCGAGGTGATCCCAGCCACCCGCTTTTTGGCCAGTGAACTGGAGGTGGAACCAGACTCGCCGGTCGTTTCGATCCTGCGCGTGCGCTACACCGAGGAAGAGCCGGTTTCATTGGAACGCGTTTTTATGAGCCTCAAACGTTTTCCCAAGCTGGATACGATCTCGCTGGAAAATATATCGCTGTATGAATTGCTGGCGAAGGAATATAACATCGCGCCGGTGCGTTCCAAGAAGCTGCTGGAGCTGGCGGTGGCGCGGCCGGAAGAAACCGAGCTGCTGCAGTTAGGCCGTTCGGGAGCGCCGCTTTTCCTGATGCGGACCACCGTCTACGGCCAGGAGTTCCCAATCGAGTATGCCAAGATCCTGATGCGCGGCGACCGTTTCCGCTTTCAGGTCTAAACGGGTTGGTTCTTAAAGATTATGAACCACGAAGGGCACGAACCACACGAAAAAAGCCGGAAAAACAAGCCACCGAAATCAGCGGTCAATTTTAACAAAAAAACAGTTACCAGATGAAAACAAAAAGCGCGGAGGTGTTCATCACCTCCGCGCTTTTGATCGTGTACTACCAGGTGATGGTACTGTTGGGTTTGTGTTCACGGGCGAAGAGGAAGGCGATGAGCGCGCCAAAGGCAAAGCCGCCAATATGAGCCCAGAAAGCCACGCCGCCCACGTCCGGGCCGCCCAGCGACAGTACGCCGCTGAAGAGCTGCAGGACGAACCACAGACCCAGCACGATGCTGGCGGGCACCAGTGTGAGACGCATGAAGAAGCCCAGCGGGATGAAGGTGAGCACGCGGCTGCGGGGGTAAAGCACCAGGTAGGCGCCCAGCACGGCACCAATGGCGCCGCTTGCGCCGACGGTGGGGATTTGCGAACCGGGGTTGGTGAGGATGTGCGCCAGCGAGGCCGCCACGCCGCCCGCCAGGTAGAAAATCAGGTAATTGAAGCTACCCATGCGATCTTCGACGTTGTCACCAAAGATCCACAGGTACAGCATGTTTCCCAGCAAGTGCGCCCAGCCGCCGTGCATGAACATGCTGGTGAAGATGTCGCGCACGTCGCCCAGGTCTACCCCGGCGGTGACATTGGCCGGGATGAGTGCGAACTGGTACACCAGCGCTTCCTGGTTGGCGCCCGCCATCAGGAAAAACAAAAAGACCAGCACGTTCGCAGCAATCAGCAGGTAATTCATGATTGGCGTATGCCGGGTGGGGTTTTGATCACGAATCGGGATCATGGCGCCTCCAAGTGTAGTGGTGTGTAACGATTGTAGCAGAAATCACCGTGATTCAATCCTGCCAATCCCGTTCCGGGAGTGACTGGCTGCTCAACAGGTCCACAGTCTGAAGCCGAACGCGGGCAGGGTGACAGCCTCAGTGCCGGGTTCAATCTGTTCGCCGCGCAACAAATCCAGGACCGGTTGGCGCGCGAGATCATCCGGCAGGAGCAGCCTCTGGGTTACGTCACTGGCGTTGATGGCCACGAACAGGCTCTCTGACTCGGCTGTTTTTTTGAATAGCATGGTGTTTGCCTGCGGATCAACATGCAGCCATTGAAGATCCACTGATTTAAATGAAGCATGCTCTACACGCAGCTGGATCAATTGCTGCACCAAGCCGCGAAGGTCCAGGTTTGGTGGGTTTCCCCACGGATACGGCGCGCGGTTGTGCTGCCCGTCGCCCGGCAGGCCCAGTTCGGAACCGTAGTAGAGGCTGGGCGAGCCGGCAAAGGTCAGCAGCAGCACGTATGCCAGCCGGACTTTGTCCAGGTTGCCGCCGCATACGTGGGCGATGCGGGCAGTGTCGTGGCTGTCTAACAGGTTATACATCACTTCAAGAACGTTTTTGGGGTAGCTGACCAGCAACTGGTTAATCGCATGTTGAAATTGGCCGGTGTCGAAGATCTGGTCAACCGTTTCAGGCGTGCCCAGCAGATTCCAGATGGGGTAAGCGAGCTCATAGTTCATCACGGCGTCAAATTGATCGCCCATCAGCCAGGGATAGGAGTTATCCCAATTCTCTCCCATGATATAGGCATCTGGTTTGATGCCTTTGACCAGCTTGCGAAACTCGCGCCAGAAATCATGCGAGACCTCGTTGGAAACGTCCAGACGCCAGCCGTCCACATCGCAGGTTTCCATCCAAAAACGGACCGCGCCGAGCAGGTGCTCACGCACGAGCGGGTGGGCTGTGTTCCACTTGGGCATGCGTGGTTCAAAACCGAAGGTGCGGAAATTGAGCTTGCCGTACAATTCTGGCGTCAGACGCGGCAATTCGTCGTCCTGCAACTCAAAATTAATCACCGGTTCCCGGTCGATGTAAAAACAGTCAAAGTATCGCGACTTCCGGCCGTGTCTTAACACATCCTGCCAGAAGGGGTGCAGCCAACCGCAATGGTTGAAAACAGCATCCAGCATCACGCGCATGCCGCGCCGGTGAGCCTGATGGACCAATTCATCAAGCTGCTCGTTGTTCCCAAAGGCGGGATCAACATGGTAATAATCGGTTGTGTCGTATTTGTGTGAGGATGGTGATACGAAGATGGGTGTCAGGTACAGGCCGGTGATTCCCAACGCCTGGATATTGTCGAGATGTTCGAGGATGCCTTGCAGGTTGCCGCCAGCAAAACGATCAACGCCTTCGTCGGCTGCCGTTTCCCATTTGCTGCTGCCGCCGCGCGCGTACCGCTCTGGAAAGATTTGATACCAGACGGTATCTTTAACCCAGGCCGGCGCCCTGAAGGTATCTTCAACGTTGAGATAGGGGAAATTGAAGAATAACAGTGATTTGTGCTGGAATTCGCTCTGCGTTTTCAGGTTGTAGAATCCACGGCTGCCGTAGAGGATCTGTTCGCCCCCGGCGTTCAGGATGAAGGCGTAACGGATTCGGAAAGTGGCCAGGGGTAGTGCGATGAACCAGTAATCATGCAGGTTTGTGGAGTAATCTTGGCGCATGGGCAGGCGAAATTCGGCGTCGCGGTCCCACTCCCAGACCTCCGGGTTTTCTTTTGTGGGCTTCCAACTGAAAGGATCACCGCCAATCAGAGTCACCGACTGGACGTCGCCGCGCGCGGTTCGCAGGCGTAAATGGACAGTATTGGCGTCATAGGCATAAGCGTAGTGGGATTTTGGTTCGTGGAAAACGGCAGCCAGATTCATGGAACACCTGCTGTAATGCGAGCATATAGTTGACTGGTAAACTAAACTGAAAATACTATAAAACAAAATCGTTTATATGTCAACTATAAATTAACACGCACCCCGGCCGGTTATTCGTGCGGGCGCAGCATGGCTTCAAGGCGGCGGTTGAACCGCGTCAGGATGCGCTCCAGCGAGTCAATTTCGTAGAGTTCCAATCCTGAGAATCGTTGTTCAAGGTGCGCATGATACTCGCCGCGCACATTATTGAGCAAAGCTTTCCCGCTTTCAGTGAGCATGTGTCGAACAGCTCGGCCGTCCATTGAATCGGCCCGCCGCTGCAGCAGGCCTTCAGCTTCCATGCTTTTCAAGATGCGCGTCATGTTGCCCTTGGTGCACAATAGTCGCTGGCTCAGCTCGCTGAGCGTGAGGTTAGGTGATTGATCCAAATGCACCAGAGTGTAATAACGGGTGATGCCCAGCCCGAATCGATCAAAAAAACGTTCGTCACTATCGTTCATCAGCAATTGGGTGGCCGTCAGGATGGCGTTGACTTCTTCCAATTCGTTCATGTATTCCCCTCAACCAATGGATTGTTTATAAATCAACTATATAGCATATCTGAAATGCAGTCAATGCGGCTTGACAGAATGTCCGCAGAATGTCCGTTATTTGTCCGAATCCTGATTGAAAAATCAAAAAGCGATCTATATAATATTTTTTACATGCTTATGATATCCGTATGGCTCTGCCGTATTTCACGATTCGACTAACTCCCGATTTGAATTAACCAAAAGGCGATGATGATATTGCCTTTCTGTTGGAATGCACAGTTTTTATTGGCGCAATCTTCCTGTGATCCCAAAGTGGATCTGATCAGTTTTATCTAAAAAAGAAACAGGAGGTGTCAGACCAAAACGTTACCTCGTCCAAGCGCTGAAGATCAGGTGCTACCACCTTAATCACCTATCTACCAAGAAGGAGAACTGAAATGAGCAAGAAGCCGCAACGTTTAATTTCTGTGTTGATTGCCGTATTGGTCCTGGGCAGTATGCTGCTCTCGGCCTGCGGCACCGCCACCACCACCGCTCCCTCCATTGAGGGCAAGCTGGCTGTTGGCATCGTCCTGCCGACCAAAGACGAACCGCGCTGGGTGCAGGATGAAACCCGCTTCAAGGACGCCCTCAAGGCTGCTGGCTATGATGTGGAAATCCTCTTCAGCCAGGGTTCTTCCGCCAAGGAAAAAGAGAATGTCGAAGCCCTGATCACCAAGGGGATCAAAGTCCTCATCATTTGCCCGCAGGACGGTGATGCTGCCGCTGCCGCCGTCGAAGAAGCCCGCAAGGCTGGCGTCAAGGTCATTTCCTATGACCGCCTGATCACCAGCACCGATGCTGTCGATTACTATGTGACCTTTGACAGCGTGGCTGTGGGTGCCAAACAGGGTCAGTATTTGGTTGATCATGCCTCTGGCAAGGGGCTGCCGCTGTACCTGTATGCTGGCGCTGCCTCTGACAACAATGCGTTCCTGTTCTTTGAAGGCGCATGGAGCGTTTTGCAGCCCAAGATCGCCGATGGTACGTTCGTGATCAAGAATTCGAGCGAAGCGGTTGCCCTGCAGGACAAGGCCACCCTGACCCGCGACGAAATGAGCAAGATCATCGGCCAGATCACCACCAACTGGGATTTCAACACCGCCAAGAACCTGGCAGAATCCAACCTGACGGTTGCCACCGCGGCTGATAAGGGCGAAGTCTTCATCCTGGCTCCGAATGACGGCACTGCCCGCGCCATTGCAGATGCTTTTGCTGCTGATAAGGACGTAACCAAGTACTGGGTTACCGGTCAGGACGCCGAAAAGGCTTCTGTGCAGTACATCATTGATGGCAAGCAATCAATGACTGTTTTCAAAGACGTCCGCACCCTGGTCAAGGATGCCATCACCATGGCTGTATCCCTGCTGAAGGGCGAGACAGTTGCCACCACCGGTTCCTATGACAACAAGAAGATCCAGGTGCCGGCCAAACAGTCCGAAGTGATTGCTGTGGATGCTTCTAACGTCAAGTCTGCCCTGATTGACTCTGGTTACTATTCAGCCAGCGACTTCACTGGTCTGAAGTAAGAGGGTGTAAGCTGTGACAAAACAGGAATAGTGATGGCATTCCCATCACTATTCCTGTATCCTGTTAGAAAACCTGGAGCTGAAAACGCTATGACCCCTCCAATTTTAGAGATGAAGAATATTACCAAGGAATTTCCTGGCGTAAAAGCTCTAAACAATGTGAGCTTCAGTGTTCAAAAGGATGAAATCCATTGTCTGGTGGGCGAGAACGGTGCGGGCAAATCGACCTTGATGAAGGTGTTGAGCGGCGTTTATCCATACGGCGATTACAGCGGCGATATTGTTTTTGAGGGCGAAGTACAAAAGTTTCGTGGCATTCACGACAGCGAAAAAGCGGGCATAGCCATTATTTACCAGGAATTGGCATTGGTGCCCGAAATGACCGTTTACGAAAATATCTTCCTGGGACACGAGATCCGAAAAGGCGCGCTGGTTGACTGGAACGAAACTCTCAAACGCGCTGCAGAAATGTTAAAAAAAGTAAAACTGGATATTAATCCCACCGTCAAGGTCAAAGACCTGGGTGTGGGCAAGCAGCAACTGGTTGAAATTGCCAAGGCATTGAGCCGGGATGTAAAGTTGTTGATCCTGGATGAACCCACGGCTGCCCTGAATGAGAACGAAAGCGAAAACCTGCTAAATTTGATTCGAGATTTGAAGAAACAGGGCGTCACCTGCATTTTGATCTCGCATAAATTAAAAGAGGTGATCTCCATTGCGGATAAGGTGACGGTGCTGCGCGACGGTCAGACCATTTGCACATTGGATGCTGACTTGGGGCAAGTGAGTGAAACTGTGCTTATCAAGAACATGGTCGGCCGCGAGATCGACAATATCTACCCCAAGCGCGAGCATGTAATCAGCGATGAGGTGGTGCTGGAAGTGCGTAACTGGAATGCCTATAGCCCGATTGTTGAACGGGATATTCTTAAGGACATCAATTTTAATGTTAAGAAGGGCGAAATCGTTGCGTTTGCCGGCCTGATGGGTTCGGGCAGGACAGAACTGGCCAAGAGTCTGTTTGGCAATCCAGATGGTTTCCGCATTCACGGCGAGATTATCCTTAAGGGGAAAAAGGTAGTCTTCTCCAACCCGCATGATGCGATTAAAGCCGGACTGGCTTATGTCACTGAGGACCGCAAGGGCAATGGTTTAATTTTGATCCAGGATGTGAAGCAGAATATCACCCTGGCCAACCTGCAGGAAATTGCTAAACGTTCCATTGTCAATTCAAACGTTGAAGTGAACGTGGCGAATGAATACCGCATTTCATTAAATATCAAAACGCCCAGCGTGGAGCAGCGCGTTTCTAACCTGAGCGGCGGAAATCAGCAAAAAGTGAGCCTGGGCAAGTGGCTGTTTGTGAAGCCGGACATCCTCATTCTGGATGAACCTACGCGCGGCATTGACGTGGGTGCAAAATACGAAATTTATACAATTATGAACCGGCTTGTCGAGCAGGGGATGAGCATCATCATGATTTCATCCGAACTGCCAGAGGTGCTGGGGATGAGCGACCGAATATACATCGTTTCCTCCGGAAGGATCACCGGCGAATTGCCCATCGGAGAAGCGACGCAAGAAAAGATTATGAGTCTGGCTACAAATTAGTAAAACGGGGAGGGATACGATGAGGCTTTTTAAGAATGCTTCTGCAGTGTTGCGCGCAAACATCCGTGAGTACGGCATGTACATCGCGCTATTCGTCATTATGGCGATTTTCACCATTCTGACAGATGGTGTTTTCATGTCTTCCCGCAACATCAGCAACCTGCTGAACCAAACCGGCTATATCGCCGTGCTGGCGGTGGGTATGACCCTGGTGATTGTCATTCGGCATATTGATCTATCGGTCGGTTTTCTGGCGGGCTTCCTGGGCGCGGTGGCTGCCATTGCCATGGTCTTCTGGAAGTTGCCTGTTGCCGTGGTGATCCCGATGGTGCTGGCGATGGGCGTGGTTGCTGGCCTCATTACTGCCCTGCCGGTGGCCAAGTTGGGCATCCCTTCCTTTGTGGCTTCACTGGCCGGCTGGTTGATCTATCGCGGCGCGATCCTGCTCGTGACCGAAAGCACCGGAACAATCGTTGTGCCCAATCAGACATTCAACGCCATCGGCAATGGTTTTATCCCCGATTTACCCGAAGCGCTGCGCATCCCCGGCCTTCACACCTTGACCTTGATCCTTGGCCTGCTTGCAATTGCACTCTACATCGTGAGCGAAATTCGCAGCCGGCGCACCAAGCAGGCTTATCACTTTGAGGTCCTGTCGCTGGAATTGTTCATCCTCAAGTTGGTCATCATATCAGCGTTGGTGGGGTATCTCACCTGGGTGCTGGCAGGTTATCAGGGTCTTTCCTGGACACTGGTTATCGTGCTGGTGGTGGTGGCTGTCTATCATTTTGTCACCACGCAGACGGTGTTGGGGCGGCACATCTACGCTGTGGGCGGCAACCCCGAGGCTGCCGAATTGAGCGGCATCAGCGTGCCGCGGATTATTATGATCACGTTTGGCTCCATGGGTTTCCTTTCGGCGCTCTCGGGCATTTTGTTCACAGCCCGTCTGCAGTCTGCCACCATGACGGCAGGATCGCTGTTTGAATTGGATGCGATCGCTGCGGCTTATGTGGGTGGCGTATCTGCGGCTGGCGGCGTGGGTAAAGTGACTGGCTCTTTACTGGGCGCCGTGGTGATGCTGTCGCTGACCAGCGGCATGAACCTGATGAACATTGGCATTGCTTACCAGTATGTGGTGCGCGGGCTTGTGCTGGCGCTGGCTGTGATCTTTGATGTAGCCACCCGTCGCAAGACAAAATAAGCCCATAAAGAATTCAGCACCTGCTCCACGGGAATAACCGTGGAGCAGGTTTTGTTGTTCTTATGAATTTGGGCCAGTTCAGGTCAAAGGAGGAGTACGGAACCGATCATTATTTCGTACAATATGTTTGGGAAGTGGCCGGGAATTATCACTGTCGGTATTTAAATTCTGCGCACGATGAGGAGATGCCATATGTTCTCCGAATTAGACCCTCAAAGCTCTCCCATGGAGGCTTCTCCTGACGGTGAAAAGGCACCTCAGGAATCGGTAGCCCGCTTTGCAGATGTGGAGACTCTGGATGACTGGAAACTTGCTGTGCGTATGTATGCCCAGGTGGTCAAGCGGCGCTCTGCAGAACTGGCGTTAATCAATAGTGTGCAGGAAGGATTGTCTTTTCAATATGATATGCAGACCATCTATAACATGGTGGGCGACAAGTTGCGCGATACGTTTAACGCGCAGGTTGTGATGATTTCGCAATACGATCCGCAAACCGACCGCATCTGGCATCATTATGCCATCGAACGCGGACAACACCTTCAGATCCGAGGTTGGCACCCGATTGATAGTTCGCGCAAGTTGATCGTGCAAACGCGAAAAGCGGTGATGTACAACTTTGATGACCTGATGAACCTGGTTGCGGCTGGACGAATGCGCGTCATTCCGGGCACCGAAATGCCACACACCTGGCTGGGTGTGCCCATGCTGGTGGGCGGTGAGGTTCGCGGGATTGTCAGCCTGCAAAACCTGGACATCGAAAATGCTTTTTCTTCTGCGGATATCGAATTGCTGACTGCGCTCACCAACAGTATGAGTGCATCGTTGGAAAATGCACGCCTTTATAATGAAACGCAACGCCTTTTAAAATTATTGGAAGGAGAGATGGAAATTGCTCGCCAGACGCAGCAAAGCATCTTACCAGCCAGATTGCCTGCGGCGCGGGGATATGATTTTGGTGCTTTGATGATCCCTGCGCGGACAGTGTGCGGCGATTTTTACGACTTCATTCAAATTGATCGGAATCGGCTGTGCATCGTGGTTGGCGATGTGTCGGACAAAGGATTGCCCGCGGCGCTGTTTATGGCGCTCACCTTCAGCCTGGTGCGTGCCGAAACCGGTAAGACTGGCGATCCGGCTCGCATCTTGCAAAGCGTCAACCGATACCTGCTCAATATGAACACGGCGGGGATGTTTGTTACTTTGTTGTTGGGAATTCTGGATTTTGCCAGCGGAAAATTAGACTACTGCCGGGCTGGTCATCTGCCCCCGCTGATCCTGGATGGCTGCGGTGAGTTTGTGAATGTGCCGGTTTCAAACGGCCAGCCGTTGGGTGTTTTGGAGCATCTTCAAATCGATCGTCAAGAAGTGCAAATCCCGGCTGGTGGGATGATGCTGTTGTTCAGCGATGGTTTGACGGAAGCGGTCGATCCGATGGGGCAGGAATATGGGCTGGCAGCGGTGAAATTGAATCTGGCGGCAAATCGTATGAAACAACCAGCCGAAATTTGCGCTTCGCTTTGGGAAGCTGTTCGATTGCACAGCGGCGAGCAGGGACACCAGGATGATTTCACCACCGTGGTGATCAAGCGCAGTTAAGCCATGTTACGGACTTTTCTGGCAGTAGCCGCCTCGAATTGCCTGCTCTAACTCACTTAGGTTGTGTATTTCCATCGAACATTCCATGTATCGTGTACCAATATCATAGGTTTCATGCGCATCGCTGTTGTATACGCATGGGATCCCATACTGTGCAGAGAGTTCTTGCTGGCGCTGATCGTCCTCTGTATATGAGCTTCGCCAGCATTCCATGGCATCCAACCCGATGCTTACAAGTTCGTTTTCATCGAACCGCCATGGGAGAAGAAAAGGGTGTGCTGCGATGGCTAACCCGCCCTGGGCATGAATGGCAGCGACAATGTCTGCATAGGACTGCTGGGCCGAAACGGGGCCGCTGAGCCCTAAGCCGAGAATGTGTTTTTCCGAGGATACTTCCTGACCAGGCAGGCAAACCAGGCGGGTTTCATTTCTGCAAGCCTCAGCCACATCCTCGCACCACACATGATCGGTCATCGCAATTAAATCGATTCCAAAGGCCAACGCAGTCTGGATCATCTCTTCATACGTATTGTCGCCATCCGAACAAACGGTGTGCACATGCAGATCAATTAACCAGGCATCTGAATCAGACGATCTTGGGGTGGTTGTTGGTGTGTTGGAAGGCTCGGGGGTGAATGTGGCCGTTGGAGTGTTTGTGGGGGGCAGAGTTGGGGTGGGGGTTTCGGTTGGAGTAGGGGTTTCGGTTGGGGTAGGGGTTTCGGTTGGGGCGGGCGTTTGGGTGGAAGTAACTGTTGGCGTGAGGGTGGCCGCTGGAGTCAGGGTAAGTGCAGCATATGTTCCGGCAACTGCCCAGTCGAGTGTGGTGGCTAGGTTGGGCGCAGCAGCGGTGCATCCCGAGAGCATGACGCATATCAAGCAAACAAGAATAATTGCAGGAGCTTTTGGCATAAGTCTAAGACGCTCGATCCACAAAAGTAGTTCCACAGAGCATTATGCATTATAACGAAGGATTGTGGATGCAACCATTGCTCCAATTTTAAAAAAGAAAGCTATAAGAAAAGCTATTCTGGGGGATCCCAGAATAGCTCCAAATTTGTTGAAGAAAAATCAGCTTAGAATCGCGAGACGTTGACGAAAACCATTGGACGGCGGTGGGTTTCGCCGTACAGGAAATTTCCAACAGCCTGTTCCACGTCCTTTTGCAGGCTGCCGTTGGCGCGTGAGACGGTCTCGGTCACCTTCCGGCGCACGCCAGTGAAAATTTCCTCGGTATCTCGGGCGACGACAAAGCCCTTGCTGATGATCTCTGGTTCGCCCAGCAGGCGGTTGGTATCGTGTGACAGGCGTAGATTGACCAGCACAACGCCGTCGCGAGCGAGTGCTTCGCGCTCGCGCATCACCTCAGCGCTGACGTCGCCAACGCCGGTGCCATCTACGAAGACGTAGGAGCTTGGCACGCGGTCGCCCAAACGCATTTCACCATCAATGAATTCCAGCACCTGGCCGTTTTCCAGGGTGGCGATGTGATCGGCAGGAATGCCGACCATCTGGGCCAGCACGGCATGCTGCTTGAGGTGGCGGATCTCGCCGTGCATGGGGACAAAATAGCGCGGTTTGGTCAGGTGAAGCAGCAATTTCATCTCTTCCTGACTGGCGTGCCCGGAAACGTGCACCGGCGCAATGTTTTCATAAATTACATTGGCGCCGCGTTGGAAAAGGCGGTTGATGGTGCGGAAGACGTTTTCCTCATTGCCCGGGATGGGATGAGAAGAGAGCACGACTGTGTCACCGGGAATGATGTCAAACAGGCGGTTGGTGCCGGTGGAGAGCCGCCCCAGGATGGAGGAAGGCTCGCCCTGCGATCCGGTGCACATGATCACCACTTCGTCCTCGGGCATGCTGCGCGCCTGTTCAATGCTGACCATCAGATCATCTTGAATTTCGAGGTAACCCAGCTTGCGTCCAATACGCATGTTATCTTGCATGCTGGTGCCGACGAATGCCACCTTGCGATGAAAACGCTGGGCGGCATTGGCCACTTGCTGCATGCGCGAGATGAGCGAGGCGAAACTGGCGATGATGATGCGCCCTTTGGCCTGGCTGAATACCTGGTTGAAGGCACCGTCAATGACGCGCTCGGAGGGAGTCCAACCGGGCCGGTCGGCGTTGGTTGAGTCGGAAAGCAAGGCCAGCACGCCGCGCTGGCTGAATTCGGCCAGTTTGGCATAATCACTCGGCCAGTTGTCCACTGGAGTATGGTCGAACTTATAGTCACCCGAGTGAACGATCAAGCCGGCGGGCGTTTCAATGCCCAGGCCGACGCCATCGGGGATGGAGTGACAGACGTGAAAAAATTCCACCTTGAATGGGCCAATCTGTACGCTATTACCGGCTTGCACGGTGCGCAGGTCGGCCTTGTTGGCCATGCCGTAGCGAGCCAGTTTAGCTTCCAGCAGTCCAATGGTGAGCGGTGTGGCAAAGATGGGTGCCTGGATTTCCTCCAGCACATGATGAATGGCGCCAATGTGGTCTTCGTGTCCATGGGTGATGACAATGCCCGCCACCTTCGTGCGGTTTTGCTTGAGGTAAGTGATATCGGGGATGATGTAATCGATGCCGAGCATGTCGTTCTCGGGGAACATCATGCCTGTATCAACGACCAGGATCTGATCGTTATACTCATAGACCATCATGTTGCGGCCCACTTCCCCCAGACCCCCAAGGGGAATAATGCGTAGTTTGTTCGATTTCATAAGTTATTTCTATGCCTTATCAATTTCTAAAAGTGCAGTACAAAACACAGCCAGGCTGTGAACAGGTTCTGTTATCAAGGTTCGCAAAGAAAAAACCCCGCTGTGGAAACCAGCCGGGGTTTTAGGACAATCCAAAGGCTCGCGTGCCTGCATGAAACTGTGCTACTTCAACCTGCGACCGGTCACCCGGTATTTTTTGCTTGCTGAAAGGAATTCTAGCATAGTTTACGTTGTTTGTCAAAAAAAAGCTCAGTGCGCTCAACGTGAAGAGGCACGGCGAGCTGTGCGGCGCGGTTTTTCGGCATCGCCGATGCGGTAGGCCGGCATCAAGATCGCATAAATTTCGCAAAGACGGGTGTCGAGCATGCGCGAGCGGATGCGCGGATCGAGGTCTTCCATCTTGGAGGAAGTAGTGATAACAGTAGGCAGCCGGGCCATATAGCGGTAATTGAAGAGCTGGTAGAGCTTTTCGCGCGCCCACGGGCTGGCAGACTGCGTGCCGAGGTCGTCCAGGATGAGCAGTTGCGCATTTTTGACTTCCTCGAATCGGCGGTCGTAGGATACGGTGCTGCTGGGACTGAAGGCTGCTCGTAAATGGTCGAGCAAATCGGGCACCACCACAAAAATGGGCTCCTCGCCAAGCGCCTTGCGATAGTTGCCGATGGCCGCGGCCAGGTGTGTTTTGCCGCAACCGTAATCGCCCATCAAGACGAGCCAGCCGCGCGGGTTTTCTGCAAATTGCTGCGCGGCGCGGAAGGTAATTTCCAGGCTGCGCTGTCGCTCGGGATCCTGACGCTCGTATTCGCGCAGGCTGAAATTGCCAAAGGTTCGGTCGCTGAGCAACGGCAGCGATGAGATTTGCGGCTCAATCGAATCTTGCAGGGCGGTGCGGTAATCAGGAGCGTAGATGCGCACAGTCGTGACCAGATCGGCATCCTGCAGGCGAGAGCGAATGCGCCCATCAATCTCCTCAAGACTCTGATTGCTGGTGACGACCGTCGGGAGTTTGTTCACATAGCGGTGATTAACGATTTGATAGAGCTTTTCCTGTGCCCAGGCGGTGGCATTTTGAGTGCCCAAATCATCCAATACCAGCAGGCGGATGTGGCGAATTTCTTCAAAGCGCTCTTCAAAGTTGACATCCGGCGCGTCATAGGAAAAGCGCAGCCAATCCAACAGGTCTGGAACGGTTAGGAAAAGCGTTGGCACCCCCAATCCGACGGCGAAGTTGGCGACGGCAGCCGCGAGGTGGGTTTTCCCGCAGCCGTAGCTGCCGGTGAGAAAAAGCCAGCCAGATAGCGATTGCGCGTAGTTGGCTGCCTGGCTGAGTGCATATTCCAACGAGCGGATGTGCTGGTCGGCCAATCCCATGCGGCCCTGCGGCTTGAAGGTGTCGAAGGTCATACTCTCAAGGGCTTCCAGATTGCTCAGGCGGAAAAGGCGTTCGCGAGCAGCGCGTTCCACGTTGAGCTGGCGGCAGACGCAAATTTGCATCTTGCCGAAGTCGGGATGGCCCACTGGCAAGTCCTGGCGCACATAACCCAATCCGCCGCAAATCTTGCAGTTCGGGTCACCGGGTTGACTCTGGTGGAGGGCATCCTCAATGCTTGATGAAGTCACCGAATTCTCCTTCGATGTAGCGCCGGCTATCTTTTTCAGACTGTCTCCGATCTTCTTCATCGCGTCCTTTCTCCTGCCAGGATCGCAAGATGGCTTCAACGTAGCGCCAATTGCGGGCGTTGCGTTTGACTGCGATCCGGATGGCATCTTCAATCCATTGAATTGGGAAATCCCGTTCGGCGGCCTGCAAATCCTCGGCAATCAGAGGGGTCAATGGGCCAATGTTTTCCTCATACAGGCGAAAAATGTTCGGGCGTTCGTCTGCCAGGCCAGGCAGCGGGCGTGCGCCGGAGGGCGGCGACCACTCTCCGGCCTGCAGAGCTCGCACGGCCGCCCGCCCACGCGGCGAGTTGAGGAAAAAGAGTGACCCCTCGGGACTGCCCGGTTGAAGTTCGGCTCGCAGCAGCGTGCCGCGCAGCACGGCGCGTTCCAGCGAATCCTTCAGCACGGCCAGGGCATCCTCAGGCGAGCTGCCCAGCGATGCCATCCAGCGTTCATCCGCGCAAAGTTCTGCCAGGCTGGCGTACCGCGGACTGCCTTCCTGGCGTTCAAGCAGCCAGAAGATGTACAGCGTCACTTTTAGCTCGCCCAGGTGATCTATCTGCGGCAGCAGTTCGCTAAAAAAGGCTGCCGGGAGGCGGGTGAGGCGCGTTTTTCCATCGGGGAAACCGCCAAAAGGCATGGCTTAAGCCTCCTAACGGTACGGACCGGGCACGGTGGTGGCGTTTTCAAAACGCGCCAGGTTTGAGCGGAAGAACAGCTCGATGCCGGGGTGAGTGGGTCCATTGCGGTGCTTGGCTACGATGATTTCGGCCATGTTGGCGCGCGGACTGTCTTTTTCCAGCGCGTCGGGGCGGTGGATAAACATGACGATGTCGGCATCCTGTTCCAACGAGCCGGATTCGCGCAAATCAGAGAGCACCGGGCGTTTGTCGGTGCGCTGTTCCACCGCGCGCGAGAGTTGCGCGGCTGCCAGCACAGGGACGTTCAGCTCGCGGGCCAGAGTTTTCAGGTTGCGCGAGATGTAGGATACTTCCTGGACGCGGTTATCGTTGCGCGTGTCGCCGGTCATTAGCTGCAGGTAATCTACGATAATCAGGTCGAGATTGTACTCCAGGTGCAGGCGGCGGCACTTGGTGCGCAGCTGCATGGGGGTCAGGCCGGGGGTATCATCGAGCCAGATTTGGGTTGTGGAAAGGACTTCGATGGCATGGGTGAAGATTGGCCATTCGTTGTCAGAAAGTTTGCCGGTGCGCAGGCGCTGTGTATCCAGGCCGGTTTCTTGAGCAATGAGGCGTTGAACCAATTGTTCGGCAGACATTTCCAGCGAGAACATGGCCACATGTTTGCGGTGCTTTTGTGCGGCATTTTTGGCCACCGAGAGCATGAAGCCGGTCTTACCCATGCCAGGCCGCCCGGCGATAATCAGCAAATCAGATTTTTGCAGGCCGCCGAGGAGTTTATCCAGGTCGGTCAGCCCGGTAGGCACGCCAAAGATTTCATCGTCGCGCTGCGCCAGCTGGTCAACCCGGTCGTAGTATTCGCTCAGCACCTGCTGAATGGGTTGCACGTCGCGGCGGGCGCGGCGCTCGCTGAGCCCAAAGATGCTCTTTTCTGCTTCATTAATAATAGTGTCAACTGATTCTTGTTGGTTATAGGCCTGGCGGGCCAGATCATTGGCAGCCGCCAACATGCGCCGGCGCACAGCCTGTTCGGCGATAATTTTGGCGTAAGCTTCGGCGTGTAACGAGGTGGGCGTTTGGTTGAGCAGCGAGGTGATATATGCCGGGCCACCCACGTCAGCCAGTTGTTGGCGTTCTTCCAATTCGTGGCAGACAGTCAGGTAATCAATGGGCAGACGCTGATCGTGCAGGCGGATGAACGCTTCCCAGATCCAGCGATTGCGCACAATGTAAAAATCATCCGGTTGGATCTGTTGAGAAACATCGTAGAATGCCTCGGAATTGATGAGCACAGCGCCCAGTACAGCTTCTTCAGCCTCACGGTTGTGCGGCTGAGCCTGAAAATCGGTTGAGGGGGTTTCATCGACGGGCGGAGGAGGATAATCAGTCATGAACATTTCTCATCATTGACAGAGGAAAATTAGCAGGGCGGATTGTTGCGGTGAAAAATCACCGGGGCTTTAAGATGAGCCCCGGCGGCGGAGAAGTTATTTTTCCGGTTCGGTTCCCCCCTCATCCGGTTCTTCATCCTGGTCGCCGGAGGTTTTGGAGAGATCATCCATGTTCAGGTTGGATAGAAAATCTTCAAAAACTGAGAGGCGGTCCTCTCCCTCGGGTTCTGCCGGGATGGGGGTGATCGGAGCTGCGCCTGATTTGGTATCCTGAATATTTTCTTCGGGGATTACACCGGCTGTGTCCATGACTTCGCGTGCGATCAGAATGGGCACGTGAGCCCGAACGGCCAGGGCTAGCGCGTCCGAGGGCCGTGAGTCAATGTTGATGGTTTCGCCATTGCATTCGACTACCAGATTGCCGTAAAAGACGTCCTCGCGCAGTGCCAATACTTCGACGCGGAGGAGGTGAGCGTCCAGGCTCTTCAGAACGTTCTTCAACAAATCATGCGTCTGCGGACGGGCAACTTCAATTTCTTGCAGCGCAATGGTGATGGCTTCGGCTTCGTAGGGACCGATCCAGATGGGCAGATAACGCTCGGCGTTCAACTCGCGCAGCACAACGATGCGCTGCTGGTTGGTCAGGCTTACCCGAACCGAGTCGATGACAACTTCAACCATCCTGGGCATAAGGTGACAACCTCCCTTGACGGGCTACTGGTAAATCGTATCAATATTCTAACACGGCGGTGAAAGGGATGCAACCAAAATGCTCCAATGGCTTCCTGCGCCAGATGCTATCTTAAAAAGCAAAATGTAATCATTAACATTTTTTAAGAGAGTAATCTACTAATCGTTTTTTAAGTTTAAGGTATAATACGAACACCTGAATAACATTAGTTGCACCACTCCCCACTTTTGCCCGCGTTTGTCCGGGGGACATCATGGCAGCGGAGTTGCTTTTCAGGCTAGCGGTTTTAATTTGAATAGTCATTTGCTGACCCAAAACGCCGGAGGGTCTAGACCATCCGGCGGTTTGTACTCTATACGTTTTTGAGCATTGTAGAGAATGTCATATTCAGACCGGTGGTGATGATGCCCATGACAGCCAAAATTCTACTCATCGAAGGCAAGCGCAATGACGGTCCTTCTTTTGTTGCTGGCTTGACCAAAAAAGGGTTTCAGGTTGAAACCTTTGCCAGTGGCAGCGCTGCATTGACACGCCTGCAGGAAAGCCGCCCCGATCTGGTGGTGGTTAACGCCGCTACTATGCGTACCAGTGGAAAGCGCATTTGCATGAGCTTGCGCCAGGAAGCACCTTCCCTGCCGATTGTGTTGATTTTGGACGAAAAAGCCGATCCACTCGAAAAAAATGATGCCAATGTAGTGTTAATTTTGCCGTTTACGCTGCAAAAGCTGCTCAACCGCATCAAGCCATTGCTGCCTGTCGAGCAGCGTTCGGTGCTGCGGGCCGGTCCGATCAGCCTTGATGTGGATCAACGCTGGGTGCGCTGCAGCGGACGACAGGCCAGCCTGACACCGCGGCTGGTGATTCTGTTGAAAATTCTAATGGAACAGCGCGGTGTGGTGATCGAGCGCGAAAAACTGTTCAGCATGGTCTGGGATACAAATTACACCGGCGACACACGCACGCTGGATGTGCATATTTCATGGCTGCGGCAGGCTGTGGAAGATGACCCGCGCCACCCGCGCTATATTAAGACTGTGCGCGGTGTTGGTTACCGTTTGGATGTGGATGAACCAGAGAAAACCCGCCCGCTGCCGCGCTGAGCCGGTTTGAACGAAAAGCGAATGTTAAATAATATTACGGTGGTCAGGCCAATTGGCCGGGATCACCGTTTTTTTAATCAAACCGGTGTCTGTTTTTGGCACCGTGTAATTTGATGATAGACGAGCGGTTATTTAATGAAAATCGGAAATGAAATATTTGAATGAAAACGGCGCCCCGCAAGGAGCGCCGTTTTGTTGATAAGTAGTTTTTGCTAGAACCCAAGACCTTTTACCAGAGCAAGCAGTAGGCCGCCAGCGATGACGCTGCCGAGCTGCCCGGCGGTGTTGGAGCCCATGGCATGCATGAGGATGAAGTTTGTGTAATCTTCTTCCTGCGCCATCTTCGCAGCCAGGCGGCCGGCCATGGGGAAGGCGCTGATGCCGCACGCACCGATGAGCGGGTTAATCTTATAGCCGCTCAGCACGCACATCAGTTTGCCAAAACCAAGCCCGGCAATTGTGTCAATGACGAAGGCCAGCAGGCCCAGCCCGAGGATCATCAGGGTCTGGTACTGAAACTGTTCGCCAGCCGGGGCAGCAGGGTTGAAGAGAAACGCCTCGGAGGTCATGGTTGCACCGATGGCCAGACCGAGAAACAGGGTGGAAATGTTGATGATTTCGTTCTGCACGGCCTTGTTCAGCCGGTCGACCACGCCGGATTCCTTGATCAGGTTGCCCAGCATCAGTGAGGCAATCAACGGCGCAGCATCCGGAGCAATCAGGCTGATGACCACCGTCACCACCACCGGGAAGATCACCACGGCGATCTTGGAAACCGGGATGGGCGCATATTCCATCTTGATCAGGCGCTCGCGCCGGGTGGTGAGCAGTTTCATGATGGGCGGCTGGATAATCGGAACCAGGCTCATATACGAATATGCCGCCACGGCGACCGGGCCAAGCATATCCGGTGCCAGCTTGGTGGTGACAAAGATGGCGGTGGGGCCGTCGATGGCGCCGATGACGCCAATGGAGGCTGCCTGCGGGATGTCAAAGCCCAGCAGGATGGCCAGCAGGAGGGTGGCGTAGATGCCAAACTGTCCGGCTGCGCCGAGGATGGCCATTTTGGGCATGGCCAGCAGCGGGCGGAAGTCGATCATGGCACCCACGCCCACGAAGATCAACAGCGGGAACAGTTCGGTCTTGATACCGGCGTCGTAGATGACCTTGAGCCAACCCTCTTCCTGGTAAGCCGACATGCCCAGATTGGCAAACACGCAGCCAATGCCTATGGGCAGCAGCAGCACGGGTTCGATTTCCTTGGCGACAGCCAGATAGACGAGCACGCAGCCAATTGCGATCATTACGCCGTCGGCCCAGGTGAAGCTGGCTAAACCTTTTGTGAGGAATTGAATGACCTGGGTGAAGTCCATTCCAGCTCCCTGTTATTCGCTGAATTCCACCAGCACCTGGCCGTGGCGGACATGATCGCCAACAGCCACTTTGATGGCAGTAACTTTGCCGGCGCGCGAAGCGCGGATGGCATTCTTCATCTTCATGGCTTCCAGCGTGCACAATTCTTCGCCTGAAGCAACATTTTGGCCTTCTTTGACCGCAATTGCCACGATGACGCCAGGGATAGGAGCGGTGACTGCATTGGCAGAGGTTGCGCCGCCGTTGCCAACGGATGGAGCGGGCGGGCATGGGGCGGGTTTTTCGATGATTGGGCGGGCAGGTGCGGCTGCGGGCGCAGCGGCAGGCGCGGGTGCAGCGGCAGGCGCGGCAGTGGGCGCCGGGGCAGCAGCAAACTGCTCATCCGGCCAGACCTCAAAGGTCTGACCTTCCACCGTTGCCAGCACCGGGCGGCTATTCAGGTCTGCGATTTCAACTTCGTATTCTTTGTCCTGGATTTTTACGCGAATGATCATGGGGTTAATTCCTTGTCGATTTGCGGTTGAACAGATTCAGCCGTTGGGATAGACGGTTGGCGCGATGAATGGATTGCCAGGAACTGGCCGATCCGGATTGCGATGAGACGACCAGTGCATTGCGGCGCGATTGCAGCGCAAGGGCAGCAGCCACGGCGGCAGCAGCAGCGCGTGCCAGTGGCTGTTGTGAGAGGCTGACGGCTACGGCCGCGGCAGCCGCCTGCTGGCGCAGCGCTTCTTCGGAAAGATCCGCAGGTGCAGGTGCGGCTGGTTCTTCGCCACTGTCAACGTCTTCACCGGCGCCAGATTCTTCACGGTCGGGGAAGAACCGGTTGGTGAGGCGCACCATGCCGTCCATCAACCCCCACAGCAACAGGAGCGCGATGAACACCAGGCCCATGCCGATGAGGGTGATCAATAACCCAGCAACAATATTTGACATATTCAGCGAGCCTCCGTCTTAGACCGGCATGTTGCCGTGCTTACGCGCCAGGGCGGTGACACTCTTGTCGCGCAGCGCCAGCAGCGCGGCGATCACGCGGGCGCGGGTTTCACGCGGCTCAATGACATCGTCCACATAGCCCTTGGAGGCGGCAGCGTAGGGATTTAGGAATTTTTGCCGGTATTCTTCTGTGAGACGAGTGCGCTCGGCAGCGGGATCGGCGGCGGCATCGATCTGTTTGCGGTAAAGGATGTTGGCCGCGCCTTCTGGGCCCATCACAGCGATTTCGGCGCTGGGCCAGGCGAAGTTGATATCGGTGCCGAGGTATTTGCTGCTCATCACCACGTACGCGCCGCCATAGGCTTTGCGCGTGACAATACTGATTTTGGGCACGCTGGCCTCGGAGTAGGCATACAGCACTTTTGCGCCGTGGCGGATAATGCCGCGGTGTTCCTGGTCAACGCCGGGCAAAAAGCCGGGAGAATCCACGAAGGTGACCAGCGGAATGTTGAAGGAATCGCAGAAACGCACGAAGCGTGTGATCTTATCTGCGGCATCCAGATCGATTGAGCCAGCCATGACGCTGGGTTCCTGAGAGACAATGCCCACGCTCATGCCGCCCATGCGTGCCAAGCCGACGATGGCGTTGCGGGCAAAACCGGCCTGCAGTTCAAGGAAAGAGCCGGCATCGACAACATGCTGGATGGCTTCATGCATTGAATAGGGCAGGTATGGATCAACCGGCACGAGATGGTTGAGTTCCTCGTCCATCCGGTTGGGGTCATCGTCGCAGGAGATGGCTGGCGGATTTTCGACGTTGTTGGCCGGCAGGTAGGAAAGCACGCGGCGGGTGAGCGCCAGGGCGTTCTTCTCGCTGTCAGCAGTCAGAGTGGCCAGGCCGCTGATGCAGTGGTGCGTCTGCGCGCCGCCCAGGCTTTCAAAGTCCACCACCTCGCCGGTGACGGATTTGATCACTTCGGGGCCGGTGAGGAACATGTAAGACTGCTTTTCGACCATGATAATCATGTCGGTCAATGCAGGCGAATAGGCCGCGCCGCCGGCGCATGGTCCCAGGATCAGGCTGATTTGCGGGACGATACCAGAATACAGCGAATTGCGTTTGAAGATCTCAGCATAGCCGCCCAGGCTGAGCACGCCTTCCTGGATGCGAGCGCCGCCTGAGTCGATCATGCCGATGATCGGCGCGCCGGATTGAACTGCCAGGTCCATCACGCGGCAGATTTTGTGGCTTTGCATCTCACCCAGCGCGCCGCCTTGCACGGTAAAATCCTGGGCATACACATACACACGCTGGCCGTTGACCAGACCGTATCCCGTCACCACGCCGTCGCCGAGGGTTTTTTCGGAGGGGTTGGTCTCGTCGTCGCGCATGGTGACAAAAGGCTCGGTTTCCTGGAAAGTGCCGGGATCCAGCAGCAGGTCAACGCGCTCGCGCGCGGTGAGCTTGTTCTTGGCATGCTGCTTGGCAATGCGGTCGGCGCCACCGCCCTGGCGGGCTTTTTCGCGCATGGAGCGCAGTTCAATAATTCGGGGATCTTCTTCGGGCATATCTGTCCTCTCTTCGAGAAGAACTAAGCGGTGTTGTGCGGGTACACCCGCAGCTTTCATTGTAATCAACTTCACAATATGCTGCCTGAAGCGAAAGGCATGTTTTTTCCTGATATTCATCCTGAATTGAAACGATTAATCTTATGATTGGGAGGTGGATGGAAGATAATTGCGATCTGGGTTTTGATTTACTCAAACGCTTAATAAGAGAACTCCCTGTGGGCGGTAATTGCCACAGGGAGTTCTGCATACGAATGGTTCAATTATCCGCCGGGGTTAACCCGGGTTGACGTGGGCACGATCGGTGTGGGCGTAGGTGTTCTGGTCCGTGTTGCCGTTGGCACAATCGGGGTGTTGGTCGGCGTGACAGGGGTATTCGTTGGTGGCCGCGGCGTGTTGGTCGGCGGCACCGGGGTATTCGTCGGTGGGGCCGGGGTGTTCGTTGGCGGTCGTGGCGTACTGGTCGGTGGCAACGGGGTATTCGTTGGCGGGATCGGCGTGTTGGTGCGCGTCGGCGTAATCGTCCGGGTGGGCGTGCGCGTGGGCGTCCGTGTGATGGATGGAATGGGCGTGATGGTGCGCGTTGGTGTGATGGATGGAATGGGCGTGTTGGTGCGCGTCGGCGTAATCGTCCGGGTGGGCGTGCGCGTGGGCGTCAGCGTGATGGTGGGTGTCCGGGTAATGGTCGGCGTCAACGTTCTGGTGGGGGTGCGCGTGATTGTTGGCGTCTGGGTCGGAGTGGACGTAATGGTGGGCGTCCGTGTTATGGTCGGGGTGCGTGTAATGGTGGGGGTGAGCGTGATTGTCGGCGTCCGGGTCGGTGTGCGCGTACTGGTGGGCACGGGTGATGGCGTGGGCGTAATCGTGCTAATGTCAGGCGGATCCATGGGGTAGAGATTGGCCTGTGGAATCACCTCGCGCGCAAGTTCATCTCCTGACCATTCCAACCTGGCGGTCGCGTTGCCGGTGCCTTCAAAGTAAGCCATCACCAAGGGGTTATCGTAGCGGTTGCAGGAGAGGTAAACCGGCGCGCTGGTATAGGTTTTGGCCGATTGGAAGAACCAGCCATTGATAATGGTGGCGCCGCTGACATTAACGCGGATACCGTCGTCTGCCGTGCCGTAAAAGGTGTAATAGCCCTCAACCGGCGGAACCACGTATCCAAGCCACATCACCTGGAAATTATTCGCCCTGATACTTGGATCCGGGCTGCCGGCTCCCCAATTAAAGTTGATGTTGGGATCAATCCGGTACATGACAAAATTGTTCCAGGCATCCTGGTTGTCATCGGTGTAGTATGTGCCGAGAATTCCGGTGCCATTATAGGAGCAGGTCTCTGGCGTGGCGGTGGGGGTCGCCGTTTCTGTTGCGGTGGAGGTGGCGGTTGGGGAAGGCGTAATTGTCGCTGTGGGGGTCTGGGTAACTGTAGGCGTCACCGTTACAGTCGGCGTTATGGTGGGGGGCAACGGTGTGTTGGTATTGATGGCGGCTTGACCGATGGCGCCGACCAGACCAGTCAACCGGTAGGTGCGGAACTTTTCAACGATGCCTTCGCGCTGCGCGCTGAGGCGGAGCGTTGACCAGGAATTTAAGATGGGGGTAATCAATGGGTGGCGGTACGTCAGAATGACGCGGACGCGGTCTCCAGGGCCTCCGGCATCATCGATAAAGCGGACGGAGGATGTGCCGGCTTCATTATCTTGCCGGCACAGCACCGGGTAGCGGTCGCGGTCTTCAGCAGTATTGCCGTCATAATAATACGGATTTGAGTCGAGGACAAAATGGCCCTGATGGTTTTCAAGGACACGGTTGGAGCAGATGGTGATAAAGAAGAAACCGGCATCCCGGGGGGTGCCGCGATGGTTCTGGGTAAACGTGGAGCCCAAATACGCATCGGTCAGATAATCTGTATAACTGCCCGTGACCGGCTCGTTCGGGTCGTAGGCCAGGCCCATTGCGCCCTGCAAGGCCACATCACGGATAGAGGGCAAACGCGCCCAGTCGATCATCACGTTGTTAAGGGTTTCAGCTTCCTGCTCAGTTTGACCGGCACGATGCCAGGGTTGCGCTTCGATGACGGCGTCCGAGACGCTGCAGTTGTAAGTGCCATCAGCGGCCATATCCAGCGCGTTGAAATTAATCCGGTTGCCGCTATTCGGGTAATCATCCCCTAACAATTGGCGCGGGTAATAAATACCACTCAATGCGTTAGCTGCTTCATCGCAATACTGGGCATCAAAACTACCGGTAATGGCATACCGCACGCCAAAACGGGCTCCATTCTGCAGCGCCAGCCACGCTTGCAGAATCCGCCCAAATTCAATGATACCGAAGATCAATAGCAAGACAATCGGTACCGCCAGGGCAAATTCAACCAGTCCCTGTCCGGCCCGCAAGGACCGGCGTTTTTTTGTTTGAGGTGCGGTTTCAGGTATCATAAGGTTTTTCTATTGACTGATTCGCGTATAAATACGGGCGGCGATATCTTCAAAAATGGTGCGAAGATGTGCGCCTGACGGGGCAAAATAATATTGCCCGCAAGAGGTGTTGGCCGCGGCCGTGCTGCATGGATCGGTAGTACGGTCGCCGTCATCTCCCACAGCCGCAACGTAGCGCAGGAATTGTTCAGCAATACCCCCATCCACGTTCAAGCCGATCGAATAGATGGCAATATCGTTGCCATTGGGCTCATTGGTGTTGGTCGAGCGCGTCAATGAAGCGCTGTCCACCATATCCCGGGCATAATCCAGGACGGAATAATTTGGCGAGGTAGTGGTGTGGATGGATCCGGGCGGGCAGGTGGAAGCATTATCGTCAAAGCAATAACGGGGTGTGAAAGTATAATCACGGCAGCCGGACGCCCAGAAGTCCTCGCTCATCTCTCCACCGCAAAAACCGTTGACCAGGCTGGAAGGAATATCTTCATTTGTTGCATGCACATCACTCAAATTCACGGCGCCGTCCGAAAGAAAAACCATCACCCACACGGCGCCAAACCGCCCGCCGTTGCGTAACTGGTTGGAGCCCTGCCGCAACCCGCAGCCGCTGCAAGTGGATAGACCGGTGAAATGGTAATCTTCCGGTTGATTAGGCGCGACGGTATCCATGGTTGCCCAGGTGAAGCCGATGTTATGGTCGTCCTGGGTCCAGATGCCGTCGCTGTTCCAATCCATCGAGTCAAAGCGGTCATCCCGGTCACAGGGAACCCCACCCCAGCCAAACGGATCCGGCCCGCCTTCGTCCACAGACCACCATCGGTCCAGCAGGAATGCCGGATCGGAGGCCGGGCTGCCGGCAAAGGGACAGATATAACCCAACCGGGCCGGGTTGTCATAATCCTCGCCGTCGCCGTCGAGATCTTCTGAATTCATTGGATTGTAGGATCCGGCATGATCATACCAGGTTGGCCAGATTCGAAAAACGACCGGAGGGTCATTCCGGACCCGAATACCGTCAATGGCCGTTTTGGCTCCCTCCAACCCCAGCCCCAGGGGGTAGATCAGGTGGGATTCATCATCAAAGGTCACCACAGCCACCTGGTCGTAGCCGTCTGCCAGGGTGTCAATCAGCGCTTTCGCGGCGTCCTTGGCATCCCGCATTGGCTGACAGTTGTTAGCCGCGTTGCAGGCACTTGGATCGAAATCATCATACGGGCTGTAGCCAGAGGTCGCGGAGGCCATCGACTCGGAGGTGTCCAGGACAATGACCACATCCAGAGGCGCAGCCTCCGAGATGGTGTAGGTGGTCAATGGGATGTTTGTGAATCCCATCAGGGATAAGAAATACAGAGGCGCTTCCTGCGTAGCACGAACATACACCAGTTTGCGCGGGGCATCGCCGGAGGCGGTATCTGGGCAGCGCGCGTAGAATTCGGGATAGGTTGTTTGCAAATCGGTATCGCGTTGCCCGTCCTGGTCCTCGTCACACAGGCGGACAATCACGCTCACCTGGTCCACATTCAGCAGGTTGAAGATTTCTTTAGCTGCTTCCGTCATCATGGATATATTGGCTTCGCGCTTGAATTCATTGGCGGCAGCGATCGATGCGGAATCAACCGTGCGTTTCAGGCTTCCGTAGGTGACATAAACCGAGCCAGCATCCAACGCCAGACCGACAAAGAATAACAATGCCAGTAAGGATACTGCAAAAACAGCAATGATTTGACCTTTATCCTTTGCGCGTCTCTTAGCCATAGCGAATCTCAAGGGATCGGGGTTGGGGTGGGAATGCTGCCGGGTAAAGGCATGAGGGTGTAGGCGTGGATCTGGATGGGGTTCGGGACAAAGATTGAAAATAATGGGATATTAAAGACCTGGTTGTAGCAATAATAAACTTCCACTGCCACATAGCCTTTTTCGTGCGGAGACGTGTTCAACAGGCGATTATTAACTTCGGTCTCCGTAAAGTACGGCTCTGAACGGATCACGTTGCCTTTGCAATCCTTGCGAAAATTATCGGTGAGCGAATTTGGATTGTCGTCTGCTATAAAGTTGGTGTCGGTGTTGCTGGCAAAATCTACGTTGGAGAGCGCCCAGCGCCCGTTGGGCGCCGGCCACTGGTCGGATACGGTGGTACCGGTGATGGTAAAAACAGAAATGACCACGTCATCGGTGTTCGGATTCAAGCTGATGTAGGGATTGAAGCCGTTGCAATACTCACTTATGACGCAGTTGGTGGATCCGGCGGGTGGGGAAATTATGCAGGCTGAATCATAATAAAAATGAAGTTCATCGGTCGTGCTGCAATTGAGATCGCCGGCCAGGGCGAAAGGATCGCGCGCCGACGCAAACCGGGCGGTTTCACGAGTCAAATCCAGGACGTCCATATACGCGCCTATATAAAAAGCCACCTCAGTCACACCCAATAAAAGCAGCAATAGAATCGGCAGCACAAGCGCCAATTCCACGAAGGATTGCCCACGAGATTTCTTCTTAAAATTAAGAATTCTCAGGCGTTCAAACAAAGAAATTTCTCCTCTTTAAACCCCTAAAATGTTACAAGGCAGTTTCAGTATACGATTAAAGGGTTAAAAGTCAATGTCTCTGACAGCAGGTGTAAGTGAATCGTAAAGCGGTCAGCCGCCTAGCCTCATTGCAATCCTATCATAACATACTGACAAATTGCTTACACACTCCCATCCCTGGAGCGTGGGTTCATTCTTTCTGCAGGGAAAGGGTATAAAGAAAGATGAGCAGGACTGGCGTCAGGAGCGCGGCGGAGGCCAGCAAGCCGTTCTGCAGGTTGGTTTTGACCGCCAGCAGACCCACCAGCGGCCCGGCGGCGATCTGGCCGAGCGCATCGACCAGCGAACTCATCGAGATTACGGTGGCGCGCACCTGCGAATCGAGGCGCTGGTTGACCCAGGCGGTATAGAGCGGCCCGTTCAGGTTGCGCAGCATCGAGACCGACCAGAACAGCCCGACCGAAAGCAGCAGGTTGCGGCTGACGGCGAACAAGAACAGGCTGGCCACCAGCGCGGCGCTGCTGGCGGCAAAAGTATGCACCAGCTGCGCCGATTGGGCCGTGTCGATGCGCTTCTGTGCCCAGGCGTTGATGCCCATCGAAAGCAGCAGCGCGCCGGCGCGCAGCAGCCCGAACCAGACCATTACCGGCAGGCTTTCCTGCGCTGGAAAGGTGAAGCGTTCCAGCAGCAGCGGCGTCCACAGGCGGTCGAAACCCTCGGAATAGAGGCCATAGAACAGGCCAATGCCCAGGATGGTATAGAGCGCGGGGCGTTTGCGCAGCATGCCCAGCCCAGCGCGCAGCGTGGCGGTCATGTGCTGCCAGGTGGAGCGCTCGCCGGGCGGGGTGGGGTGGAAGCCGTCTTCGGGCATGCGCAGCGCCAGGAAGCCCGCCAGCAGGAGGAACAATGTACCGCTGGCAATGATTGGAATATTCACGCGCCAGAAGGAAAGGGCGACGGCCGGCAGGATGGCGATCAGGGCGGCCAACTGCTCGATCTGCGCGCCCCGCAGGAAGATCTGTCCGGCATTTTCCTCGCCGATCTCGTCGCTGATCCAGGCCTGCAGCGCGCCGCTGGTGAAGGTGTAGCCCACGCCCCACAGCACCTGCGCGGCCAGGATGGGCACAAAGCTGGGCCAGGATCCCTCAAGGATAAAACCGCAGCCGATCAGAACTGTGCCGATGACGACCGACAGGCGGCGCGATTTGACATCGGCGACCACGCCGGTGGGGATTTCGAACAGGAAAACGGAAAATTCCAGTACGGTGCCTACCAGCACCAGCTGCAGGGCATTCAACCCGGCAATGGTCACCTGATAAACTGCGCTGGCAGTAAAGACCAACCCGAAGAGCAGCGCTGTGACGGCGCTGTAAAGCAGGTAAATGCGTTCGGCGGGCCAGTGCGGGCGGTAATGAGAAGAAATCAACGCTGGTAGGTTCCCATCCACTCACCCTGGGCCAGGATATGTCCCTGAATTTGCTCAAGCAATTTGAGGCGGGTCAGGCCGCTGGCCAGTGCAGGTTGAATATCTAATGCGTATAGTCTAAAATAATAGCGGTGAACCTTGCCCGCTGGCGGGCAGGGGCCGTCGTAGGCGGTCTTGCGGAAGTCATTCCATCCTTGGGTTCCCAGGTTGGCCAGGGTTGGCAGGCGCGGCACGCTCTCGTTGAGGCCGGTCAGGTTGGACGGCAGGTTGTACAGCACCCAGTGCGTGAACGTGCCCATCGGCGCATCGGGATCCTCAACGATCAACGCCAGGCTTTTGGCTTCTGCGGGTACGCCGCTCCACTGCAGGGCAGGGGAGATGTTTTTACCGTCACAGGTATAAATCCGGGGAATGGGCTGCCCGTTGGCAAAGGCGGGCGAGGAAAGGGTGATGGACATCATGGTTTCACCTCCAATTGGGGCGCTTTGAACGGGTTCCAGCGGGCTGCCCGGCAGCAGGGCCAGCGCTACGGCCAGCACGGCGCCGGCCAGCGCGCAGGCCGCGTTCACCCAGTCGTTGTTCAGCCAGGGCAGCCCGCGCTTGCGCGCGGTGGGCGTGCCGCAGGTGTGCAGCGGGTGGCGTTCGGTTTCCCAGCCGCAGGACGGGCAGTAATAGATGGCCTGCAGCGTTGCCCCGAGGGTCGAATCGAGCAGGCTGGCAATCAGCCCAAACAGCCCGATCCAACCGGCGCGGGTGAGAAAAGTGAAAACATCCAGCGCGCCGCCCGGCCAGAACAGCGCGGCCAGCAGGCCGATGAAAAACGCGCCGCCGAAGGCGGCAAAAGTGCCGGCACGGGTGATGCCGCCGGACGTGCCGCGCTCGACGGGGCGGCGGGTGGTGATCAGCACCGGCTGCGCGCGGCTGAGCACGCCCAGCTCGGTGGCCCAGGTGTCGGCGTTGACCGCAGCCAGCGCGCCGGCGAAGCCCGCCCACGGCCAGGCCGCCGCGGGGAAAACGGCGTGCAGCAGCACGAACAGCCCGGCAATGCCGCCGTTGGCCAGCACCTGGGCAGCGTCGCGCTGCCCGCCCTTGCTGAACTGTGCCTCCAGCCCGCGTTTTTGCCCGCGAAACAGACGCGTCAGCGCGCTGGAGGAGAGGAAGAAGGCCAGCAGCAGCACCGCCCAGCCCAGCCCGCCCAGCCCGAAAACGACCGAACCGAGCAGCCCGGCGGCGATTGCGCCGCTGCGGTTGAGCAGGTGCAGGCGGTAGGCCAGATAGGAGACGGCGGCGCCCAGCAGGATGCCGAGGCCGAGTTGCGGGAGGGAGGAAGAAGAAAAGAGCATACCCATATTGTACAGGTATTGCTTGAAATCAAGGGTGCGCAGTCAGCTGAACAAAGGCTTACACCATCACAATCACGGCGATGATCAGCAGCAGCGGGGTGAGCACGCTGCTGAGCCACAGCAAATACGAAACCGGGCGCTGCGAATCTTTGCGGTAGAAATACACGCCGGTCACCAGGTTGGCCATGAAGGTCAGCCCGGCCAGCACCGGCAGCAGCAGCAGGCGCGCCGCGGGGCCGGGTTCGGCGGGCAGGCCGGCCGGGGTGAAGTCCAGCGAAACTTGCGCACGGCCGGGGATGATCAGTCCGGTCAGCACGAACAGCGCTACGGTCAGCACGAAGCCGGCCAGCAGCATCCAGCGTGCGAGCAGGTCATGCCAGACGCGCGCCACGAAGGCCACCGGCTGCGAGGAATAGGCTGGCAGCGGCGTCAGGCTGCCCAGTTCGATGGCCCGCTGGAAGGACTGCAAAAAGGCGTTCGGGTCGGCGGGCGAGATGGCGTAAATCCTCCGGCTGGCGGCCACCAGCAGCAGCGTTTTTTCTTCCGAGGCGATGAATTCGACTGCGCCCAGTTCGGGCAGGCCGCGCGCGCCGAGCAGCGCGCCGGGCATAGACAGGAACGGTTTGGGCAGGTGAAAACCCAGGTCTGAGGCCGGGCGAATCCATTCGATCTCCGGCAGGGGGATATCCTCGGCGCGCAGGCCCCAGCGCAGGCGCAGCCCGTCGCGTTCGAGCGTGTAGCTGGCATTCAGCAGCGCGTAGGCGCGGTAAGCCGCCAGCGGGATGGGCATATAGAAAAGAATGGTGAGCAGCAGCAGCACGACGAAGGCCGCGCCGACCTGCTGCTGCATGGAGAGCAGCAGGCAGGCTGTGCCCGCCAATCCCAGCGCCGCCACGATGGCGGCGTGCAAAATCAACCCGCGCCGGCGCGGCGGGAGGAAGACCGGGGTGGTGGCAGCGGGCTGGCCAGCGTTCATGCGGATCTACAGCGTTTCACGCAGCGCCTGGCAGACCAGCCCGACCTGCTCTTCGCTCATCACACCGGAGAAGGGCAGCGCAAGCCCGCGCGCGCCCAGATCCTCGGTGACGGGAAAATCGCCGGGTTGGTAGCCGAAGCGTTCGACCATGTAAGGCTGCAAATGGATCGGCAGGAAGTACGGCCGCACGGGGATGCCGCGTTCGGCCAGACGGTCAGCCAGCGCCTGGCGGTCGATTCCGGGGGCAACCCGGATGACATACACAAACCAGCTCACACGGGTGGTGCTGGGCACCAACTGCGGTGCCTCGACGCCGGCGATGCCTTGCAGGCCGCGGGCGTACCAGTCGGCCACGCGCTGGCGCTTTTGCAGCAGTTCCTCCAGCCGGGCCAGCTGCGAAACGCCCAGCGCGGCGCTGAGTTCGTCCATGCGGTAGTTGTAGCCCAGGAAGGTGTGCGAAAGCCAGGTGTCGCCGGGAGCGCGGCCCTGGTTGCGCAGTGCGCGCATCTGCGCGGCGGCGGCATCGTCATTCGTGACGATCAGCCCGCCCTCGCCGGTGGTGATTTGCTTGTTGGGGTAAAAGGCAAAAACGCCGTAATCGCCCAGCAGCCCGGCCTGGCGGCCCTTGTACTCGGCGCCGAGCGCCTCGCAGGAATCTTCGATCAGCGGCAGGCGGTACTGGTCGGCCAGGCTGCGTAGCGCGTCCCAATCGGCGGGCTGGCCGAACACGTCCACGCCCAGGATGCCGTGCAGGTGGGGATTCTCCGGCGCGCCGCTGCGCGGCAGCCAGCGTTTGGCGGCTGCGCCGCCGGCAGCCAGGTCGCGCAGGGCTGCGGCGGTTTGCTGCACGTCCAGGTTGCCGGTCAGCGGATCAACGTCCACGAAGACCGGCGTGGCGTTTTCAAACAGCAACACATTGGTGGAGGCGACAAAAGAGAAGGGCGTGGTCACCACCAGGTCGCCCGCGCCGATGCCAGCGGCGCGCACGCACAGGTGCAGCCCGGCGGTGCCGGAGTTGACGCCAATGGCGTGTTTTGCGCCGGTCAGGCGGCGGAAGGCGGCTTCGAATTCTTCGATCTTTGGGCCGATGCTCAGGTTGGGGGTTTGCAGCACGGCCATCACGGCCTGGCGGTCAGCATCCGTCAGGTCGGGGGAAGACATGGGAACAATGGGAGGAATGCGTTTGCTCATGGGTTGATTTTACTGCCTTTTTCCTTATACTGGCATCTTGAAGGAAAATGGAGCGAGCAATTCTTCAATCACCCTGCGAGCTTCTGTGATTACGCAGTCCAGCGGCACATACCAGCGTTCGTCGCGGTCGCGCAGCTTGAACTCCACGCCGCCTTCTTTTAATGAGCGTTCACCAATGGTCAGGCGCAGCGGCAGGCCGATCAGGTCGGCGTCGTTGAATTTAATGCCGGCGCTTTCAGGACGGTCGTCGAAGAGCGGTTCCAACCCGGCGGCGGTCAGGTCGCGCGCCAGGCGTTCGGCAGTCTCGGCGATGAATTCGTTCTTCCCGGGCAGCGACACCAGGTGCAGCGGGAAGGGTGCTACGCTGGCGGGCCAGACCAGTCCTTTTTCATCGTGATGCTCTTCGGCGATGCAGGCCAGCAATCGGCCCACGCCAATGCCGTAGGAGCCCATAATGACGGGCTGTTCACTGCCGTCTTCGGCGACAAATTTGCATCCCAGCGCGTCTGAATAGCGCGTACCCAACTGGAAGATGTTGCCAACCTCCACACCGCGCGAGGCGCGCATGGGCGCACCGCAATCCGGGCAGGCCGAGCCCTCGCCCGCGGCGGCGATGTCGCCCACGCGGCTGGCGGTGAAATCGCGGCCGTAGTTGACGTTGCGCAAATGGTAACCGGGCTCGTTGGCGCCGGCCACCAGGTTGGGCGACTGCGGGATGAGTTCATCCGCCACCACCAGCACGCCGCGCAGCCCGACCGGCGAGGCATAGCCTGCCTCCGCGCCGGTGATTTTGATCTCCTCGGCGGTCGCCGGGCGCAGATCGCGCGCGCCGATCAGGTTGGCGAGCTTGGTTTCGTTCACTTCCATATCGCCGCGCACCAGCGCAAAGACGAACTGCTCCTGCGGCTCGTCCTCCGGCGCGGGGATCTCGGCCATGTAGAAGACGGCCTTGGCAGTGCGGCTGGCGGGGATGTGCAAAAAGGCGGCCAGTTCATCAATGCTGCTGGCGCCGGGCGTGGCGACTTTCTCAAGCGGAAGGGGGGCTTCCGACTCTACCGGCGGGCGGGCAAAGCGCGCCACCTGGCGGTTGGCCGAATAGCCGCACGAGTCGCAAAACAGCAGCGTGTCCTCGCCGATGGGGGTCAGGTACATGTATTCGTGCGCCACCTTGCCGCCCATCATGCCAGTGTCGGATTTCACCGCCACCACCGGCAGCCCGCAGCGCCGGAAGATGTTGAAGTATGCCTGGTAGTGTGCCTGATACTGGTGCTCCAGACCTTCCCAACTGGAATCCAATGAATAAGAATCCAGCATGGTGAACTCGCGCACGCGGATCAGTCCGGCGCGGGGGCGGGGATCATCGCGGAATTTGGTCTGGATATGGTAAACCAGGCAGGGAAGCTGGCGGTAGGATTTGATTTCGGTGCGCACCAACTGGCCGACCGCTTCTTCGTGCGTCATGGCCAGCACCATGTCCCGGTTGTTGCGGTCTTTAAAGCGCGCCATTTCCGCGCCGATCTGCTGCCAGCGGCCGCTTTCCTTCCAGATTTCGGCGGATTGTGCCACCGGCATGGTCATCTCTTGTCCGCCAATCGCATTGATTTCTTCACGCAGGATGTTTTCAATGCGGGTGAGGCTGCGGCGGGCCAGCGGCAGCATGCTGAAGATGCCGACGGATTGCTGGCGGATGAAGCCGGCCCGCAGCAGCAGTTGATGGCTGGCCACTTCAACATCGGCGGGTGCGGCCCGCAGAGTCTGGCCGAAGAGATGTGACAGGCGCATGGAATTACCTCCAGGAATCGACTTGATGGTCATGATTATACTTTGCGCTGGCGCAATGAAGCGGCACAGGAAGCGGTTATAATCAGGAAAAATAAAATCTGATGTTTTGGAGCTGTGATGGCTGAATTATCTGGACGGCTGCTGCGCGAGCGAGTCACTGTGGATAAAATGATCGAGCTTTACTGCCGCGAAAACCATGCGGCGCAGGGCGGGTTATGCGCGGAGTGCGCCGGGTTAGCGGAGTATGCGCATCAACGCCTGGAAAAATGCGTTTTCGGCGCTGAAAAGCCGACCTGTGCCAATTGTCCGGTGCATTGCTACAAGCCGGAAATGCGCGCAAAGGTGCGTGCAGTTATGCGCTATGCGGGCCCGCGCATGCTGCTGCATCACCCACTGTTGGCGCTGCAGCACCTGTTGGACGGGAAAAAGAAAGCGCCGGAACTTAAACGGCGCTCCAAAATACAGGAAAGTTGACGGTTGGTTCAGGGAAGCAATAAAATCCAGCTGGAAACTGCACGATACAGACCGGGAGCCAGGACACTGCCGGTTTTGCGTTGTATGTAACCCAGCAGAATGCCCTGCACAAACACCAGACCCAGGTCAGGCAAAACGGCGGCCGTCATTTCACCGCCTGTCAGCTGCATCGGCAGCCGCCAGAATGCAAACAGCACCGCAGTTAGCACCCATCCGGGAATTTCTCCCATCCAGGCGGACAGGCGAGGCTGGATGTAGCCGCGAAAGATGCTCTCTTCCAGTAAACAAATTCCCAACCAGTAAATTAGCAGTGTAAGCTGTTCAGCCGGCAGGCCGCGAACGATATCGTTGAATCGGTTTCGTAGGAAAATGGTCAGAAGGGCCAGCGCGAGCCCGACCAACAGCCCATTGCGTAGATTGGCGCTCCCCCAGCCGGCGCTTCGGATGGGCTGGCGACGGAAATAGAGGAGCGCAACAAACGGCAGCGTGCTGAGCCCGGCCAGGATCAGGCTGGCGCGCAAGCCGCTGCTGCCAGGCTTTGCGTAGTAGATCGCCGCAAGCGCAAAAATGACGGCAAACCCCGCCAGTGCATACAGACCTTCGCGGCGCGGAAAGATGAATTTGACCTCGCGGTGGTTGCGAAGACGCGGGCTGATTCCGAGCAGCATGATCACCGCAATTACACCGATATATTCGGCAGCCATCAGCACCAGCTCTTTGGAAGTCATACGGACGCTCCGCCGGCCGGATCAGCGGCATCGGTTGATGTGAGCGTTTCATCGGACTGATCCAGGTCCAATTCGACTGTTTCTTCCATGCGCACCTGTCCGCGCAGGAAGGCGCCTTCTTCAGTTGCAAATGCAACTACAGTCACATCTCCCCAAATGCGCCCGGTGGCGCGGATTTCCAGTTTTTCAGCAATAATATTGCCGCGTACAGCTCCCGCAACAATGACCGTGTTGGCGCGAAGCGTTTCACAACTTACCCGTCCGGTTTCACCCACAACAACCATACCGCGAATGGCGATTTCACCTTCATAAGCGCCTTCGATGCGCACACCACCGCTGCCGCGCAAATTTCCCCGCCAATTAATGCCGGGGCCAAGAACTGAAGTGACACGTTCGATGGGGGCAATGCTGGCTGGTACCGGCTGAGTATTTTTTCGAAACATACTGGCTCCTCCTGCTGCAAATATTCTACCCGATAACAGCGCAGGATGGAAAAACATTTTCAACCAGGCTGTTGAAAAAATAACTTGAATTCTGATAAATCAGGTGTATAATTCAAAGGTTGAGGAAACGAATAAGCGCAAGTGAAAGGTAAGATGAGCTATGCCGATATATACCTACCGGTGCACAAATTGTGGCGTGCAATTTGAAAAGACCCAAAAATTCAGCGATCAACCGCTGCAGTGGTGCCCTGAGTGCGGCAAGAAAGCCCTGAACAAGGTTTACCAGCCGGTCGGCATTGTGTTTAAAGGTTCGGGTTTCTATGCCACCGATCACCGCTCGCCTTCCGGCGGCGCCAGCCGTTCCACTAGTTCTCACAGCGAAAGCGAAAGCAGCAAGCCTGCTGAGACAAAATCGGAGAGTAAGAGCGACTCTTCCACGGCATCTGCTCCGAAGAGCGGCGAAAATTCATAAAATTACCTGCACCGCAGGACTTTTGGGCGGGTCGCTGATCTGCCTGGAGACTGGAATACAATGTCTAAGCAAGAATCGAACCGCCGCAGCGGTGAATTGAGTAAAAACCAGAAACGAAGCTGGCAGCAGACGCTTTTTATTGTGCTGTCAGTTGTGTTGATTATCTCCTGGATTGCTGCGCTGTTGGTTTCGCTGTAAACAGGGTCTGAAGAGCACGTCCGGGGCGGGCGCAGGAAATGCGCCCGTTCTTTTTATCTGCGTGATACAATTCACTCCATGAAACGATGGCAGTTTTGGGTTGGAATTCTAATCAGTGCGATCTTTCTGTATTTCACTTTGCGGGGCATGCACCTGAATGAATTCTGGCAGGCATTAAGGTCAGCCAGATACGGGTGGTTGATTCCGGGGGTGGCGGTTTACTTCCTCGGCGTGTGGGTGCGCTCATGGCGCTGGCATTATATGCTGAGGCCGTTAAAAAAGATTACGCCGCAAAAAATGTTTCCGATCGTATGTATCGGGTACATGGGTAACAATATTTATCCGGCGCGTGCGGGAGAGCTGCTGCGTGCTGCGGTGTTAAAACAGCGTGAAGGTGTGCCAATTTCGGCTTCGCTTGCCACGGTGATTGTTGAGCGCATCTTTGACGGCGTGGTGATGCTGGCATTTGTCTTCCTCAATCTGCCGGAACTGGCGCGCCTGACTCAAAATTCAGGCGTGGTGGGCACAATGAATATTCGCGATGTAGCGATCATCGGCGCAGTGGTGTTTATTGGCGCGCTGGTGGTTTTCCTGGCGGCGGCGATGTTCCCTCAGGTAACCGAGCGGATTGTTCATTGGGTAGTTGACCACCTGGTGCCGCTGACGATCCGGGAAAAATTACGCGGTTTTGCGCTGCGATTTTTGACCGGCCTGGAAAGTCTGCGTTCGCCAGTGGAAGCATTGATGATCTTTTTTACGACTGTGTTGATTTGGCTGCTAGAAACGGCCAAGTACTGGTTTGTGATGCATGCTTTCCCCTTTGAAGTTCGTTTTTTTGCGTTGATGTTAATGAATGGTATCGTCAATCTGACCACCACACTGCCTTCAGCCCCAGGATATGTTGGAACATTCGATGCTCCTGGAATTGCTTTATTAATGGCTTATCAGGTGCCGCAGGCTGTGGCAGCCGGTTATACCCTGGTCTTGCATGCGGCGTTGTGGTTCCCGATTACGCTTGTGGGAGTATATTATTACCTTCGTCAACCGCTGCGCTGGGGAAGACAGTTAGAAACGCTGCGCAGCGAGCGTTAATAGAACGGCGGATTGACAAGGAGCGAATATGAGAATTGCTGTGATTGGCGCCGGAATTGGCGGAATGGCTGCAGCGCACGATTTCCTCAACGCAGGTCATGAGGTGACTCTCTTTGAGGCTGCAGATTATGTTGGCGGCCTGGCTGCCGGATTTAAGGAGCCGCATTGGAAATGGTCGGTGGAACGTTTTTACCATCATTGGTTCCAGAGCGATGCTGCCATGCTGGGGTTAATCCGCGAACTTGGCTGGCAGGACCGCGTTCTCTTCCCGCGCCCCTTCACGGTGATGTATCACGATGGCAAATTTTACCCGTTTGACTCGATCCCGGCAGCGCTGTTATACCCGGGTTTGGGATTCGGGATCAAGAAAGTTCGCTTTGGACTGGTGGGCTTATACCTGCGCCTGACCAACAACTGGAAAGCTCTGGAAGGCGTCACGGTGGATGCGTGGATGCGCAAGTGGGCCGGTGACAAGGTATATGAAGAAATGTGGGAGCCGATGCTGGTGGGTAAGTTCGGCGAGCGTTATGCCAGGGAAGTGAACATGGCCTGGATGTGGGCACGGCTCAAATCGCGCACCACCCGGCTGGGCACTTACCAGGGCGGCTTTCAACAGTTCTCTGACGATCTTGCGGCGGACTTGCGGAAGCGCGGCGCGCAGATTCGCCTTTCGACTGCGGTGCAGAACATTGAAGCGCAAACGGACGGACTGGCGGTGAACGTGGCGGGCACGGGGGTTGAGATCTTTGACAGGGTTCTCTCCACGGTCTCGCCGGGCATTATGGCGCGCATGGCGCCTTCACTGGCGCCCGATTACCTGCAAGGCCTGCTCAACCTGAAGAGCCTGGGTGCTGTGGTGATGGTGCTGGCGCTACGTCACAGGCTGTCTGAAAAAGGGTATTACTGGTACAACCTGCCCAAAAAAGCTGGCTTCCCCTTCCTTGCGTTGGTGGAGCATACAAACTATCTGCCGGCTGAAAACTATGGCGGTGACCATATCGTGTATTGCGGCGACTACCTGGAAACTGATCACGAATACTTCCGGCTGAGCCAGGAAGAGCTGCTGCAGCGTTTCCTGCCCGGGCTGGCGCGGGTCAATCCGGCCTTCTCGCCTGACTGGGTACGCAAGAGTTGGCTGTGGAAGACGAACTATGCCCAACCTGTGCCGCTGATGAACCACTCCCGCAATATTCCCGACTTAAAGACCCCAATGCCCGGTTTGTACTTTGCCAGTATGAGCCAGGTGTACCCGTGGGATCGCGGAACCAACTATGCTGTTTTAGTGGCTCGCCAGGCAGCAGCGCGCATGTTGGCAGAAAACTAACCAGTATCCTGCGGCCTTTTTACCAAGCTTAACAACCTTAAATCTGTTAATCTTAGGCATTTGGAAAAACCGACCGCGAAATGCCAGAATCAACCTTTCAATTCCGATTTGGGCGTTTTCAAGGGTCAGTCAAATCTTTAGATCGACTGACCAATAGGTGGAACTATACGCTTTGGCAACTGATATAACACCATATATGGGGGTGTGATCCAATTAAAAACCGCACAAATGCGGCAGAACGAGTCAATGGAACAAAGCCTTAAATTTTGCATTTTCCCCTTATTCGTTAAGATGAGAAGGCTTAAAAATTCAAACTTTTTTAGGCTACCGTAGGCTGATCAACTTGTTTCACCTGACTGTATCTGTTAGAATGACGTTACTTCGGGCTGGGGGAACCCAAGTTTTTACATAAACTCTAGGTGTAACATACACCATTGATAGCCGAGGAAAATTGATCACCGCTGCAGCGGCAGCGGTAAACGCCCCTCAACCCTGGGCCAGAATTTTGGCCAGGGTAATCTATTCACGCGGGAGGATGCTGTCAAGATGAATGCAGAGCAAGCCTGGCAGGCCGCCTTGAGCCAACTACAATCTGAAATGCCGAAAGCATCCTTTGATACCTGGGTTCGCAGTGCTGAATTGATCCGCTATCAGGATAATACGTTTGTTGTGGGCGTCCACAATGCCTATGCGCGCGATTGGCTGGATAATCGTTTGAACGGGACCATGGCGCGTATGCTTTCGGCCATGATGGGTGGCCAACAGCAGGTGCAGTTTAACGTGTGGCATAAGGAAATTGAAGCTGCCCGCGCGGTCGAGCCGGCCGAAACCGCTGTGCCAGAACCAATCCGCCAGAACACCAACATCAATTCTCGCTATTCGTTTGATAATTTTGTCGTTGGCAGTAGCAACCGCATGGCGCACGCGGCCAGCCTGGCTGTGGCAGATAATCCAGCCCGCGCTTACAACCCTCTTTTTCTTTACGGAAGTGTCGGGCAAGGCAAAACACACTTGCTGCACGCCATTGGCAATGCTGCCCTGCAGCGCGGCCTGCAGGTGCTGTATGTTTCCTCGGAAGAATTTGCCAACGAACTGATCAACTCGATTCGAACGCACAACACGCAGGCCTTCCGCGACCGCTACCGCAGCATTGATGTGCTGCTGATCGACGATATTCAATTCATTGCCGGCAAGGAATCAACGCAAGAGGAGTTCTTCCACACTTTTAACACGCTGCACGGCCAGGATAAGCAAATTGTAATTTCCTCGGACCGGCCGCCCAAGGCGATGGTGACCCTGGAAGAACGCCTGCGGTCCAGGTTTGAATGGGGGCTGACTGTGGATATCCAGCCAGCCGATCTGGAGATGCGCACCGCCATTCTGCGCAGCAAGGCCGAACGTTCCAATCGTCAGGTGCCGCCTGAAATCCTGGATTCAATTGCCCGCCAGGTACACACAAACATCCGCGAATTGGAAGGCGCGCTGACCCGCGTGCTGGCATATGCTGAATTGAGCAACAAGCCGCTGACCACCGAGCTGGTGCAGGTTGCGCTGGCGGATTTGCTGCCTCAGCGCAGTGCGCTGGAGCCTCGCCAGGTGGTGCGCCTGGTCGCTTCGTCTTTCGGCTTGACGATGGATCGATTACTGGGCCGCGACCGGTCGCGTGAAGTGGCGCTGCCGCGTCAAGTGGCTATGTACATTCTGCGCGAAGAGGTCAATGTCTCTTTGCCGCAAATTGGTGAAGTGTTGGGCGGGCGGGATCACACTACGGTGCTATATGCCTGTGAGAAGGTGGCGGACATGATGGAGCGCGATGACCATCTGCGCCGCCAGGTGCTGCAGATCCGCGAGCAATTGTACAGCCGGGCTGCTGCCTAGCGTCTAAACCTGACCTCAAAAGCTCATTTGCCGCGTATTTAGGTGAAATAGTGAAGAGACCAACCGGGATTGTCTGGTTGGTCTCTTTTGGCCCATCCCCCCCTCGAAGCAGCGGATTCATATGGGTGTTTCGTAATCATATAAAAACATTTTTGTTGAAGGGTTAAATAAATAACGGTCTGGATCGTAAAAGATCCAGACCGTTGTATTTTCATCAAGTGGATTATTGCGCCAGCGTCCGGGCCATTTGCAGGTATTCCACCGAGAGCGTCTTGCGTCTGGAGACCACCGTTTGAAGGGGAACTGGAACCACTTCGCGGCCATCCAGCCCGACCATGACATTGGTTTGGCCGTTGAGCAGGAATTGGACGGCCTGGTATCCAAAACGGGTGGCCAGGAATCGGTCATAGGCTGAGGGTTTGCCGCCGCGCTGGATGTGCCCGAGGATGGTCACGCGCATCGTAAAGCCGATATCCATTGCGTCGATCTGGGCAGCCAGTTCGTGGATGTGCGGCTTGGCACCTTCGGCCACCACCACAATGGCGTGAGTCTTGCCGCGCAGATAAGCGTTTTCGATGGTTTTGGCAACTTCTTCAACGACCACAGTTTCTTCCGGGATCAGCACCATTTCTGCACCGACAATGATGCCCGCTTGAACGGCCAGATACCCGGATTCTCGGCCCATGGTTTCGACCAGGAACGCACGGTTGTGCGAAGAGGCTGTGTCGCGCAGTTTATCAATGCCGTCCACAATGGTATTGAGCGCGGTGTCGACGCCGATGCACATATCGGTGCCGTAGATGTCGTTGTCGATGCTGCCGGGAATGCCGATGACCGGGATCCCCTGTTCGGCGAGTTTCATCGCGCCGCTCAACGACCCATCGCCGCCAATGATCACCAGCGCGTCAATCTCGGCGTTGCTCATCTGGCGGATGGCTTCACGCTGGCCGTGCGGCTCGCGGAATTCAGCGCTGCGGGCGGTTTGCAGGATGGTCCCACCGCGCTGCAGAATGCCGCCCACATCGCGCGCGCCCAGCGGCCGAAAACGTCCGTGGATCAGGCCTTCATACCCATCTTCGATACCAATGACGTGCAAGTCATTGGCCAGTCCGGTGCGCACCACGGCGCGAATGCACGGGTTCATGCCCGGTGCATCACCCCCAGAGGTCATCACGCCAATTGTCTTGATTGATTTCTTGGTCACCATAAAGAAAAAACCTGTCGTTCTATTGGAGTGTAATATTCTCCACGCGGACGTTGTCCTCGCCTACGAGCGTTTTTAAGTCGCGCAAAAGGTCAGAATTCAGGCCGGTGGTATCATTCGGGAATTCAAGCAGGAAGTGCCTGCCGTTTTCAAAAATGCGCAGTGCGAATTTGTCGCGTCCCGGGTAAGAAGTGAGCATGCCGATCACCCTGCGCATGCGGCGCACATCGCGTTGGCGGTCACCGCACGCACGCAAGACAACAGTCACCATGCGAAGTTCGCCGCTCTCGCTGGAGGGTGCGGCAAGCCGCTCTGCAGGCGGCATGATGTACTCGATGGGGGCAGCCGGCGCCTGTACAGCAGTGGCCGGAACCAGTTTTGCCGGCACGCTTTGCGGCCGGTGGGGTTCTGGTTCGGCTGGTTTAGGGGGTGCTGACGAAAGATCCGCAGACGGTTGCGGTTGTTTTCGCGTTTGCGGTTTGCTCTCAGCGGGTGGAGGGGTATAAAGATGCCAATCTTCCGGATCTGGCGGCGGCGGAACGCCAAATTCGTCTTCCGCATAACCGTCGTCGGCAGAAGTGGAATCCGGACCGCGCGATTCAGCAATCCCATAAAAAGGCGAGTCAGCCGGATCGTATTCCGCCTGAAGCTCACTGCCATAATCATCGCCGGCGGCCGCATAGCTGCCGTAATCGTAGCTGCCGCCCTCAACGGGCGCGGCTTCCAGTTTCTCCTGGCTCAGTTTGTCGACCAGCACTTTCGGGTCGCCATTTTCAGCGTCCACACGACCTTCAGCGATCAAAATGGCATCTACAGCCAGCAGGCGGTTGTATTTTTCCCAGGTGCGTGGGAAGAGCACCAGTTCAATTGCGCCCTGGGTATCTTCCAGGGTGGCAAAGCCCATGTATTTGCCGTCTTTGGTCTGGTGCTGGCGGAATCGAGTAACCATGCCGGCAACGATCACTTTGTCTTTGTTACTCAGGCCTGACAGTTGCGAAGAGAAATGGGATATCTTCCGGCGCAGCGCAGGCATGTAGGGTGAGATGGGATGATCCGATACATACAGGCCGATCAGGTCGCGTTCCCATTCGAGTTGTTCGCGCCGGTCGGGCGCTCCGGCGGCGGGCAGGATGATTTCTTCCTCAACGCCGGCAATTGATCCAAAGAAGCTAAGCTGGCCGCATTCGGCTGCGCGGAAATGGCTGGAGCTGACTGAGATAATCCGATCAAGCGCTTCCAGCAGAGGGCGGCGCTGGCCCAGACTGTCCAACGCGCCGACGCGAATCAGGCATTCCAGCGCGCGCTTGCCCACGGCACGCAAATCCACCCGGCGGGCAAAATCATTCAGGTCTTTGAACGGGCCGTCCTGTTGGCGGGCCTTGATAATCAATTCCACGGCGCCCTGTCCAACATTTTTCACCGCGCCTAGGCCAAACCGAATTGCGGCGCGCTGGTCTGGCCGGTCTTCGATTTCAAAATCCCATCCGCTAAAGTTGATATCTGGCGGCAGAACATCGATGCCCATTGAGCGGCAGTCGCCGATGTAGAATGCCACCTTGGCGGTCTCATTTTTCGAGGCCGACAGCAGGGCGGTCATGTACTCTTCCGGGAAATGCGCTTTCAGGTAGGCGGTTTGCACGGCGATCACGCCGTAATCAGCCGCGTGTGATTTGTTGAAACCGTAGCGTGCAAATTCTTCCCAATCGTTGAAGATACCCTCAGCGGTTTCCTGGGCAATGCCGTGTGCTACTGCGCCTTTGACAAACTTGTCACGGTGCTTTTGCAGTTTCTCTTTTTGTTTCTTGGCAATTGCTTTGCGCAGCTCGTCTGATTCCGAAAGGGTGTACCCGGCCAGGTCAACAGCCGCGCGCATGATCTGTTCCTGGTAAATCGGGATTCCGAAGGTTTCCTGGAAAATGGGTTCAAGCAAAGCATGTCGATGACTGACTGGTTCTTCACCATGCATGCGTTTGATATAAGACGGGATGAATTCCAATGGGCCCGGGCGGTAAAGCGCGACCATGGCGATGACGTTATCCAGATTGCGCGGCTTCATCTGGGTGATGTAACGGGTCATGCCCGAGCCTTCCAGTTGGAAGACACCGGCGGTGTGTCCCCGTCCGATCAATTCAAAAGTGGCGGGGTCGTCAATTGGAATGTTACCCAGGTTCAGGTCAATCCCATGCCGTTTGCGGATCAAATCGCAGGCACGCTGCATGATGGTGAGCGTAACCAGGCCTAAGAAATCGACCTTAAGTAAGCCCTGGTTCTCGACGATGGACATTTCAAACTGCACCACCGATTTAATCGGGCTGTCTTCCGAGCCGCTGGTTGGGCGGTGCAGCGGAGCATAGTCGACAATTGGCCGATCGGTGATGACCACGCCGGCGGCGTGCGTGCCCGCATTGCGGATGACGCCTTCCATGCGGCTGGCATTGTCGATAAGTTCCTTCAGGTATTCTGCGCTGTCGTAGGCAGCTTTGAAGTCTGGCAAGGTCTCCAGCGCTTCCTGAATGGTGATGGCTTTGTTCGGCGCGGTGGTGATTAACTTGGTGACGCGGTCGACTTCGCTGAGTGGGATATCCATCACGCGGCCCACGTCACGGATGGCGCCCTTTGCCCCCAACGTACCGAAGGTAATGATCTGGGCGACCTTATCTTCGCCGTATTTCCGGGCGCAATAGGTCATCACCTCAGAACGCTTGTCGTCCTGAAAATCCAGATCGATATCTGGCATGGAAATGCGGCCGGGATTGAGGAATCGTTCAAAGATGAGCCCGTGGCGAATGGGCTCAACCAGCGTGATATCGAGCGTGTAAGCTACAATTGAACCTGCCGCGGATCCACGCGCGTTGTACCAAATGCCGTTTTCGCGCGCATGCCGGCAGAGGTCCCAGACGATGAGGAAATAGGCATCAAAGCCCATCTGGTGAATAACGGATAATTCATATTCCAGCCGATCGCGGATGACGGCATCGTCTGCATGACTGTCGTAACGTCGGCGCAGGCCTTCCTCGCACAGTTTGCGCAAATAGGTCTCAGCGGTGTAGCCCTCAGGCACTTCCACAACGGGCAGGTGGTAGCCTTTGGGTGAAAGATCGACATTACAGCGGTCAGCAATCAGAAGTGTGTTGGACAGCGATTCTGGCACTTCGCTGAAGAGCGCGCTCATTTCTTCCGGTGAGCGCAGGTAATAGGAATTGTCGCTCATGCGGAAGCGGTTTGGGTCGCTTAGCAGCGAGCCGGTTTGAATGGCCAGCAGGATATCCTGCATGTGGGCATCTTCGGGGTTGATATAATGCGCGTCGTTGGTGGCCACGTAGCGGGCATTGTAGCGTTTGCCGATGCGAAGCAAGGCCTGGTTGATGGTGGCCAGTTCTTTGATGTTATGTTGTTGAAGCTCAAGGAAGAAGCGGTCTGGCCCAAAAACTGAGTAGTACCAGTCCAATTTTTCTGCTGCGGCCGCTTCGCCGCGCTCGATGATCAACCGCGGGATCTCCGCCGCCATGCAACCGGAGGTGGCGATCAGGCCATCGGCGTGGGCTGCCAGGAATTCATGATCGATGCGCGGATTGTAGTAAAAACCATCAATCTGTGCTGCGCTGGCAATTTGAAGGAGATTGTGATAACCGGTGTCGTTTTCGGCCAGCAGCAGCATGTGAAAAGCATGCTTGTCCAATTTGGGGTCCCGCTCGCCCATGCGCCGCGGTGCCAGATAGGCTTCCAGACCGATGATAGGTTTGACCCCGACTGCCGTGGCCGCGTTAAAAAAATCGACCACGCCAAACATGGTGCCGTGATCCGTGATGGCGACCGCAGGCATGCCCAACTCTTTGGTGCGTTTGACCAGCTTCTTAACGTTACTGAAACCGTCAAGGAGCGAGTATTCGGTGTGGACATGGAGATGAACAAATGACATGACTTTAGCCCGATGATGCCACATTATAGCACGTGAGTTCGACCTGTCTTGATGAGAACTCTTAAAAGTTCACGGCGCTCTGGACCTTTTAAGGACCGGCGCCGGTGAGCGGGCTGATTGCTGCCGGATATCGGCAATCAGGGAGCTGAATGGTTAAAGAAGACTACCACCACAGACGGAACCAGGTTGACGCCGTGGCAGTTTCACCATTGTACTGAGCGGTGACGTTGATGCGCACGATTTGGTTGGCTTTGAAATCACCGCTATTGATGTTCAACTGGCTGATGCCATCTGCGTTTGTGTCAGATGGACGGTAAATTCCGGTCGTGCCGTCTGGCCACAGGATTTCAACTTTTACCAATGCGCCTGAAAGCGGCGTCAGCGAGGGGTCCATCACAATCACTGAAATGGTCTGCTGGCTGTTGGCGGGCAGGATAGGCCGGGAAACAAAGGCAAAAGCCCGGGGGTTGACCATGCGACCAGGGATGTGGTCCGATTCCTGCGGCCTTAACCGGCTGGTATCGCCCAGGGTGCGGTCATAATGAATGCGCCCCAGGTCCGTCAGCCCAACACGTTGTCCGGAAGGCTTTTCAGGCCGCCATTCTAGCCGGGCGTACTGGAAGTTCTGAATGATGCGGCCTTCGTACACCAGAGCTGCTGAGATGGGTGCGCCGAGGTAACGCATGCCATTGTTGTCGTCGTAAAATTGCAGGAATGCATAGCAAACTGGAAATTCGTCAATCTCTCGACAGGCCGGGCTGGTGGATGGAATATCCAGAAGCGGCGCCTGATCGTCCAGCAAATCTTCCCCCAGCGGGGCAAGCTGAACAATTTCACCCGAGCCCCCTTGAACCAAGTCCAGGCGAACTTTTTGGAAATATTGGACGCGAACGTGGGTGATGGGATGCTCAAACTCGTCGGTAATGGGATAACCAAAGAGCAGGAGCGGATCATCGGCGCTTAAATAGAAATCCAAGAACGGCCCTCGGACTGTGTGTCCGGTTTCCTGGAAGTAGAGTTCGTTTTCTGTTTGTGCATGCCCTTGACCGAAAGAGCTGGTCAGGACCACCAGAGCTAAAAATAGCGAAAATAGAATTCTTGTCCCCTTCATAAGAATATTATACGCAATATTTTTCTTAAGACAATAGCAATTCCCCCATCAATCTAAAATTGATGATCATTTTGGTGAAAATGTGGCGTATTTAAGTATCAAATCACCATATATTGGCTAATCTGATGTAAAACCCAAAACAACCCCATAAATAGGCATCTCAACAACCGTTAAGGAGTCTAATCCTGTGTTCTAGATTCAAAAAAAGTTGTGTGCCATTAAAGGCGTCATTTTTCTGAATACATAGTGACGAATTACGTAATCGGAAGGCAGGACAATGCGCGGTATAATGAAAGCGATCACAAACCTGAATGGAGAAAAAGATGGCCGAGCGGAAAATTCGCGTGTTGGTTGCCAAACCCGGACTCGACGGACATGATCGCGGTGCCAAAGTGGTGGCGCGTGCATTGCGTGATGCAGGCATGGAGGTGATTTATACCGGCTTGCGCCAGACGCCTGAGATGATTGCTGAAGCTGCGCTGCAAGAGGATGTGGACGCGGTCGGGCTTTCCATTCTCTCCGGCGCGCACATGGCCCTGGTACCTCGGGTGTTGGAACTGATGCGCGCCAACGGTCAGGGAGACGTGCATGTGTTTGTGGGGGGAATTATTCCCGAATCAGACGTGCAATCCTTGTTGGATATGGGAGTCATGGCGGTTTACGGTCCGGGAACGCCAAGCAGCAAGTATATCAGCGAAATTCGCGCTGCTGTGTTGGGCGAGGTTGTGGCCTGATTGGGCGGTTTAAATGGATTTGGTAGCTGGCGTTCTGGCAGGTGACCGGCTGGCTTTGGCGCGGCTGATTACCCGGGTTGAGAATGATACGCCGGAAGGGCGCGAAGCCCTCAACCGGCTGTTTTCGCATACCGGCAGAGCGCATCTGATCGGTGTGACCGGCTCGCCAGGAACGGGAAAATCGTCGCTGGTCAATCTGATTGCAAAGGCTTACCGTAACCCGGTAGACGACACGCCACCTTGCAAAGTTGCGGTGGTGGCGGTCGATCCCTCCAGTCCCTTTACCGGCGGTGCGCTGCTGGGCGACCGTGTGCGCATGCGTGACCTGGCTGGTGACCCGGGCGTATTTGTGCGCTCGATGGCATCGCGTGGTGCGCTGGGTGGGCTTTCGCACACCACTGCAGCGGTGGTGCAGGTGCTGGATGCGGCCGGATTTGATAAGATCCTCATCGAAACAGTCGGCGCAGGCCAGTCGGAAGTGGATATTGCCCGATTGGCACATACCACACTGGTGGTCGAAGCGCCTGGACTGGGAGACGATATTCAGGCGATTAAAGCCGGTATCCTTGAAATCGCGGATATCCTGGTGATCAACAAGGCGGACCGGCCGGGCGTTGAAAATACTGAGCGAGCGCTGCGCTCGAATCTTGAACTGGCCCACCCCGAGCGAATGCGCTTTGGGAGTTGCGGGCGAGGTGGAAAGGACAACCAGCCCAAAACTGACTTGTTGCAATCCTCGGCGGACGAGATCTGGGTACCGCCGATATTGCGTACGATTGCATTGCAGGGCAGTGGTGTGACAGAATTGAAGGCTGCCATCGAACGCCACCTGGCATATCTGCGCTCGAGCGGTGAGTGGCAGCAACGCGAACACGAACGCCTGCAGACCGAGCTAAACCAGCTTCTGCAGGCTGTGCTGGTGGCACGCTGGCGCGAGGGCGTGAGCGACGCTGAGCTGCGTGAGGTGGTTGCGCGGCTTCAGGAACGCGAGCTTTCGCCACTTAAAGCGGTCGAGCAATTGCTCGATCTGGATGCTGTGCCGGAGAGTTATTAAACACCCCGCCAAAGGGTGGAGCATTTTGGAGGAGAGGTAGGGCTTTGATTTATGGAAAGAACATTTATTGCTGATCTTCGCCAACATATCGGTGAAGAAGTCAAAATTCAGGGTTGGTTGCAGGTGCTGCGCGACCAAAAGAAGATGCAATTCCTGGTTGTGCGCGATACCACCGGTACCGCGCAGGTGGCTTTTTGGAAGGGCAACGATGCTGCTCTGGCCGAGCGAATTTCAGGGCTGACTACCGAAAGCGCTTTGACCATCACCGGCACCGTGGTGGAAAATCCGGTTGTTAAGCTGGGCGGGTTGGAAATCCAGTTGCAGACTGTGGAGGTGAACAACCTGGCCGAAAACCCCTTGCCGTTCGAGCCGTACGGTGACACGCTGCCGCAACTGGATTTCCGCCAGGACTGGCGATCGATTGACCTGCGCCGCAAAGAAAACCTGTTGCTGTTCCAGGTGCAGACCACTGCCGAAGCGGCCATGCGTGAATTCTGGGTGAATAACCGCTTTATCGAAATTCACACACCGAAAATTATCAGCACACCCAGCGAGAGCGGCGCCGAGCTGTTCACAATTGACTATTTTGAGCGCAAAGCCTACCTGGCCCAGTCGCCCCAGTTCTACAAGCAAATGGCGATGTCGGCCGGTTTTGAACGTGTTTTTGAATTTGGCCCGGTCTTCCGCGCTGATCCGTCATTCACCTCCCGGCACATGACCGAATTCACTGGCGTTGACATGGAAATCTCGTGGATTGATTCACACGAAGATGTCATGGCGATGCAGGAACGCTGGCTTCAATACGTGTACCAGCGCGTCAAGGACGTGCACGGTGAGCAGATCAAGGAAGTGTTTGATCATGAGATCATCGTACCAACGCTGCCGTTCCCGCGCATTCCGATGGCCGAGGCTGTGGAAATTCTCAAGCAGCGCGGCTATCAGCTGCCTGCTGACAAAAAGGGTGACATTGATCCGGGCGGCGAGCGCGAACTTGCTGCGTACGTGATGGAAAAATACAACCACGAATTTGTCTTTCTCATCGACTGGCCAGTTGCCGTGCGGCCTTTCTATCACATGCGCCACCCCGATAACCCCGGCCTGACCCGCAGCTACGACCTGATTGCCTGCGGATTGGAGATCACCACCGGCGCGCAGCGCGAGCACCGCGCTGAAATCCTGGCCAAACAGGCGTTGGAAAAAGGCCTGCACCTCGAGCCCATTCAGTTCTACCTGGATTTCTTCCGCTACGGCTGCCCGCCACACGGTGGATTTGGGCTGGGGCTTTCGCGCCTGTTGATGGTGATGCTTGGCCTGAACAACATCCGCGAAACAGTCTTCCTGTTCCGCGGACCCACCCGGCTTACACCATAATTCCTCGCCGCTTCCCTGCAAGGAGAAATCCTTGCAGGGAAGCGGCTCTTTTTGCAGCAAATTATTGAAGCTTTGTCATACTTCTCAGATTTGTTTGTGGGTGTTGGAAAGGCAGAAATTGCGGTATCCTTCTGGCGCAAAAGATGATATTGTAAGATGGATTTTGATTGATGAAAAAAGGTAGGTGAAGAATGCCCTCAGCAATTCGTTTTCGGCACGAGCGCATGAATTTTGGTGATGTAAAACTGTACGCCGGCACGGCATGCCCGGAGCTGGCGAGCAGTGTTGCCAATTATCTGAATTTGCCGCTCTGTGACCGAGACGTTGTAACCTTTCCCAATGATAATTTATTTGTAAAACTTCACTCCAGCGTGCGCGGACAGGATTGCTACATCATTCAAACCACATCTGCGCCTGTTCACCGCAATTTGATGGAATTGTTGATCATGATCCAGACGCTGCGGCTTGATTCGGCTGCGCGCATCACTGCGGTGATCCCTTACCTGTGCTATGCCCGCTCAGACAAGAAAGATCAGCCCCGCATCCCAATCACCGCACGCCTGGTGGCAGACATGATTGAAGTGGCCGGCGCCGACCGGTATATCACCATGGATTTGCATGCCGGGCAGATTCAGGGATTTTTCTCGATCCCCGGCGACGTTTTGACGGCTTTTTATATTCATGTGGATTATTTGCGCTCAATCCGCGACCGCATGCACTCCCCAGTGGTGGTCACGGCCGATTTGGGATTTGCCAAGAAGGCACGCAATTATGCGGCAGCCATGAATATTCCGCTTTCTTTCATTGAAAAGCGGCGCATGGGCAACGATGCCAAAGCGCAAGCGCTTACTCTGATCGGTGATGTATATGACCGCGATGCAATCATCGTGGATGACGAGGTGGACACCGGCGGCTCGATCGCTCAAGCCGTGAACCTGGTTAAAGATAACGGTGCGCGCAACGTATATGTCATTTTTGTGCATCCTGTGCTGTCCCTCAACGCAGCCGAACGCCTGGCGGCATTGCCGGTGACTGAATTCATTGCTACCGACACCATCCCGATCCCGCCGGAAAAGCGGGCGTTATTTGGTGACCGCCTGCGCATCCTGTCGGTTGCGCCGCTGCTGGGCGAAGTGATTCGCCGGGCCAACGAAGGCCGCAGCGTAGGCGAGCTGTTCAACGAATAAGATAACAAGGCTGGACCATGCCCGAACTGCCCGAGGTTGAAACTATCGTCAGGGCGTTGCGAGAAGGGGGGCGCAGCGGACCTTCGATCCTGGGCAAACGGGTCCAATCGGCAGAATTGCTGTGGCAACGGACGCTGGCCGAACCAGGCAGCGGGTTGTTTTTGACACGCCTGCCCGGCCAGGTGGTAACGGGGGTTGCCCGGCGCGCAAAATTCATAATCATTCGTATGGATGCAGACGCGTTGTTGGTGCATCTGCGGATGAGTGGAGATTTGCGCGTAGAAAACGACGGCGCATTGCAACCGCACGATCGGATGGTGCTGCACTTTGCAGACGGCTGGCGACTTGCATTCAACGATGCCCGCAAATTTGGGCGCGTCTGGCTGGTTCCGGACGAAAACCAGGTGCTGGCTGGCCTGGGACCCGAGCCGTTTGACCCGGCCCTGACTGCCGACAACTTTTACCGCCGGTTACAGGAACGCCGCCGTCAAATCAAGCCCTTGTTGTTGGATCAGAGTTTTCTGGCAGGCATGGGCAATATTTACACGGATGAGGCTCTTCACCTGGCGAAGATCCATCCTCTGCAGAATTCGGCTGATTTGACCTTTGAGCAGGCAGACCGGCTGCTGGCGGCTTTGCGTTTGGTATTGCAGGAAGGCATTCGCACCAATGGAGCCAGCATCGATTGGGTTTACCGCGGCGGTGAATTCCAAAACACATTCCGCGCTTATGCCAAAACCGGCTCTCCTTGCCCGGAATGCGGCACGCCAATTGCACGCATTGTTGTAGGGCAGCGCGGAACGCATTATTGTCCGTCCTGCCAGGTATTGAGATCCAAGATACAATCAAGTGAGAGGGTATGATGCCACCGACAAACACGCTGATCATCCTGGGAGTGATTTGCATTGCTATCGGCTTTGTTGCTGGAGCGCTGATTGCATTGCTTTTTGCAGACCGCGACAAGAAAACTTCTGGTGTCGATTCTGATTCGCTGCCCGAAGGTATCAGCCGCGAAACGCACAAGCCGCTCCTGCGGTTATGGCGCGTTTCAAACGGTACGCTGGTAGTGGAACTGGGTGGGCGAATTTTGACGAATGTCAAGCAGGCCAGCGCGGCGCAGCGGCTGGAACTGGAAGCTGCCAACGAACTGTGGTTAAACTGGCTGGGTATGCCTGAAGAAGCTTTAAGAAACGCATCTTTGATTCAGCCTCAGCCGGAGCCGCAGCCAAAGCCAGCCGCCCGATCAGAGTCGATACTACCACAGCCGTTAACCGAGCGCAGGCAAGCGCCGGACCTGGTGGCTGCGATTGCCAAACCATCCGTTGAGGCGCCGGTTGTTGGCCCAAAGTCTATGATTGAGCAGATTGACGAAATTTTGCAGGAGCTGGTCATTCACTCTGCACAAAGCCACCGTTCGGTCAAGGTCACACAGGATCTCCGTGATGGAATTGTGGTGTGGCTGGATGGCGGCCGCTATCCAGGCCTGGATTCTGTGCCGGACGCAGAAATCCGCACATTGATCCGCGCTGCGGCGGCTGAATGGGAACGGCGTTCGGAGCGCGCAAAGTGAGCGCGGTGGAAATAACTGGCTGTTCAGGGTACAATGCCGTAAAAGCGCACTTCGTGGCTGATTTTTGAAAGGAATGTTTGAATGCCGACTTCAGAAGAACGTTTGCGCGTCCTCCAGTTGATCCAGGATGGCAAGATTTCAGCCGAGGAAGGTATTCGGCTGCTGGAGAGCCTGGACAGCGCCGCGCAAGCCGCGGCAGGAAAACCTGCTGGAATGCCCGCCACGACCGGGCGCGGTGCGCGCTGGTTCCGTGTGCGTGTTACCGACATCGCCAGTGGAAAGACACGGGTAAATGTGCGCCTGCCAGTAAACGTGTTGAGCGCCGGTATGAAGATGGGTGCCCGTTTTGCACCTGAAGTGGAAGGCCTGGATATGGATCAATTGATGAGCTTGATTCAGGCGGGTGCTACAGGGCAGGTGCTGGATGTGGTGGACGAGCAAGACGGAGAGCGTGTGGAAGTATTTCTGGAATGATCTTTAGCTCAGGAAATAAAAAGCTGGAGGAGATCTCCAGCTTTTTTGTTGCCTTATGCCGCTTCAACGGCTTCAATTTCCGGGAAGAATTGTCGCAGCGTGCCTTCTACCCAACCCTTCAGGGTCACCGGTGAAAGTGGACATCCCAGGCAGGCACCGCCCAGGCGAACTTTGACAATTTTTCCGTCAAACGAGACAAATTCGACTCCGCCGCCGTGATAATGACCAATGTATGCGTCTAATTGTTCAATCAAGCCGCGGATTTGATCTTCAATTGCAAAACTGGGATTTGCTTGCGGTTCACTCATGGCTTTTCCATCCTCTTCCAGCATTCGTTATTTTTGTCCACGCCGTTGGTCAGGATGTTTAGCACTTCGCGGTGAGTGCTCTTCAAGCGCTCAGAAATCAGGCTGGCCAAACGATCCAGTAATATTTTACCTGTTTCTGGGTGTTGGCCGCAAAATTTCTGGAGGGAATCTTTACGAATGCAAATCGCTTCGCCGGGTTGGGTGACCACCGCCGCAGAGGTGTAAACTTCGCGCCCGAGGGCGGCGGACCAGCCAAAGACGCCGCCGGGTTGGATGCGCGCCACAACCAGGGCAGGACCATCGTAAGGCTTGTACTGGATGACGACCTCGCCCTCTTCAAGGATATACAGGAAATCGGCGAGTTGGCCTTGCTGAAAGATAACCTCGTCCTTTTTGCAGGCAATCTGATCCAGAATCGGATAAATCTCCGAAATCTGCTCAGGGGTGAAGCCCTGGAACAAGGATAAATCTGCAAATCGTTGTAAGAACATTTCAGGTATCTTAATGAAACCGGGGCTGAGATTGTAGTGGCAAAACTCCTATTCGCAGAGACAAAGCTCATGCCAGGTATTACAGTTGAAAAGATGCGAATATGACAAAAAAAGATTGACACCCTTGGAATTGTTAGATTATTATCTAATGGGTTAGATAAATATCTAAAGAAAATGGTAAAACTTAATCATTATTCTGGAACCGCCTACGATTTTTTTGTCAGCCTGTATGTTCTTCATCACGCTGGCGAGTTTGGCTTGCGCCCGTCCTGGGCCGCAGGGGTAAGGTCGCGCCTGCCGGCTGACCAGCGAGAATTTCTTGATCAGGCCCAGCGTTTTTTGCGCGTCCCGCTCACCTGGCTGAGTGCGCTGCCCGGGGAGGATCGAAGCGCTCGCGAGATGCTTGCAGCGCTGGCGGCTTTACCTGACGCTGAACGCTTAAAGGCATTGCACATGCCATTTGACCCGCCGCCTGGCCTGCGCAAGGTACTCGATGGGATTGCCGCAAGAGGAACCTGGAATGCCGGCGACCTTGAGGCGGTGCGGTCTGCGCTCGCCCGTCGGTATATCGTCCTGCGCAACGAGGATTTGCAGGCGATGTGCACGGCCTGGGCGCAGCCGGCTGCTTTTGGAGAGCAATATTTACGGGCTTTGAACACCTACTACCAGGTCTTCTTCGCTGAAGAGGAAGAGCGCATCCTGCCCTTTTTGGAAGAAGGATTGCAGCAGGCCCGTTCGCTGGCGGTTAAGATGCCTGCCTCGGAGTTAATTGAGTCCCTCTCCCGCGGCGTTCAGTTGCCGCAGTTAAGTGAATTAGATGAGTTGGATCTGGTGCCGTCCTACTGGGCCAGTCCGCTGATCTTCTTTGGACGAACGGGACCGGGCCAGGCGGTTTTCCTCTACGGAGTGCGCTCGGGACATGCCGGGTTGGTGCCAGGCGATACAGTTCCGGATGGTTTGGTGGAAACCTTAAAAGCGCTGGCTGATTCGACCCGCCTGCGTATCCTGCGTTACCTGGCGCAGCAGCCGCTTACGCCTAATCAGCTTGCGCGCAGGCTGCGTTTGCGAGCACCGACGGTGATTCACCACCTGAAGGAGTTGCGCCTGGCAGGGCTGGTGCAGGTCACCCTGGAAGTGGAAGCAGAAAAGCGCTACGCATTGCGGCGCAATGCTCTGGACGAATTGCACCCGCTGCTGGAGGAATTCCTCTACGGTAAGCCGAACGGCGCGGGAAGAGATGTACACAGCCAACCGGGAGGGGAAATTGAATAATCCAATAAGCCTGTCCCGCCTGGGCCGGGTGATGCGGGAGTATGTCGATCGGGTGAGCGCTTTTCATCCGAATGCGCGATTGTACCTGGTCAGTGCGGTGATTTCTGGCGCTTCGATGGGTGTTTTTCGCCTGTTGTTCAACTTTTATGTGCTGAGTCTGGGTTATGACGAGGAATTACTTGGCAACCTGGTGACCACCAGCAGCCTGACTGCGCTGCTGGTGGCGCTGCCGATGGGTTACGTGGCCGATTTTCTTGGGCGCAAGAAATCGCTGATTGTTGGTACCAGTTTCTCCGGCGGCGCGGTAATGCTGATGGTGTTGTTTCCATCGGTGCCGATGTTCATCGGCGCCAATGTGCTGCTGGGCTTTGCGCAAAGTCTGGCAGGTGTGACCATGGGGCCCTTCCTGATGGAAAACTCCAGCGAAAAGGAGCGCACCTACCTGTTCAGCTTTAGCTCAGGCTTTCAAACCGCTTCAGCCTTTGTGGGCAACTGGATTGGCGGATATTTGCCCACGTGGCTGGGCAGTGCTCAAAATGTTTCAGCTACCAGCACGCTGGCCTACGGAGGTTCGCTGCTGGTGATTGCCGGGGCCGCGCTGACGGCATTGGTGCCGCTATTCTTCCTGAAAACACCGCGGCTGACGCAGGAACAGCGCTCGTTTTTTGCGCCCATTGCTTACTTCCGCAAACAGCCTGCGCTGCTGGGCAAATTGATCCTGCCGATGCTGGTGACCTCCATCGGCGCGGGATTGATCATGCCGTTCATGAACGTCTTCTTCCGACAGGTGCACCATCAACCCGATACTGTGATCGGCTCGCTGTTTGCCTGGGGCTCGCTGGCGATGGGTATCGGCATTCTGCTGGCGCCGCCGCTTGCAGACCGGATAGGTAAGATTCAACTGGTGGTGATCACCCAGGGGTTGTCGATCCCCTTCCTGGTGATGCTAGGGTTTGCACCCTGGTTCGGTGCGGCCGCGGCAGCCTATTACATCCGCCTGGCTTTAATGAATATGAGCGGCCCGGTGTACCAGACCTACGTGATGGAAAAAGTGGAACCATCGGCGCGCGCGACCGTGGCCAGCCTGGTGAGCATGGCCAGCAATTTTGGCTGGGCTTTCAGCCCGACCATTTCAGGCTGGCTGCAGGTGAAATACGGCTTTGGCCCGGCGTACCTCGGCACGATTCTCATGTATGTGTTGTCGGTGTATCTGTACTGGCGCTATTTCTGGCGGAAACCAGCGGCGGGAACCAAAAAGAATGTCACTTTTTTTGCGGTCGAGCATCCAAAGGATTGAATGAAATTTCACAGGAGATATGACTTATGGAAATGATCATCGATTTTCCCGGCGGCGCGCGCGTGGATGCGCACTTTGGTCCTTATGAAGTAAAGACCGACCAACCCACTCCCTTTGGTCCGGGCAGCGCACCCACACCCTTTGCAGTTTTTCTCGCCTCCATTGGTACCTGTGCGGGTATCTATGTGCTGGGTTTTTGCCAGCAGCGCGGCCTGCCTACGGAAGGCATTCGCATCGTGCAACGCGTTGAATCCAACCGCCTGACCGGGATGGTGGAGCATGTTGATCTCGAGATCCAGGTTCCGCCCAGCTTCCCCGAGAAATATTATGATGCACTGATCCGCTCAGCTGACCAGTGCAAGGTCAAGAAGACGCTGGAGAATCCGCCGACGTTTAAAGTGTTTACGCAGGTTGTTGCCTGATTTGACAGACGGACAAATTAATCCTGGTTTCCCGGAAGAAGCCAGGATTTTTGCTAATACATGCCAGGTGTGCCTTTTATTATTTGACATTTTTCTGACGTGTTGCTATTCTTTAATGAAATCAATCACATAAGGAGTGCCGAGATGAAAGGGAATGAGCAAATCCTTCAAACGCTCAATGACGAACTGGCCGATGAGCTGACGGCGGTGAACCAATACATCGTACACTCGGAAATGTGCGCCAACTGGGGGCTGGAGAAGCTGCATGCCGCGATTGAAAAGCGCGCCATTGAGGAAATGAAGCACGCTGAGATGCTGATTGCCCGCATCCTCTACCTGGAAGGCCGCCCTGTGGTCAGCAAGCTGAACCCGATGCACATCGGCACAGATGTGGCCGAGCAATTGCACAACGATTACCTGTCGGAACAGGGCGCGGTGAAATCTTACAACGCGGCGGTGCAGCAGGCCGCCAGCCTGGGCGATAACGGCACCCGCGCGTTGTTTGAATCAATCCTGAACGATGAAGAAGCACACATCGACTGGCTGGAAGCACAGCTTGATCAGATCCGCTTGATGGGCATTGAGAATTACCTGGCACAGCAGGTAGGTTAATATTTTCTAGAAAGAATAAACCAAAATCGCCGGTTTATCCGGCGATTTTGGTTTTTTTACCAGCGATCCCAGTGAACAACCTGTTCGAGGGGTTGTCGGCCGCCAGCTTTGGGCGGTTGGGTGAGCTTTTCACCTTCCAGGGGGTAGCCAAAGGAGATGCAAATGCGCAGGTGGTATTCGGCCGGGAAGCCGAGCAGTGCGCGGGCCGCATCGGGCTGGTATATGCTGGCCAGGCAGGAGCCGATGCCCAGTTCCCAGGCGGCCAGTTGCATGTAAGCGGCTGCCTGGCCGATGTCAAACATGATCTGGAAACGTTCGGTGGGATCGGGATGGATGATGGCGACGCCCAGCGCTGCGCCAGCCAGGTGCCCGGCCCAGGTGCCTAGTTGGGAAAGCGAACCCAGGGTGGCGCGGTCCTGGATGGCAATGAAATGCCACGGTTGCGTGTTTTTAGAGCTTTGCGCCCGGCGGCCGGCGTTGAGAATGGCGTGGATGTGATCGGTTTCAAGCGGCACAGGTTGAAATTCGCGCACGGCGCGTTTGAGTCGGATGGCTTCGGAAACGTTCATGCTGTCCTCCAGAGTCTTCAGGGATCAGTTCTTATCACCACCATTATGACAAATTCCTTCAAAGAATGTCATCGGCCACTGGGTCACTACCGGACTGGCGCTGGTTAATTAATCGTGTTGCCGCCAGACAGCCAAGCATGATCAACGTGCCCAGCGGCAGCAGAGCCGCCCCGGCGCGCGGGCCATCGGTGTCTATCATAACGCCCAGCAGCCAGGGGATGACCATGCCGCCAACGAACCCAACTGCCATGGACAGGCTGGTGGCGGAGCCGGAGGCGCCGGGGAATGCCGCGGTGATGACTGCCAGTGCGGTTGGAAACGTAGGACCTAACCCCAACCCCAGCAGCACAAAACCAAGAAAGGATAGCGGGATGTTGCCTGTACTGGCAACAATCAAAAGTCCACCCAGAAGCGCAATCGATAAGGACACCTTAAGCATGGTGTCGGTTGACCAGCGCACCCCCAGGAGTGCCCCCAGCATGCGGCCTGCGGTGAAGGCCAACCAAAAAGCAGAGGCTGCCAGGGCGGCATTGGCAGCTGCCAGCGAGGTCGTTTGGCGCATGTAAGTGGTAACCCAGCCGCTGGCACCGTTTTCGGTGCCAATGTAAAACAGCAACATCAGGCTCAGGATCCACAAAACTGGCGAGCGCAGCAACTGGGTTTTGCCTGCGGTGGACGGGCCGCCGGGCTTAGCCTCATCCTGCCGAATTGATTTGAATTTCCAGAAGAAGAGGGGGAGCAGCAGGATTTCAAGTGCGCCGCCCAACCATAAAGCTGTCAGCGAGCTACCCGACAGGCGCAGCGAAAGGCCGGCGACAGCCGGCGCGATGAACGCCCCAACGCCAAAGAACATGTTGATGAGGTTCAATGCAGAGGCGCGCCGGTGTGAAAACAGATTGGAAACGGTGACGTTAATGATCAGCGCGATCACCCCGTAGCCTAATCCGGTTAGAATGGCAAAAGCCAGCGCAACAGGCAGGGTGCGCGCAAACGCCACGCCCGTGATGCCCGCCCCGACCATCGTCAAACCTGCCATCAGCGGCCAGCGCGGGCCGAGTCGGTCGAGCAAAGGCCCGGAAAAGACCTGGGCAGCCAGCGAGCCGAGGAATAATCCGGTGAACAGGCTGCCCACGGCAGCCAGCGAACTGCCCGTGTTACTGGCCAGTTCGGGCAGGGCCGGGCCAATGGCTGCGTTAATGACGCCCAGGCCAAAGAAACTGGCGCAGGCAAGCACGAGAAGGAGTGTGGCGTTGGAAAGCTTCAAAGCGGACCTCGCTATTGACAAATCGAAGCGTGCGACTGTAAAATGCACGTAGCATGAAATTGCACGAATATGCGTATTATTGCACGAAATTAAGAATTATTCAAGCAATTGAATGGAAAAATGCAGAAACATGAAACTATGTTAACGGCGGAGCGACGGCAATTTATCCTGGAGCGCCTGCGGCAGGATGGCAAGGTGGTTTCAGCCGAGTTAAGCGCCGTGTTGGGCCTTTCCGAAGATACCATCCGGCGCGACCTGCGCGAACTGGCGGCGGCTGGATTGCTGCAGCGCGTGCACGGCGGCGCGCTGCCGGCCTCTCCAGCGATGCGGCCCTTCGTGGACCGCCAGCAGCAGTCGATTAGCGCCAAGCTGGCCATCGCGCGCGCGGCGGTTGGGCTGGTGCAGGATCGCCAGGTGATCATCCTGGACGGCGGCACAACTGCGCTGCTGGTGGCGCAAAACCTGCCGCGCGATTTGCGTGCCACGCTGGTGACCAACAGCCCGCCGGTGGCGGCTGCGCTGGCAGACTATCCCTCGATTGAGGTGATTGTAGTGGGTGGGCGGCTTTTTAAAACCTCGCAGGTGACTGTCGGTGCAGCCGCGGTGGAGGTCATCGAACACATCCGTGCCGACCTGTGCCTTCTGGGTGTGTGCAGCGTGCATCCCGATGTGGGGTTAAGCATTCCCGACAGCGAGGAGGCCTACGTCAAGCGCGCCATGATTGAGAGTTCTGCCGAGGTGGCTGCGCTGGTTTCCGCCGAAAAACTGGGCACAGCCGCGCCATTTGTGATTGGCCCGATCACAGCATTGACTCATCTGGTCACCGAAGCGGGCCTGTCGGATTCTCAGTTGGCGCCTTACCGCGCCAAGGGAGTCACTATTCTGCAAGCCTAAGTCTCAAAAGATTGTACAATTAGCCCTAAAAATCCGACCAATCGGTCGGATTTTCTTCTATAATGATTGTGCATAAAAATTCAAAGTGGTTCAAGGAAGGGATGAATGCAAACTGCCTCCAAAACAGCTCCGCGCGACCTGAGCGAAAGCCTTCCCGTACTCGAACGCGATTCACGCGGCGTCTGGCACGTGCGCGGTTATGCCGAAGCGCGGGCGATCCTGCAGGCGGATGTGGTTCAGGCAGGATTTAAGTCCGAATCGGTGGCGATGATGCCCAAAGCCATGGCCAAACCGGTGCTGTTTCAAGATGGCAAACCGCACCAGGAGCAGCGCAAGCAGATCGCCCGGTTCTTCTCGCCGGCGACGATCCAGGGACGTTATCGTCCGATGATGGAAAAATACGTCGCCGAAACGCTGGCGATCCTGCAGCGCGAAGGCCAGGCAGACCTCAACCGGCTGGCGGCGCGGCTGGCGATTGGTGTGGCTTCAGAGGTTGTAGGGCTCACCGACAGCCCCACGGACGGTCTGACCAGCCGATTGGAAGGGATTTTGCACGCCGACCTGAACGTGGACCGAACGCCGGGCGGGTTGATTCGCTTCGTTGGCGTGCAGGCGCGCATGCTGGATTTCTGGCTGCGCGATGTGCGCCCGGCTATCCGGTCAAGAAAGGCACAGCGCAAAGAGGATGTCATTTCGCACTTGCTGGACAATGGCTACGGCGGCGGTGAGATCATTGCCGAGTGCATCACCCACGGTGCAGCGGGCATGGTGACCACGCAGGAATTCATCTGTGCCGCGTCCTGGCACCTGCTGCGGCGGCCAGAACTACGCGATGAATATTTGAATGGGACGGATGACGAACGCAGCCGTATCCTGTACGAATTGCTGCGTCTTGAACCGGTGGTCGGCCACCTGTACCGCCGCGCGGTCAGCGATGTGACCCTGCTCAGCGGCGATCAAACCGTGACCATCCCGGCGGGTGCGTTGATTGACCTGGACATCGTGGCCATCAACCTGGACGCGCGCACCGCTGGCGCGGATGCCGGCGAAATTATCCCAAACCGGTCGCTGCCGAAGGGTGTTTCGGGTGCATTGATGGGGTTTGGCTTTGGCCCACACCGCTGCGCGGGTGAGTTTATCGCCATTGCCGAGACCGACCTGTTCCTGCAGCAATTCCTGCGTTTGCCGGGCTTGCGCATCGTTCAGGAGCCGAAAATCGGGATGAACGATACCATCAAGGGCTATGAATTCCGCAACTTTATTGTTGCGATTGACCGTTAATTTTTAGGGAGTGAATTGCAAACAGCCGGCTCATGCCGGCTGTTTGGTTGTCGTCATGAATAGGTCACCGTCGGCGGCCGTACCACCCGGTGATCATGAGGAGCAGGACCGCGCCGATGACCGCCACGAGAAAGCTGATCCAGCTCCACGTGATGGTGAAGCTCGACCCGGTCAGCAGCCCGTACAAGAAACCACCGATAATGGCGCCCAACACGCCAATGATGGTGTTGGCAAGGCAGCCCATGCGCGAATTGCGCCCGGTGACAATGCTGGCCGCCCATCCCGCCAGCGCGCCAAAGATGATCCAGGATATCAGTCCCATCTGATTCTCTCCCTTGTTATTGGTGTGATTTACATTCTAACCTTAAACCTTGCCTATCTTCTAAATTCTATAACCCGAAAGCCCATTTTTTCTAGCAACTTCCTGCAAAGTGTGGGGTTTTCATTCTTTAGATACTTGCCAAATCACCTGCGGCGCCAAATCCACCACGGAACACTTCATCCAGGCGCAGCCGGTTCCAAAATTGAAGGTGAATTGATTCGATCGTGCAGGCTCCGACTTTTCTGGGGGAAAAGTCGGCGGATCAAATGTATCATCTTTGCAGAATTGTTGCATTTGGACCATGAGATTGCGGCAGGTAAATCCAGGTGTATGCCGGCTGCGGCAAAAACCGATTGCTTGGAGAGAATCGTATGATCGACCAAAAAGCTGTTGCGATTGTGGGTGTGGGCGCAGTTTTGCCGGATGCCCCGGATGCGGCTTCATTCTGGCGCAATATCCAGGCAGACCGATATTCCATTACTGAAGTGCCGCCTGACCGCTGGCGCCCGGAATTGTACTATCATCCGGATGCCAGCCAGCCGGATAAGACTTATTCCAAAATTGGCGCGTGGGTGCGCGATTACCGTTTTGATCCGCTCAAACTGGGCCTGGCCATTCCGCCGCGCGTGCTGGATCAGATGGATCCGGCGCGCAGTGGACGATTGCCGCATTTCGCTCACTGCCACCAGAGTCAAAGCGCACGGGCAGGTCAGCGGAAGGCAACCTGGTGTTTGACGCGCGCGTGGTGGTTGCCAAAGGCCGCGTTTACCTTGAGGTCGACAACTACCGCACCAGTCCGCTGCCGTACAGCGCTGAGGATGAGCTGATCCAGCCGTTCAAGGTGCTGGTGCAGGGGAAGAAGCGGATTCACGGAAGAATGTGCGCAGCGATACCCTGTCCGCTGCGCACATTCATGCGATTATCATACCAGCACTTGTTGATATTGACTGGATGCGAGCCGATTCAATCGGCGCGCCCCCGGAAGATTTCCTTTCGAAAGCCGAGTTGCAAAAGCTGGCGCAGATGCGCTTTCCATGCCGGCGCGAGGAGTGGCTGCTGGGCCGCTGGACGGCCAAACGGCTGCTGGCCGCTGCGGTTCCAACAGTGGCCGGGATGTTGCCAATTAAGGCGAATTCCTCATCACGCTGGCAGTGTGCAGTCAGGCCCTGAACTTCTCAGCGCTGCAGGTTCAAGAATTGCACGTTTGAATCAAACCGGCGGGCCTTGACCCGCCGGGCAACTTTTTTCGCCTTTGTCGCAAGTTAGAGCAGCGGTGACTGTGGCTGGTACATGTCCAGGCTGGCGGGCAGGTGAATGCCCTGCAATGCCAGAGCGCGCAGGCGGGCCAGGTAAGCTGCTCCGGTGAGGATTTGCAGCCCCACGTCGGCCACACGCCGGTTGGCAGGTTCAGCCAGGTAGGTGCCGCGCGTCCAGTCGTTGAAGCTGCCCATCGACGGCCCGCACCAGATCTGGTAATCCATCTCGCGGCCAGGCTCGCCACGGTTGGACCAGCGCGAAGACATCCCCAGGTACCAGCGGAAGACCAGCGCCATCTTCTGGCGGGCGTCCTTTTCGCCGCGCTCGACCATGCGCGGGTCGCGCTCGCGGAAGAACTGCACGGTATCGGTCCAAATCTCATCGAAAGTGCGCTTGAAAACCGACGTTTCCAGGCGGGTGCGCTCTTCAAGCGGGATTTCCTCCCAGGCATTGAAGCGCGAATACAGCTCGTACAATTTTGAGGCACGCATGGCGAAGAGCGTACCGCGCTTGAGCACCTGCACACGCACGCCCATCTCAAACATGTCGGCGGCCGGTGCCATAGCTACATCGGGCATTTCGGCCTGCGCCAGCAGTGCCTTGGTGTGCGCGGATGCGCCGGCCTCGACGCAGGCCTGGTTGACCGAGCCGGTCACCACGTAGGCAGCGCCCATCATGAAGGCCGCCAGCGCGGCCTGCGGGGTGCTGATGCCGCCCGCGGCGCCGATGCGCACTGGCACGGGATAGTGAAACTGCGCCTGGAGCTCATCGCGCAGCGCGATCATGGTGGGCAGCAGCCCGACCAGCGGGCGGTTATCGGTGTGACCGCCTGAATCGGCCTCGACGGTGATGTCGTCGGCCATCGGGACGAGCGTGGCCATTTCGGCCTGCGCGGCGGTGATTTTGCCCTCCGCCACCAGTTGATCCAGCAGGTCCTGTGGTGCGGGCGAGAGGAAGCGCTTGGCCACTTCCTTGCGCGAGAGCTTGGCAATGATGCGGTGTCCGATGGTCACGCTGCCGTCGGCTGCCCGGCTGAGCCCCGCAGCGCGGTAGTGCACCAGCCCAAGGGTGATGCCGAGATAGGCTGAAGCTTCGACCACCGGAACATGGTGGCGCGCGAACAAGTCGGCGGCGCGCTGCTCCATGAGCGGCTCGAAGGGGTTGTTAATCAGGTTGAAGGCATACGGCCCATTTGGCAGGGCGGCCTGCACCTGCCTGATGGCATCCTCGATGCGCTCGGTGCCCAGGCCAGCCGAGCCAAACGAGCCCAGCATACCCGCTTTGCCAAGGGCGATGACCATCTCCACCGAGGCAATGGCATTGGCCATTGCTCCGCCGTAGAGCGCGTAGCGCGTGCCGTAGGTTGCACGGAAGGCTGGTTCGCCCAGCGATTCGGGCAGGACGGCTGGCACGAACGCCAACACGGCCGCGCCGCCGGGAGCAGCAGTGAGGTTCCCAGCCGCGGTCAGCGCGGTGCGATTGCCCACCGAGACAGCCCACAGCGGGCTTTTCAGGTTCAGCAGGCACCGGAGCATGCCGCTTTCTTCAAATTCCAGTGCCGAGGTAGGTCCCTGCCAGCCCAGCCCTTGCACGCCGTTTGCCAGGCCATGGGACGAGATTGTTTGAGAAGCCATGGGGTTGTAAGAATCCTCTGGTAAGATTTTGAGAATCAATATTAGATGATAACCCATTCCCGCAGGGGAGGTTGCGCGCTCTGATAGGCGCTTATGTTACAATCTCAATGTTACCCTAGATTATTTCTAGAAACAAAGAGGCGAGCATGGTGGATAATTTCAGCGTAAACGGCCTGCATGTGGATGCCTGCGGCCCCACGGATGCGCCCGCGATCCTGTTTTTGCACGGCGGCGGCGCAGGGGCGTGGACCTGGCAGCCGGTCATCGAGCGGCTGGCAGAGTTTCGCTGCTTGGCGCCGGACCTGCCCGAGCACGGGCGCAGCGCGGCCGTCCGGCCGTTCAGCATCTCCGATACGGCCGCGCGCATGGCGGATTTGATCCGTGCGCATGTACCGGCTGGAAAGGCGCATGTGGTGGGCCTTTCAGAAGGCGGCCAGGTGGCGGTGGCCATGCTGGCAAATGCACCGGATGTGATGGCTTCGGCGGTCGTCAGCAGCGCGCTGCTGCGGCCGCTGCCAGGTGCATGGATGATGACTCCGAACGCGATCCGCTGGTCATACCGCCTGTCGGTGCCTCCCTTCCGCAACAACGATTGGTGGATCCGCCTGAACATGAAGCATGCCGCCGGCGTGCCAGAAGCATATTTCGCGCAGTTCAAGCGTGATTTTCAGACGATGACCGAGGATGGTTTCACCCATGTGATGCTGGAAAACCAGCGCTTCCGCCTGCCGCGCGGGCTGGAAAAGGTAAATGTGCCTGTGCTGGCGCTGGCTGGCCGCCGGGAATACGCCGCCATGCGCCAATCGGCTGCTGACCTGGGAGCAGTGCTGCCGCGAGCGGTCGTGCGGCTGATCGACCTGAACGAGCACAGCACGCTGGCACAGCAGCACAACTGGTGTCTGTTTGCACCGGACCGGTTTGCTGAAGCCGTGCGTGCCTGGGTAAATCAATCGCCGCTGCCGGGTTACCTGCGGCCGCTGGCGTAGTAAAATAAGTGCGCGGCACTTCACCGCAAATTCTCCCTGAGGACGAATTCGCATTCTCATGACGAGCAACCCGCCGTTGATTGAGATCGACAACGTAACCTTTTTTCACAGCGGTCGCGAGGCGGCCGCTGAACCGGCTTTACGCGGCTTGTCGCTGCGCATTGAAGCGGGCGAGTTTGTGGCGCTGATCGGTGCCAACGGTTCCGGCAAGACCACGCTGGCGCGACATCTGAATGCGCTGCTGCTGCCCACCCAGGGAAGTGTGCGCGTGCTGGGCATGGATACGCGCGAGCGGCGGAACTGGCCGGCGATCCGCACGGCGGTCGGCATGGTGTTCCAGTCACCCGAAGATCAACTGGTCTCGACGACGGTGGAAGATGATACCGCCTTCGCTGCCGAAAACGCGGGTCTGCCTTCGGATGAAATCCGCCGCCGGGTGGATGAAGCCCTGCGTGCGGTGGAAATGTGGGAGGAGCGCAAACGCCCGCCGCACCAGCTCTCGGCCGGGCAAATGCAGCGGGTGGCGCTGGCCGGCGTGCTGGCGATGCGCCCGCGCTGCATTGTTTTTGACGAAACCACCGCCATGCTCGACCCGGCCGGGCGGCGCAACGTGATGGAAATGATGCAGCGGCTCAACCGCGAGGGCATGACCATCGTGTACATCACGCACTACATGCAGGAGGCGCTGCTGGCCGATCGCGTGGTGGTGCTTAGCCGCGGACAGGTGGCGCTGGACGGCTCCCCGCGCGAGGTCTTCTCGGACCCCCGGCGGCTGGCCGGGTTTGGGCTGGAACTGCCGCCGTTGACCGCGCTGGCCGAAGGGCTGGAAGAATTGTTCCCGGGCGTGCCGGTGGGTGCATTGACGCCGGAGGAACTGGCGGATGCCATCCCGGACCCGAATGAAATGCAAAGATCGCGCAGGCTGCCCGCCGCTGAAGCTCGTCCCCAGCGCGAGGAGATCATTGCAGTCCGCAATCTCAAGTATATCTACATGAAAGATACCCCGTTGGCGCACACCGCATTGGAGGATGTAACCCTGACCGCCGGGCGCGGGGCGGTGCACGGGTTGATCGGAGCGACCGGTTCGGGCAAATCGACTCTGTTGCAACATTTCAACGGGCTGTTACGCCCTCAGCATGGCAGCGTGAGGGTGGCCGGGTTGTCGCTCAATGATTCCAATGTGACCGTCAAGCAGATGGTGCAGGTGGTGGGGCTGGTGTTTCAGAACCCTGAAGCGCAATTCGTTGAACAGTACATCGGCGACGAGATTGCTTATGGGCCGCGGCCGCTGCTGGAAAAACCAGCGCTGCGCGAGCGCGTGCAGTGGGCCATGGGCCTGGTGGGTTTGGATTTTGAGCAGTACAAGGATCGGCTGACCTATTCGCTCAGCGGCGGCGAGCGCCGCAAGGTGGCGCTGGCCTCGGTGTTGGCCATGCAGCCTCAGATCCTTGTTCTGGACGAGCCCACTGCCGGACTGGATCCACTTTCGCGGCGTGAAGTGCTGCGGCATTTGCAGGATTTCCAGCGCGGCGGGATGACGCTGGTGCTTTCGTCGCATCAGATGGGCGACCTGGCGCGCCTGACCGAACGGGTGACCGTGCTGCACGAGGGGCGCGACGTGCGCACCGGTACGGCGGCCGAGATCTTCAGCGAGGGCCAGCAATTGCATGATTGGGGCCTGGAAGCGCCAATTGCCGTGCAGGTGGCCGACCGGCTGCGCAAACGCGGCTGGCCGGTGCCGCGAGAGGCCATCACCACCGAGGGATTGGTGGCGGCTATGTCCGGGCTGGTGACAGTGGAGGCAGCATGAGCGATTACGAGTTCCTCAGCCGGGTCACCATTGGCCAGTACATCCCCGGCATATCTCCGCTCCACCGCATGGATCCGCGCGCGCGCTTGACAGCCGGGCTGATGCTATTGGCGGCAATCACCTTTGCGACTCATCCGGCCGGTCTGGGGTTGGCGCTGCTGGTGGTGATGACGGCAATCACGCTTTCGGGTTTGCCCTGGCGGTTCCTGCTGCGCGGGTTGCTGCCGCCGCTGCCCTTCCTGCTCTTCCTGGCTGTGCTGCAGGTTTTCTTTAATACAGGCGAAAACCAACCTCCGTTGCTCATCTGGTGGGGCGTGGTGCAGATCTATGCCTCGGATTTGGTCGCTGCGGGGATGCTGGTGCTGCGCTTTTGTGTGTTGATCCTCGGGATCAGCCTGCTATCACTGGTGTCCTCGACCTCGGAAATCATCTACGGCGTCGATGCGCTGCTTAAGCCGCTGCGCTGGCTGCGTATCCCCACCCAGGATTTGACCATGATGGCGCAGATCACGCTGCGTTTTATCCCGTTTATGGCGCTGGCCGCCGAACGCATCGTCAAGGCGCAGGCCTCGCGCGGGGTGGACTGGTCCGCCAAAGGCGGCAACCTGATCAAACGAGCCCGACGCATTCTACCGTTGTTGGTGCCGCTGTTCGTTTCCAGCCTGGGCAAGGCCGAGCGCATGGCGCTGGCCATGGATGCGCGCGGCTACGGTAGCACGCGCCGGCGCACGCTGATGATGTCGACGCGCTGGACGTGGACGGACACAGCTGCGGTAATCGCCTGCGCGGGTCTTGCGGCGGCTATTCTCTTGTTGTAAAACAATGGCTATAAAAGAAATACCCTTCGTATGAGCATTCATGCGAAGGGTGATTTTGGTCCACTACACTGATTTTGGTGCGGAAGATTATAAATCCGAACCTTTTTTGCGTCCCACGGCAATGCCCATCCACGCGCCGGTTACGGCTGTGACCAGCACGATTGACACGATCATCTCCGGGATGCCGTTGGCGACGAAGGTCGCGCCGATGGCCGGCCAGGGGAACAGCCCCAGCAGGCCGATCATGCCAAGCACCAGTCCGGAATGCAGCAGGCTGCCGACCGCACCGGTGGCAATCATGCCGGCAACGGGCCAGCGCTTGAGCGCAGCCCACACCAACCAGGCGGCTGGTGCGAAGAGCAGGCGCGGCAGGACTGAAATGAGCGGATTGGTGAAAATGACGTCGCCGGGGCCGGTGGGCGCAACGGCCGCCTGTATCATTGAGAAGAGGCCAAAAATCAGGCCGATAGCGCCGCCCACGATTGGCCCTTCCAGGATGGCGCCGATGATGGCCGGGATGTGCATGATGGTCACGGCTACGCCCGTGGGCCAGGGTAGGAATCCCCAGCGCGTCAGTCCAAGGATGATGGCGATGGCACTCAGCGCGCCGGTGATGGCAATTTTGCGGGTCCAATTATGCGGCATGGGTTCCTCCATAAATTGGTGATTAATCCAACAGTTGGTATACGCCACCGGAAATACCAGGCAGGCTGAGTTTCCAGCCGCCGTCGGCGCGCGAGAAGGGTTGCGGCTGGCCGTAAAGCGTCTCAGGTGGCGTTGCAAACGTTTCCACCGGCAGCAGGGCTTCGCATGGCTGTGCAGACGGGTTGAGTGCCGCGAGAATGCTTTCACCGCCGCCGGTGCGCTTGAAAATAAACGGGTACCCCGTGGTGCCCTTGTGCAGCACTTCGAATTTGCCGCTGGCGCACAGCGCCGGGTGAGCTTTGCGCAAAGCAATCAAGCGGCGCACGCGCTGCAGCAGCGAGGCCGGGTCTGCTTCCTGGGCGGCGACGGTTGGCCGGGCGGGATCGGGATCGATTGGCAGGTAAAGCTTTTCGGCTGGCGCGCTGGAGAAGCCCGCATTGGGGCTGCCGTCCCACTGCATGGGCGTGCGGATGGCGGTACGCTGATAGCCGCCTTCTTTAGAGGGCAGGCCGGTCACTGAACGCATGCCGATCTCGTCGCCGTAGTAGATAAAGGGCGTGCCCGGCATGCTCAATAGGAACAGGTAAATCAGTTCGATTTGCTCCACGCTGCGGCCGGTGGCAATGCGCGGGCCGGAATCGTGGTTGCCGGTGGGGATGGCAATGTGCCCCATGCCTTGGGTGCGGTTGTAGTGGTACAGGTAATTGTCGAGGAATTCGTTGATGTTGCCACGGCCGGAGGCATCAAAGTAGCTTGCGCCGTAGGGGTCGTGGTTGCTGCCGTCGCCGTGTTCCTTGCGCCACAGCGAGATGTAGCCCGGTGTGCCAAAGGGCAGCATGAAATCCATGTGAAAGCCAGCCGGGATGGCCAGCTGCGGCTGAGCCCATTCGGCCACCAGCACGGCCTCGGGATAGTCCCGGTCTAACCAGGTGCGAATTTCGCTCCAGAAGCGCGCGGTGGCCTCGCCTCCGCCGGGGCCTTTGACCAGCGAGCCGGCCATGTCCACGCGGAACCCGCTCACGCCCAGGTCGAGCCAGAATTTCATCACCTTGCGCATCTCGGCACGCACGGCTTGAGGGCCAGGTGCGTCCGTCGGCTGCTGCCAGGGTTCCTGCGGCACGGCAAAGCCGTAATTGAGCGCAGGTTGGAAGTAGAAGAAGTTAGTGATGTATGAGCCTTCCCGTTCGGCGTATCCGCGCACATTCTGCATGCCATTGGGCGCCGGTGCCCAGGGTGAATCGGTCCATACGTACCAGTCGGAATAGGGATTGCGCTCATGCCGGCAAGAAGCCTGAAACCAGGGATGCTCGATGGAGGTGTGTCCCGGCACCAGGTCCAGCAGGATGCGCATCCCGCGTTTTCCTGCTTCGGCGCATAACTTCTGCAGATCATCGTTGGTGCCATAACGCGGCGCGATGGTGTAGTAATCGCTGACATCATAGCCGGCGTCCTGAAAAGGGGATGTGAAGCATGGATTGATCCAGATGCCGGTGATGCCCAGCGATTGGATGTAATCTAACTTCTCCAGGATACCCGGCAGATCGCCGATGCCGTCGCCGTTAGAATCGGAAAAACTTTGCGGGTAGATCTGATAAAAAACGGCTGTCTCCAGCCAGGCAGGTTTTGAGGTCATCGGATACTCCTGTGGTTATTATACCCATAGGCGGCAAATGGAATCGCATTTATGGACGGCTGCCGGGTGTAGACAGGATGTTTATCTTAACGCCTTAATCTTAGAAATTTGCTCAAATTTCGAATGCAATTCTGCGAAATATTGGGTATAATAATTGTTGGGAGCGCTTCCAAAACTCATAAACTTGCATTTTCCCAACAGATTGGATCTATCCGCGCTTTTATTCCTTCTCCCCAGGTAAAAACATGAAATACGGCCATTTTGATGATACCCGGCGTGAATACGTCATCGAGCGCCCCGATACCCCTATGCCCTGGATCAACTATCTGGGCTGCGAGGAATTCTTCGGGCTGATTTCCAATACAGGCGGCGGTTACTGCTTCTATCGTGACGCCCGCCTGCGACGACTGACGCGTTACCGTTATAACAACGTTCCTGCTGACCGGGGAGGTCGTTATCTCTATCTACGTGATGAGAAAAGTGGACTCTTCTGGTCGCCAACCTGGCAGCCAACACATACAGACCTGGATGCCTATGCCTGCCGGCACGGTATGGGTTACACCGTCATTTCCTCCGCGTACCAGGGAATTCATGCTGAGATGCGTTACTTTGTGCCGCTGGGGCAAACCCTGGAGGTCTGGCAGGTGCAAATTACCAACCAACGGGATCAAACTGCCGGGTTATCGCTCTTTTCAGCGGTGGAATTTTGTCTGTGGGATGCCCTGGATGATGCCACCAACTTCCAACGCAACTTCAACGTCGGTGAGGTGGAGGTGGAGGGCAGCATTATCTATCACAAGACTGAGTACCGCGAGCGGCGCGATCACTTTGCCTATTTCGCCTGCTCTGAGCCGCTGGCTGGTTATGATACGCAGCGCGAGGCGTTTTTGGGCACTTACAACGGTTGGGACAAGCCGCAGGTTGTGGCCGAAGGCAAGGCGCGGAATTCAATTGCGCACGGATGGGCGCCGGTCGGCTCGCATCACGTGAAATTAACCTTGCAGCCGGGTGAAAGCCGGACGGTGATTTTTCTGCTGGGCTATGCTGAAAATCCGCGGGATCAAAAATTTGCTTCGTCTGGTTCGCAGATAATTAATAAGGTCTATGTGCAGCCGGTCATCGCGCGCTATCTTGATTCGCGGGTGGTGGACACGGCCTTTGACGAATTGGGCCAGCATTGGGACCGGTTGTTGAGCGTTTTTCAGGTGCGCACGCCGGATGAGCACACCAACCGCATGGTCAATATCTGGAACGCGTACCAGTGCATGGTGACCTTCAACATGTCGCGCTCGGCTTCCTACTTCGAATCCGGGATTGGCCGCGGCATGGGATTCCGCGATTCGAACCAGGATTTGCTCGGTTTTGTACACATGATTCCTGCGAAGGCACGCCAGCGCATCCTTGATCTGGCGGCCACGCAGCTGCCCAGCGGCGGTGCCTATCACCAGTACCAACCGCTGACCAAACGCGGCAACAATGACGTGGGCAGCGATTTTAACGATGATCCGCTCTGGCTGGTGCTGGCAGTTGCTGCCTACTTGAAGGAAACTGGCGATTGGGGCATCCTGGAAGAACAGGTGCCTTATGACAATCTGCCTGGCAGCGAGGAGCCGCTCTATGAGCACCTGCAGCGCAGCCTGCGATATACGCTTGACCGGTTGGGTCCGCACGGGCTGCCGTTGATTGGGCGGGCTGATTGGAACGATTGCCTGAACCTGAATTGCTTCTCCGATACGTCCGGCCAATCCTTCCAGACCACTACCAATCGTGAGGGCAAGGTGGCCGAGTCGGTATTCATTGGCGGATTGTTCGTGCTGGCAGCCAATGAAATGGCGGCGCTCTCGCTGCATTACGGCCGACGCGCTGATGCGGAATTCTACCGGCTTTCTTCCCAAAAAATGGCCGTGACCGTGTTGGAACACGGCTGGGACGGTGAGTGGTTCCTGCGCGCCTACGATGCGTTGGGGCAGCCGGTTGGCTCGCGGTTGTGTGATGAAGGCAAGATCTTCATCGAGCCGCAGGGCATTTGTGTGCTGGCCGGGTTGGGCACAGCCGACGGCCGCGCTGAAAAAGCCCTGGCATCGGTGCGCCAGCACCTGGCCTCTCGGCACGGTATCGTTCTGCTGCACCCGGGTTTTACCCATTACTATCTCAACCTGGGTGAAATCACATCTTACCCGCCCGGGTACAAAGAAAACGGCAGCGTCTTTTGCCACACCAACCCGTGGATCATGGCAGCCGAAGCCAGCCTGGGGCACGGCGATCAGGCGCATGATTATTACCTGCGCATCAATCCTTCGGCGCGAGAAGCGATCAGTGACGTGCACCGCTGCGAACCGTATGTCTACGCTCAGACGATCGCCGGCAAGGAAGCACCCACTTTCGGCGAAGCCAAGAATTCATGGCTGACCGGAACAGCCGCCTGGAATTTTGTCGCCATATCGCAGTGGATCCTGGGTATCCGTCCAACGCTCAACGGACTGCAGATCGCGCCGGCAGTTCCCACGGCCTGGAAGTCATATGAGGTTCAGCGAGTTTACCGGGGCGTAACCTACCACATCCGTGTCGAACGACAAGGCAGCGGTAACAACGTGCAGTTGCAGGTGAACGGCGAGAACCTGAAAGGGAACGTCATACCAATTCCAGCAGAGGATGTCAGCGAAGTGAAGGTGCTGGCCGTACTCTCCTGAGGCTGGCGTTCCCGATAAGAGGAGACGGGATGAACTTCGGCTATTTTGACGACGCTCACCGTGAATATGTCGTTACCGACCCACGAACGCCAGTCAAGTGGATCAACTACATCGGCACGCTGGCGTTTGGCGGCTTTGTGGACCACACCGGTGGTGCGCTGCTATGCGCACGCGACCCGGCACTCAACCGCATCACAAAGTACATTTCGCAAATGCCTGATGGTGAATTTAAGGGCGAAACGATGTACCTGCGCGTGCGCTCCGACGGTGAGCAGCGCATTTTCTCACCCTTTTACGTGCCCACCTTGCAACCGTTGGATCATTTTGAGTGCAGTGTTGGTTTGGGGTATTGCCGCTGGCGCAGTGAATTGCACGGCCTGTGCTGTGAAGTGACCGTGTTCGTCCCAGCGGATGCAGCGGTGGAAATCCGTGATGTGTGCATTACCAACCTGGGTAAAGCGGCGGTGGAGGTGGATGCGGTGCCGCTGGTGGAGTATACCCACCCGGATGCACTCAAGCAGCTCACCAATGCCGACTGGGTGCCGCAGACGATGCAATCGCGTGCAGAAATGCTGGAAGGACGCACTGTGCTGGTGCAGTATCCATTCATGCTGCGCGATACACAGGTCAATTATTTTACCGCCAGTATCAAGGCGAGTTCGTTTGAAACGGACCGGCGCGCTTTCTTGGGCGCCAACGGCTACGGCAGCTGGCAGCAGCCGCTGGCCTTGGAGCATGAGGAGTTGGGCAACCACCAGGCGCTGCGCGGCGATAACATTGCAGCACTGTTGCTGCGGTTGGGAACGCTGCTGCCCGGCGAATCGGTGCGGTTTACCACGCTGCTGGGGCAGGCGGCCAGCCTGGAAGATGCCAGCCCGACAATTCGCCGTTTCCGTGATCCTGAAGCGGTGGACGCGGCTTTCAGCGGGTTGGCGCGCTTCTGGGACCGGCATCTCTCGGTTTTGCAGGTGCGCACCCCAGACGCGGATTTCGACCGCATGATCAACGTACACAACCCGCGGCAGTGCTGGATCACTACCAATTGGTCGCGCTATTTATCGCTTTACCAGCTTGGATACGGCGCGCGCGGAATCGGCTTTCGCGACAGCTCGCAGGACGTGATGGCAGTGCTGGCCAGCGCACCGGAAACAGCCCGCGCCTTGCTGTGCAAACTGCTCAGCGTGCAGCGCCGCAACGGCTCTGCCATGCACCAGTTCAATCCGCTCAGCATGATCGCCAGTGAAGGCGATTCGCTGGAACGCGATGACCGGCCGCATTATTACAGCGACGACCACCTGTGGGCAGTTCTCGCGGTGACAGCTTACCTGAAGGAAACGGGCGATATGGCTTTCCTGGACGCGGTTCTGCCGTATTATCCCAATGACAGCAAAGACCGGGTTGAGGACGCGGGCACCGTTCTGGAACACCTGCAGCGCGGACTGGATTTTACCCGGCAGGATTTGGGTGCGCATGGGTTGCCGCTGCTGGGCTTTGCAGATTGGAATGACACCATCAATCTACCTGCCGGGGCTGAATCGCTGTTCACGGCCAACCTGTACGCTTGCGCGCTGCAGGATATGGCTGCGTTGTGCCAAACCATGGGCGATGATGAATCTGCGCGCAACTACCTGAAGGATTATGAATCACTCCGGTTGCGCGTTGAAGAAACCGCCTGGGATGGGAAGTGGTACGTCAGTTATTTTGATGCTAACGGCAGCGCAATTGGTTCTCAAAAAAATACGGCGGGAAAAATTCACCTGAACGGCCAGACCTGGCCGGTCATTTCTGGAATCGCTGCGCTGGAACGTGGTGAGACGGCCATGGATTCGGCGCGGGAGTGGTTGAACACGCGGTACGGGCTCAAGCTGAGCGCGCCGGGTTACAACGGGTTCGATCCGTCTGTCGGCGGTATCACCACCTATCCGCCCGGTGCCAAAGAGAACGGTGGAATCTTCCTGCACACCAACCCCTGGGCGGTGATCGCCGAGACGAAGCTGGGGCGCGGCGAGCGCGCCTACGAGTATTACCGCCAGATCAATCCTGCCGCCCGCAACGATCTGATCGAGGTGTACGAGTGCGAGCCCTATGTGTATCCGCAAAACATCCTTGGCGACGAACATCCCCAGTTCGGGCTGGCACGCAATTCCTGGCTTTCGGGCACGGCTTCCTGGGCTTACCAGGCTGGAACCCAGTACATCCTTGGTCTGAGGCCGGAATACAACGGGCTGCGGCTGGATCCATGCATCCCGCCGCAGTGGAACGGGTTTGAGGTCACGCGCCAGTTCCGCGGCAGCCGCTATCACATCCGCGTGCATAACCCGCGGCACGTTAGCAAGGGCATTCAGAGGTTGGTGGTGGACGGCGTGGAAATCAAAGGCACGCTCATCCCGCTTCCCGCGCAGGCCGGCGATGTTCAGGTGGAAGCCTGGTTGTGAGCGGTCAGGGTTTGAGGGCGTCTGCGATCACCGCTGACAGGTCAACCGATGCAGCCTGTTGAAACACGTCGAGAAAATCCGAACGGGTGGCAATTTGCCCATCAAAGCGCCTCAGGTAATCCCGCAGTGCGTTGAGAAAAGCCGCGTCTCCCATGACCTGGCGCAGCGCATCCAGGAATAGCGCGCCGCGCAGATAGACTCGGTTGCGGTAGGGCGTGAACTGCGAAAAATCGTAGATGGTCGCAATCAGCGAGCCATCAGGGGTATACGGCTTGACGCGGAAGCTCCACCACCAGTCGGCCAGTTGAGGGTTGAGATTCTCATAAAATAGCAATTCACTGTAGGTACACAGGGCCTCGTCCAGCCAGGGTTCCTGCGCCTGGTCGCTGCCCACGCGCGCATACCACCACTGGTGGGCGGTCTCGTGCACGGAAATCAATGCCAGGTAACTGCGCGGCGAGCCGTCAAAGCCGTAATAGAACCGGTCTGAAAGGAAAAAGAGCCCGTCGTATTCCATCCCGTCAGGAAAATCTGCCTGAACAATGCTCAGGCTGCCGCGCGGCGGTTCGCCGAATTGTTTCGAGAAATAATTTACTGCCTGAACGGTGTAGTCCAGCGCGGCGCGTGCAGCAAGCTCAGTGGCTGGGTAGGCATAGCTGGTGATGGTGGTTTTGCCAGCCTGCTGAGTGCTGACGCGGTAATTCTGCGAAGCAGACCAGGTGAAATTGCGCGCGCCTGCAACCTGATAGCGGTAGCCGCCCGTGATCGGATCGGCAGGAGCCGCCGCAGCCACCACCAGTGCGGGCTGCAATTGCGGCACAAGCAGCTTGACGTCGAAGTCAGCGGCCGGATAAACGGTATGCTCGCCCACTTTACCGGGTGGGTGCAGCAGCCAGCCGTCAACTGGGCTGAAGGGCGGCAGAGAGGGATACCAGTCCACCAGGTTAATTTGTCTTTGCGTATAGCCGAATACATGCGGTTGGTTGGGGTAAATCGGTGGAAGTTGCAGGCGGTATTGCAGATGAATCGTCATCCAGGCTCCGGCGGGCAGCGCAGGCTCCAACCGCAACAGAAGCTGGTTCGAATCGAGCGAATCGATTGCGATGTTGACTTTCTCCGCGGTGATTGCGCGCAGTTCAAATGCGTTGGGGTAGCAGTTGGCTTCCACTGCAAGCGGTAAAATCTCCAGCGCGGCATCGCTTGGGTTTTTAAATCGGATCGATTCTTCGACTTGCAGGCTGCGCAAGGATTTGTCCAGGCTGGCGCTAATCAGATAATGCGTTCGACCTGCAGAACTAACTTGATCAACCGGTTCTGGCGTCAGAGTGGGTTCAGGTGAGGGCGACTTGTCCGGGGTGGAGCTTGCCTGCTGGGTTGGCGGCATGGCGGTCACAGTTGCCGCTGGCCTAACCGGCTGACAGGCCGTCAGGAGCATGCACAACGCGAGCAGCAAGGCATTTTTCATGCGATGATTATAACGGCTGCCCAGGAATATGATATGCTTGAGCGTAATGCTGAGGTGTGCGAAATGCCTGACGAACAAGAACCAATCTCCGATAGTCTGCCCGCTGGCTCACATGATTTACGCTCCATTTGGGATGCGCTGACACCGGAAGAGCAGGCCAGCCTGACCAGCCTGCTCAAGGGCATGCCCGGCCAGCCGAAGATCAGCCGCTCGTTGCTGGAGCTGGCCGAAAGTCAGCTTAAGCTGGCTTTTGGGCGCAAGCATTGCGTAGCGATCGTCGGGCCGGCCAATGTTGGCAAATCGACGCTGTACAACCAGTTTGTGCGCGCACCAGCCGAACGTGCAGCGGTCAGTCCGCTGCCTGGAACCACCCGCGAAAATCAGGAAACAGATGCCGGCCTGTTTGCGTTGGTTGATACACCTGGCGCGGATGCGGTGGGCGAGGTGGGCGAGCGCGAACGCAAGTTGGCGCTGGAGGCAGCGGCAAAGGCAGACATTCTCATTGTTGTTTTTGATGCGATCCAGGGTGTCAAGCAGACAGAATTGGATCTTTACCAGCATATCCGCTCATTAAAAAAACCGCATGTAGTGGTGCTTAATAAGATTGATCTGGTGCGCAAAGAGCGGCGCAGTGTGGTGGATCAGGCAGCGGCTAACCTGCGTCTGGACCCTGTGCAGGTCATCCCGGTGGCAGCCAAAACCGGCGAGAACATGAACCAGCTCCTGGCGGCGGTTGCCATGGCCGAACCGTCCATTGTAGCGGCGCTGGGTGCAGCATTGCCGCAGTACCGCTGGCAGCTTGCCTGGCGTTCCATCGTCAGCGCGGCCACGCTTTCGGCAGGGATAGCGCTGACACCGTTGCCGGTGATCGACTTTATCCCGTTAACTGCGACTCAATCCATGATGGTACTGAGCATCGCGCGGATCTACAACTATCAAATCACCCTGGAACGCGCGCGGGAACTGGTCGCCACATTTGGGATTGCTTACCTCGGGCGGACGCTGTTTTACCAGTTAAGCAAACTGGGCGGCATTCCTGGCTGGGTGCTAGGGGCGGCGGTGGCATCCTCCACCACCGTGGCGATGGGGTATGCCGCGGTGCGCTGGTTTGAACGCGGTGAGCGCATGTCCGCCGAGTCGCTTAAAAAGCTGAGCGGACAGGTGTCCAAATCGCTGCTGCAGGGTTTGAAGTCGTTGGGGAGCCGGAAACCAGGTCGAAAGACTCTGCAGGCGCACATTGAAAAATCACTTGAAGAGATTGAAATTGATCGGGTGCAGGAAAGCGAGCAGGAAAACAATCCGGGTTGAACCTGACTTTTTGGTTAGTTGTTTGTTAAGTAAAAAGATTGTTTCCCAGTATATTCCTGGTTCGTTTTTCGCTATAATCAAAATAGATATTTATTGAACAGCACAGGTTGTTCAAAGCGGTGTAGTTATTCTCCACAGCGTTCCGAAAATTAGTTAGACCTTGAGTTGGGGGAATGCTCGCAGGCTGGCCTTTTCCAGGATGCATCATCGATGATGGATAGTTTGCCAGGCAGGGTAGCGCGAACCGTTGGCCGATGGATGAAACAGCCAGCGGTGACTGGGTTTCTTTGGGGCCTGGCTGCGTGCATTGTACTTTTTCTGGTTGCCGCTGCAGCACGGGTGTCCGTGAGTGCTTGGCACTGGGCTGGTGGAATCATCCTGACTGGTCTGACGGTTTGGGCGGGTTACCGCTTTCGGCAGGTCCGGCAAGAAAACATGCGGCTTGATGCCAACCAGACCAGGATTGAATTGGAATTGGCCGATTCGCAGCGCAATGCGGCCAGTTCCAATAGAATGCTCGATCAAATCCGATCTTCAATCATCGCTGTCGATTCAAATCTCAAGCTCAGGTTTTGGAATCAGCACACCCTTGATTTGCTTCAAAAGCCTGTAGATGAGATTGCCGGCTGCTCGTTGGCGGATGCTTTTGCTGCACCCCTGGGGGAGGAACTGGCGGGGTTATGCGCGGATGCATTCAGCCAGCAGAAGACACAAGCGCGCATGCTAAGCCATAATCATCCAGGCGGAGAGCATTTATTGGCCTGTAAGGCCTATCCGGATGCATCCGGTGTGGTCGTGGTAGCGGAAGATGCGGCCGAAAGTGAACCAAACCAGTATACCTTCCGAGATTCCGAGGCAAATCACCGCGCGCTATTTGAGGCTGCCTTTGATGCTCTCTTCGTTTTTGACCCAGATTCGGGCCGCATCATCACGGTGAACAATCGGATGTGCGATCTATGGGGCCTGGACCGTGAAACCCTGATGAGAACCTCAGCACTGGAATTAATTGCCGGTGACGCGCCTTTCTTCTTGCAGGCATTGCGCCGCCGAACCGTTCAGGCCCAGGAAGAGGGCGCGCATATTTTTGAGTGGATGATCAAGGATGCCAAGGGGCAAAACATCTGGGCCGATATTCGCTTTCGTCCCGTTATGATGGATGGACAACCCCTTATGATGGGGGTGATCCGCGATATTTCAGATAGAAAACGAACTGATGGTGAGCTGCACAATTTGTCCACGAAACTGCGCGTGGTCAGCCGGGCGGCACGCCACATCACTGCCATGATGGACATCCCGGAACTGGCTAATTTGATCGCGGATTCGCTGCGCGAGGCCACGCTATGCTACAGCGCCAATGTCTTCATTGCCGATAACGGCGTACTGCGCTGGGCAGCCGGGGATGGGGGAAACTTGAAGGATACCACCCCGTTGGAGATTCTGATTAAACCAGGCGAAGGATTGATTGGAATCTGCGCCCAGCAGGGAAAACCCATCCTTGTACAGGATGTACTGGCCGATGACCGGTATATTCCCTGGGATATATTCCCGGACACCCGCTCAGAACTGGTCGTTCCAGTCAAGTTAGGCGATCATGTCGCTGCTGTAGTGGATCTGCAATCTCTCGAGGTGGCCGGTTTTGACAATTCAGATCTGGATGTAGCCAACGTACTGGCGGATCAGATGGCCGTGGCGCTGGAGAACAATAATTTGTTCCAGGATACGCGCCTGCGGACCCATGAGATGGAAATGCTGGTGCAAATGACTACAAACCTGCGTGCCGCATTGACCCGCGCCGAGGTAATCCCGGTGGTGTTGAACAGCCTGGCGAAACTGTTTCGGGCGGACGGGGCATTAATTACGCTAAAAGACCCCTTATCCGGCGAGCAAGTGGTGGAGGACAGCCGCGGCACATGGTTGGCACTTACAGAGAGGCGTTTTTCTTCCGACAAGGGGATCTTTGGAAAAGTTACATCCACCGGTGTGCCGATCCTGATTAATGATCTGCAAAATACAAAGCTGGAAGACTCGCCGCGCCTGGGTGCGGGCTTGCAATCCCTTGCTTGCGTGCCTTTAATCGCGCAGGAGCACACGATTGGCAGTCTGGCAATCGGACGAAACCAGCCGATTACCCAAAATGAAAGCCGCATCCTCACAACAATTGCAGATATCGTTGCAAGCTCCATCCAGCGCGCTAACCTGTTTGAACAGACAGAAAAACGGTTGCGGCAGGTGCAAAGTCTGCGGACAATTGATATGGCCATCACGGCCGACATGAGCTTGCGAGTGACGTTGCACATCATCTTGGACCAGGTGATGGTGCAGTTGCGTGTTGATGCGGCTGATATCCTGCTCTTCCAACCGGAAACGCAGCGGCTTGAATATACTGCCGGATTGGGGTTCCGCTCGCGTGCCGTCCCCCGGCAGAGTTACCAGCTGGGAGAAGAAATAGCCGGAAAAGTGGCGCAAAAACGCCAAATGATCAGCGTTCTGAACTTCCTGGCTCCTGATGCGGAACAAAAGCGCTCTGATTTCATGGCAGAGGAAGGCATCCTCGCTTATTTTGGCCTGCCGATGGTTGCCAAGGGACAATTGATGGGCGTGTTGGAAATCTTTCACCGCTCGCCACTCAACCCGGAGTATGAATGGCTGCAATTGATGGAAGCCCTATCGGTTCAGGCAGCGATTGCGATCAACAACACGGCCTTGTTTGAGAGCCTGCAACTGAGAAACCAGGAGCTTGTGCAGGCGTATGACACCACGCTGGAGGGTTGGGCGCGGGCGTTGGAATTGCGTGACCGCGAGACTGAAGGGCATTCGAGGCGGGTCACCACCATGACCATGCGCCTGGCACGGCAAATGGGTTTTAGCGAAGAGCAGTTGGTGCATGTGCGCAGAGGCGCGCTGCTTCACGATATCGGCAAAATGGGCATACCCGACAGCATCCTATTCAAACCCGGCCTGCTGGACGAAAAAGAATGGGAAATCATGCGCCAACACCCTGTGCATGCCTACCAATTGCTTTCGCCAATCACATATTTGCAGCCGGCCTTGGAGATTCCATACAGCCACCATGAGCGTTGGGATGGCACCGGCTATCCGCTGGGCCTGAAAGGCGAAGAGATTCCCCTTTCTGCGCGAATTTTCTCGGTGGTCGATATCTGGGATGCACTGATCTCCGACCGGCCTTATCAGGCGGCCTGGGAGGAACAGAAAATCCGCGATTATATTCAAGAGCTGGCCGGAAAGCAGTTGGATCCAAAAGTGGTCAAAGCATTCTTTGAAATGCTTGATCAGATGGAACAGCAAAAAGAAGATTGATTTGACCGGCCCGGTACCTTTTGTGGTGACTAATCCTTGTCGTGGCGGCCTTTGAACACCAGTCGGATTGGTGTGCCAGTGAACGGATAGGATTGCCGGAAGCGATTTTCCAGGAAGCGCGCATAAGTAAAGTGCGCCAGTTGCGGGTCGTTCACGTAGATCAGGAAGGTGGGCGGGTCGCTGCGCACCTGCGTGCCGTAAAAGATCTTCAGCGAGCGTCCAGATTTTGTGGTTGGTGAATGGGCTTCTTGCGCATCTTGCAGGATGCGATTGATCTGGCTGGTGGTGAGGCGGGCCAGGCGTTCTTCCTGGACGTGCAGGGCGGTTGGCAGCACCTGGTCGACGCGCTGGCCGGTTTTGGCCGAAATGAACAGGACGGGTACGTAGGGCATGAAGTTTAATTCACGGCGCAGGTGTTCGGTGTAGGTCTGCATGGTGAAGCTGTCTTTGGTGACCGCATCCCATTTGTTCACGATGACCACAGCACTTTTCATGGCTTCAAGGATGAACCCGGCAATGTGGGTGTCCTGGGCGGTGATGCCAGCGGTGGCGTCCAGTACCAGCAGCGACACATCGGCGCGCTCAATGGCGCGCAGCGAGCGCACCACGCTGTATTTTTCCACGCCCGGTTCGATCTTGCCGCGGCGCCGGATCCCGGCGGTGTCGATCAATGTAACCGGCAAGCCGTTCACCTCAATATGCGTGTCCACCGAGTCGCGAGTGGTGCCGGGAATTGGGCTGACGATCGATCGTTCCTGGCCCACCAGGCGGTTGAGCAGGCTGGATTTACCGACGTTGGGCTTGCCGACGATGGCTATCTTGATGGAATCGTCATCCTCTTCTTCCACCTGCTCCGGGAAGGAAGCCAGCAGGGCGTCCAGCAAATCGCCAGTGCCGGTGCCGTGCAGCGCCGAGATGGGGTAGGGCTCTCCCATGCCTAATTCATAGAATTGAGTTGCCTGGTTGCGGTATCGCTCGCTGTCAGCCTTGTTGACAACCAACAACACGGGCGGATAGGGTTTTCCGTCCACCACTTTCTGATTACGGCGCAGGATTTGGGCAACTTCCTGATCTGCTGGCGTGACGCCGCTGATTGCATCGACGATGAATAAGACAACATCCGCATCCTGAATGGCCACCTGCGCCTGTGTGCGGATCTGATCAATAAAATCGGCTGAACCAATGGAGAGCGGCTCACCCTGCTTGGTTGAGGACGGATCAATGCCGCCTGTGTCGATTAAATCGAAAACGGTATTCAGCCATTCTCCCTGGCCAAAAAGGCGGTCGCGTGTAGTGCCGGGGGTATCGTCTACGATGGCCAGCGGTTCGCCAACCAGGCGGTTGAATAACGTGCTTTTTCCAACATTGGGTCGTCCGACCAATGCTACGACGGGTTTACTCATGATTTCCTGCTTTCATCAGCGCCCTGCGGTGGGCGTGGGCGCAAAGGTGATGACCACTTCAACGGTTCCTGGAAGCACCGATTCTACCTTAATTTCGGCAATTGAGATCTCAATCTTCGGTTCCAGTTGATAAGTTCCCCGGCCCAGGCCGGTGACATCGATACTGATGGTTACATCCCCGGCTTTGAGTGCGTCCAGCAAGGGCAGCGGGCCGGATAGGATCAGATCAATGGTCTCTGGCGAAAGCGAGGCAGCCAGGTTTGGAGCCAGACCAACGATGTTGATTTTCTGGTTGGAAAGGGGCAGGCTGCTTTGTATGGCTGCAATACCCACCCTCACCAGCACCGTCTGGTCGCCGACCACCGAAACGCCTTCTGGTAGGTTGAGCGGCAGGGAAATGTCCAGATCATCTTTGAGGTCAGTCAGGTCAAACGGCATCGTTTCGACGTAACCGGGCAGGCTGGAAATGGCTTGCAGGTTGCTGGAAAAGACAGTCACGGTGGGTGGAAACACCGAAATATTGGTGAGACGATAGCCCGCAGCGACTTCGCCGCTGGTTACAACCTTCACGACCACGTTGCGGTAGCCGCCCTTCTGGTTGATGGGCAGCGTGACGGTGACCCGGTCGGGTGTCAGGGTCAGGCCGGAGACCGGCGAATTGTTGGCATCGACTGCCTGAAGGGTAAGTGTGCGGTTAACGGTTTCAAAAACCTGGGTTAAATCGAGCAGCGCTTCCACTTTTTGCACGCGTTCCACAGCCGACGCCGGACCGCTCACGATCGTACTGCTCTGGCTGAGCGAGGGTGTGCCCGCCTGGTAACCGACTGCCGGTTCGCCGCGCGTTACCAGATCGATGGGGACGGTGCGAGTGGAGAGACGTTCTAGCGTGACAGAGATCGAGCGCGGGGCATAGGAAACGATTTGAACCGGCCGCATGTTTACCTGCACCTGCACCTGGGCCGTATGGTTGCCCGGCTCCAGTCCGGAGAGATCGACGATGGCGCGGATCACCGAAGGATCGGCGGCAAGCTGATTCCAGATGGACCGCGGTGCGCTTAGCACCACATTCAATTGATCGGGCGGATCGTTGGTGATCATCAGACCGGGATCCAGTCCGATGACTTCGATGGAAATGGGCTGAGAAAACTGGCGTTCTTCGGTGGGATCGGTTGATGTAACCGCCGAAATCCATACCGCCAAGGCCAGAACAAACGCGGTCAGAAAGGTGGGAATGTATTTGAGGATGCGCTGCAACCCACTCACCGTTTAATCCTCCGGCCGCCGGATTGATTCAATCCAGCGCGCAATGCGGGTTCCCAGGCTGACGCCTGAATCAAATTCAGAGGGTTGGTAAAACGCCAGCAGGATATTCTCCAACCGCTCACTATCCAATCGCCGGATCATTCGTCCATTGTGAGCGATGGAAATGGCGCCGGTTTGTTCGGACACAACCACCGAAATTGCATCGGAGGCCTCAGAACTGCCCAATGCGGCGCGGTGCCGCAGGCCCATTTGCCGTTCGGGGGAGCGGTTGAGAATGCCGCTGGAAGATAGCGGCATCACGCAGGCTGCGGCGACAATCCGGTTATCGGCGATGATCACAGCCCCATCATGCAGGGGAGTGTTGGGATAGAAGATTTGCAGCAGCAGCTCGGGAGTCACCCGTGCATTGAGCTGGACACCGGTTTGTACATATTCCTGCAAACTATCTGTCCGTTGCAGGATAATCAACGCGCCGTGCTGCCGGGCAGAGAGCCGGGCGCAGGCAGTGACAATGGCTTTGATGGACTGCTGCATGGCTAAAATGGCAGCCGCATCCCGCCGGTTAAACAGGCTGCCGTATCCGGCACGCCCCAGCCGTTCCAGGCCGCGGCGGATCTCGGGCGCAAAGATTACTGGAATAGCCAAAAGCAGCGCAGGAAGCGTTGTGCTAATCAGCCAGGAAAACGCAGGCAGGTTGACCAGGCTGGTGAGAGCAACCAGGAAAATGACCACTAACACTACGCCGCGCATCAACACATTTGCCTGCGTGTCGCGCAGCACCATCAGGATGATGAAAAATACCAGCGTGACCAGAGCCAGGTCGATGATGCTCAACCAGTTCAGGCGTTGAAATATGAAAATAATCTCGCTCAGCAGATCAGCCACTTGCTTTTCCAGTCATCCTTTGGGGAAGGTGATAAATCCTTTTGAATACCGATTTGATTAAATTGGACGCAGAACCCGGTCGACGCGCAGTTGTTTAAAGAACAACGTTGTGCTGGAGGATTTGGTTTCCTCGGCGGCTTCTAACCAGGCTTGCACTCCCAGACTTTCTGGTTTCCGCACTTCATACCCCAATGCCTGCCAGATGTTGGTCAGGTTTGCCATTTCTGTTGGAACAAAGACCAGAGAGGCTTCGCATTGAAGATCGCGCGAGGAGCGTTCCATTTCTGTGATTAGCGCGGAAATCGCCTGGTCTATGGGGATGGCAGGATCAAGGTAAATGTCAGTGGCACGGGCGACCAAATTTTCCACTTTCCAGCCCATTACCCCACTCGTGCGGTTGTTGAACTGAAGCAGCAGGAATGCTTTTTCACCGAAGGATGCCATAACATCATCGCGGGTGACTTTGCGGCCTTCCTTATTGAAACGGTTGATTATTCCGGCAATTTCTTCCGAATCGCGCGGACGTCCGCGGTGGACCGTAATTTCGCCCGGACGGGTTCCCATCGGCTGTGCTTCGCTGGCCGGCGCCGGTGCTGCTTGCAGCGCTTCAGGCACATCCCGCTGCCAGGCGCTGACCACCTGCCGCCAGGTATCTTCAAAGGCAAGTTCATTGCGAATCACCACTGATGCGGCGGCTATTTTCTCTTCCTGAGGGGGCTGAGCGTTTACCCGTTGGCGCGCATCCGCCTCGCTCATCCGCCGCTTTTGTACCAGACGGGCGATTTGGATTTGCGGTGCGGCATATGTCACCCACACGCTGTCGCAGTATGCCACCAGTGAAGATTCGAGCAGCTTGATGGCTTCAATCACGATCACTTTTTGGCTGGCGCGCTGTGCCAGAAAGCTCACAGCCTGGTTAACCAGCGGATGGACAATCCGCTCCAGGGTGATCAGGGCTTCTGGATCGCTGAAGACCAATCGTCCCAGTTTAACACGGTCGATCTCTCCATCCGGCCCCAGCACCCATCGTCCGAAAGCGGAAAGGATGGGCTGGTAACCAGGAGCGCCGCGCGCGATGGCTCGATGAGAGAGCGCATCTGCGTCAATGCCGTATGCGCCGAGATGTTCCAACATACGGCGCACTACGCTTTTGCCTGTTCCGATGTTACCGGTCAGACCGATAACGTATTTACCTGCCCATTTTGCCAAATTCGTACTCCGCACTGTAAGACAACCTGCCCCTTCATTTTAGCCGTGCGCCGGGATTATGTCAAAGGATTTTCTGACGCCGCGAATATCCAGCGGGCAGACTTCTTGACAATCCGGGGGTGCGTGGTAAAATTCACCCACGTTCTGCAAGGAATACGCCGAGATAGCTCAGTTGGTAGAGCATGCGACTGAAAATCGCAGTGTCGCCAGTCCGATTCTGGCTCTCGGCACACAAGCGCCCTGGAAACAGGGCGTTTTTGTTTTCCCTGCGTGCAGAGCGGCCTTCACGATTCGGCTATTTCTGTTACAATGCCGAGTAGATGAGCCTAAAAAATAAAATTCTGCTAACAATTTTGAGCCTGACCGTTTTGGCTGCCTTGGTTTTAATTCTGAGCAGCCAGCGGCAGGTCACGTTGATTATCGATGGAACTGCTCAACCGCTGCGGGTGCGCGCGTTGACTGTGGGCGGTGCCCTGCGCGCTGCTGGTATCCCACTGGCCCCACAGGATTTATTGCAACCGGGCAGGAATACCTGGCTTGCGCAGGGAATGCAGATCGAGATTGACCGCGCGCGCAGCGTGTCGATCGCTTTATCGCCGGACGGCGGTAAGTTTGACCTGGTTTCTGCAGCGCGGACGGCTGCGGAATTACTGGCTGAAGCAGGGGTAGAGATGGGCACCGATGACCGCCTGTGGGTGAATGGCGCCCCCGCGGCGCTGGATCAGAGTCTTCCGCCGGGCAAACCGGTTGCGCTGGTTGTCCGCAAAGCGCAGAATGTGGAATTGACGATTGGTGATGAAACTCGCCGGATCCATTCCAGCGCAGCCACCCTTGGTGAAGCCCTGGCTGAGGCGGGCATCCTGCTTGAACCAGCGGATCGTCTGTCGCCTGGACCTGAAACGCCGCTGGATAGCCCGGTGAGCGCGGAATTGCGCAAAGCCCGCGGGTTATCCATCCAGGTGGATGGCGTGTTGATTCAGGCGCGCAGCGCAGCTGAACAGGTTGGCGAGTCGCTGGCCGAAGCAGGCATCTCGCTCCAGGGTCTGGATTACAGCATTCCAGCGGAAGACCTGCCTTTGCCGGATGATGGTAAATTGCGTGTGGTGCGCGTGCAGGAAGAATTGGTTTTGAGTCAGACAGCCGTGCCGTTTAGTGTGAAATATGAGAATTCTGATCAGGTGGCTTTGGACCACCAGGAAGTGATTGTGCCGGGTGTGTTGGGGTTGCAGGTTTCACGTGAACGGGTGCGATTTGAAGATGGCAAGGAAGTACAGCGAAGCTCCGAAGGTGCGTGGGTAGCACAAGAAGCCCGCCAACAAACAGTTGGTCTGGGCACCAAAATCGAGTTGAAGACCCTGCAAACCGACGAAGGAAACCTGGAATATTACCGTGCGGTCACCGTGTGGGTAACCTCCTACTCGCCCTGTCGGTCGGGAGGAGACCGCTGTTATTCTGGCACCTCCTCTGGCATGAAGGTGCAAAAAGGTGTCATCGCTGTGCCGCGAGCCTGGTATGGGCTGCTGGTCGGGGCCCGTGTTTATATTCCGGGTTACGGCACGGCGGTGGTGGCGGATACCGGCGGCATGACCGGTTACTGGGTGGATGTGGCTTACAGCGATGAGGATTACGTGCCCTGGGCACAGTATGCGACCATGTACTTCCTCACGCCGGTTCCTTCTTATGTGCCGGTGAGGTTGCCTTGACCGATCTGAAACCGCTCCCTGTTCCGGCGTTGATGCGCAAATACGGGCTTTTTGCCAAGAAAAGCCTGGGACAAAATTTCCTTCTAGACGAAACTGCGTTGGAAAAAGTGGTGGCTGCATCCGAAATTCCGCCGGGCGCCACCGTGCTGGAGATTGGACCTGGGTTGGGCAGCCTGACGCGCCATCTTTCGCGTGTATCTGCGCGGGTGGTGGCAGTTGAACTGGATGCAGGCATCCTGCCGGCCTTGCAGGAAGTGCTGATTGATGCCAAAAATGTGACCATCGTCCACGGCGACATCCTGCAGCAGGATATGGCGAGCCTGGTCAGCGATCCTGGTTATCTGGTGGTGGCTAATATCCCATATTACATCACCTCGGCGGTGATCCGGCATTTGCTCGAAGCACCAATCAAGCCATCGCGCCTGGTGCTGACCATGCAAAAGGAAGTTGCCGAGCGCATCTGTGCCAAACCGGGTGATTTGAGCTTGCTGGCATTGAGCGTGCAGGTGTACGGCGCACCGCGCCAGGTGGTGCGCATTCCGGCCGGGGCGTTTTTCCCGCCACCCAAAGTTGATTCAGCCGTGTTGCGTGTGGACCTTTACCCGCAACCCCGCATTTCGGAAGAGCAGATGGATGTTTTTTTTCAACTGGCAAAGCTGGCTTTTGCGCAGAAACGCAAGACGCTGCGCAATACGCTCGCTGCCGGGCTGCATTGGCCGCCCGAACAAGTTGCCGGTCTGCTGGCCAAAGCCGGCATTGACCCAATGCGCCGTGCCGAAACACTCAGCCTGGACGAATGGGCACAATTGGTGGATGCCTACCGTCTTGTGAAAGTGAATGACACGCTGATTTGATCCGGCTGCCGGATCCTAGCCGAATAGAAGTCGCAACAGAGCCATGGTAAGCACGCCTGTTACCACCGTGCCGATCAGGCTGCGCGTGCGCGCAGCGACCACCAGGGTGGGAAGAATTGCCAGCAGAGCAAAGTTGTGACCGGATATGTTTAAGTTCCCATCTGTAAAGAGTACCGATTGTGCCAGCAGCGCAGCCAGCACGGCGATGGGCACATAGCTGAGCCAACGAATGAACCATTGAGGCAGGTTGAAGCGGGTGAGCAATGCCAGTGGCAGCACGCGCGGGATGACCGTCACCGCCGCGCTGCCCAGGATGAGCAGAAAAATTTCGGGCCGCACAGTCATGCCTTGCCGCCTTCCAGCAGCGCCCCTGCAGTTGCGGCGGCAATGGCTGCAATCAAGATAGCCCAGCTGGATGAAAACAGTAGCGTGCCACCCATTGCGATGATACCCGCTGTCAGCACAACCAGCACTGCGATGCGCAGCCTGGGATGATTGGCCATGGGGCTGTCCAAAAAGTAAACGGGCAGCCCTTCCCTTTTTTAAAGAACCATGATTCAATGGAGGAATGAGAAGAAAACCCGCAGCTCCCGTCTTCAAACCGTACGTGATGCACCAACAATATCTGCT
>Ga0208695_1000140_pt1 | contig 99237 bp, 89 predicted proteins | sample AD_UKC111_MetaG_FD_184449 | JGI IMG/M metagenome (GOLD analysis project Ga0208695, IMG submission 184449) | Active sludge microbial communities of municipal wastewater-treating anaerobic digesters from Hong Kong - AD_UKC111_MetaG (SPAdes)... | ecosystem: Engineered > Bioreactor > Anaerobic >... | reverse complement strand
GCTCGAACCCACGAACCCCTGCACCTCGACGGTGCACGGATGGGAGAGAAAACGAACTGCCGCCCGGCGTTGGCGGCAGTTGAAGATATGTGGTGGGCGCGGAGGGGCTCGAACCCACGAACCTCACGGATGTGAACCGTGCGCTCTGACCAACTGAGCTACGCGCCCGTAGCGAGGGTGATTATAGCAGAACTCCTGACGGATGACAAGGTGTTTCAGAACTGGCGATCTTTACCCAAACTTACCTTCAACGTAATCTTCAGTGCGCTTGTCTTTTGGATAAACAAAGAGCTTTTTTTCAGGAGCAAACTCGATCAGCTCGCCCTGTAAAAAGAAGGCGGCATAATCAGCCATGCGCGCAGCCTGCTGCACGTTGTGCGGTACCCAGATGATGGTGAAGCGGTGCTTCAGTTCCTGCATCAGGCTCTCGATTTTTGCCGTTGAAACCGGATCCAGCGCCGAAGTGGGCTCGTCAAGCATGATCACTTCCGGGCCAAGCGCCAGCACGCGGGCCAGGCACAGGCGCTGCTGTTGCCCGCCGGAAATGGCGATAGCCGGATCATGCAGCCTGTCGTAAACCTCGTCCCAGAGTACTGCCTCGCGCAAAGCCTGTTCCACAGCCTGGTCCAGCCTAGCCTTACGGTTCTCGCCCATCAAACGCAGGCCATAAGCCACATTTTCATAAATCGTCAGCGGGAGAGGAACAGGGCGGGAAAAGACGATGCCAACCTTGCGGCGCAATTCCACAGGATTAACATCGGGATCAAGGATGTTTTTACCGTTTAGCAGCACTTTTCCAGTCAATTTGGTGACATCGGCGCGATCGTTGAGACGATTGAGGACTCGCAGCAGGCTGGATTTACCGCCGCCAGCGGGGCCGAAAAGGACCGTAATGGCGTTGGCAGCGATGGTCAGGCTGACATTCCGAAGGCTTTCGGTGCCGTCCTGATAGGTCAGGTTGAGGTTTTCAATCACAATCTTATCCATACGTCACCATTGACGCCGGGCGCGGGCGCGGATGCGCACCAGCGAGGCGAGTAAATTCATTCCCAGCACAAAAAAGAGCAGCACCAACACAGTTCCGTATTGAATCTGCACCGACATGCCTGGCACTGAGGTGGAAATCACGAAAATGTGATAAGGCAGCGCCATGGTGGCATCGAAGATGGATTTGGGAAGCTGCGGAAGGAAGAAAGATACGCCGGTGAAAAGGATCGGCGCAGTTTCACCCGCAGCACGTTCCAGGCCCAGGATGACGCCGGTCAAAACGCCGGGCATGGCCTGCGGCAGCACGATCCGCCATGTGGTTTGCCAGTGGGTGGCGCCCAGCGATCGGCTGACAGCACGAAAGGAATAAGGCACCTGGCGGAGCGCTTCCTCGGTGGTGCTGATGATGGTCGGCAGAGTCATAATGGATAAGGTCAGGCAGGAAGCCAGAATGCTTGTGCCAAAGTTTAGAAAGAGGACAAAAACCCCAAGGCCGAAAAGACCGTAAACAACGGATGGAATCCCCGCCAGGTTGATGATTGCAATACGAATTAACCGGGTCCAACTGTTATCGGGTGCATATTCGGCCAGATAAATCCCGGCAGCCACCCCCAGCGGAACTGAAAAAATGGCTGTGCCCACCGTCAGATAAAGCGTTCCAACAATGGCAGGCCAAATGCCGCCTTCGCGCATCCCATTGCGCGGAAAGGCGGTGATGAATTCCCAGGATATGGAAGGTGCTCCTTTAACAATAATATAAATCACAATAGCCAAAATGGGCAGTACGGTGAAAAGGGTAATCAGCCGAAGCAGCCAAATGGAGACCTTTTCCTTACGGTGAGAGTCAATCAGAATGGGGTTGGGTTTAAGTCCGTCTTCCATTTACTGTAGAGTCCTCAAGAAAGTGAGCGTTCAGAGCGCTTAAGCCCGCGCGTGCTGACCCAGGAGGCGATAACGTTGATCGTAAGCGAGAGCAAGAACAAAATAATGCCGATGAAAAAGAGCACCTGGTAATGCGGGCTTCCTGTAGCGACCTCGCCCATTTCGGAAGCAATTGTTGCAGTCATCGTGCGGATGGGCAGGATGATGGCATCCAGACCGTGCGGCATCACAGGGGCGTTGCCGGTGACCATCATGACCGCCATGGTTTCACCGATCGCACGGCCGACGCCGAGCATGACGGCGGTAAGCACGCCGGATTTTGCCGCGGGCAGGGTGATGTTCCAAAGGGTCTGCCATTTGGTTGCGCCCAGGGCCAGCGCGGCCTGGCGGTAGGAAGCCGGGACCGTGTTGAGGGCATCTTCAGAAATGGACACCACTGTGGGCGTGGCGATGAAGGCCAGCAGAATGGCGCCAGTTAATCCAGAAAGGCCGGTTGGCAGGTTTAATCCTTCGCGCAGCAAAGGTGCGGCCACCTGGATGCCGATGAAACCCAGCACCACCGAAGGCAGACCGGCAAGTATTTCAATGAGTGGCTTGAGCAGGTTTTTCGCCCACAGGGGCGCGACTTCGGAAATGTACAGGCTGGTACCAATTCCCAGCGGGATGGCAATCAAAATGGCGGTGATGGTGACTATGATTGAGCCAAAAATGAGCGGCCAAATGCCGAAGTAATCTTCAATCGGGTACCAGATGGTGCCAAACAGGCTGGAAAGCTCTGCGCTGGTGATGGCCGGCAGCCCCTCGCGCAAGAGGAAAAACAAGATCAGCAAAACAAAGAGAATGCTGGAATAACCAGATGCCTTGATCAGAAGATTGATGGGACGTTCGCGCGGAGTCTGTTCGATCATTCAGGCGATCTCATGGAGCGGGTAGAACAGGGACAAATCCAAGATCTGCAACAATTTGTTGGGCTTCGTCTGAGAGGACCCATTGTAGATAATCCAGCACTGCCTGGCTGCTGTCTTTTCGAGAATACATGTAAAGGTCACGGGCGATAGGGTAGGATTTGTCATTGACGGAGTCAATCGAAGGGAGCACGTACGGCTGGCCTTTTCCGGGCGATACAGCAATCATTTTGACTTCATGGGTAACATACCCCAAACCGTCGTAACCAATTGCATTCGGGTTGCTGCTGACCTCTGCAATAATCCCCTCGGACGACGGCAGCAGCAAGGTCAGGGGCGAGAAAATGGTCTTATCGTTTGAATTACCCAGCCTGACCACTGCTTCCAGGAAGTAGACGTGCGTCCCTGAGTTGGTTTCGCGCGAGAGGCGCACAATTGGCCGGTCTTCGCCGCCAACTTCCTTCCAGTTGGTGATTTCACCCCGGTAGATACGAGAAATCTGCTCAAGCGTAAGCTGGTCTACCGGATTTTGCGGGTTGACGATCACAGCAATCGCATCCCGTGCAATCACATGTTCCACAGGCTCAATTCCGTTGGCTTCAGCAGCTTTTATTTCTTCCGATTTAATTGCCCGTGAGGCATTGGCAATATCGACGGTACCATTAATTAAAGAAGTGATGCCGGTGCCGCTGCCGCCGCCTGTGACCGAAAGGCGCACATCTGGCCGGATAGTCTGGTATCGCTCAGCCCAGGCCAGTGCCAGGTTGACAATTGTGTCAGACCCCTTGTTTTGAATGTAAACGGAAGAGGTTTCCGCAGCAGGCTGGTCGGAATCGGCTGCGCAGCCCGTGAGAAGCAGCGACAGGCAAAGGATGAATGAGAGAATTTTCCATTTCATACCAAGTACTGATTATAGCGTAAAAAATGGCCTCGAAAGGAAAAAAAGGAAATTTGTCATGGGCTGCGGTATAATTGGCAGGTTGTGAACACTATGGAGAGGAACTGATCTTTATGGATATTGGCACGATCCAACCGGTTGACATTGATGAACAGATGCGAACCGCTTATCTGGATTATTCCATGAGCGTGATTGTGGCCCGTGCCCTGCCGGATGCCCGCGACGGGCTGAAACCTGTGCACCGGCGCATTCTCTTCGCAATGCAGGGGTTGGGCTTGCATTCCAATACCGCTTATAAGAAATCGGCGCGTATTGTCGGCGAGGTGCTTGGCAAATTCCACCCGCATGGTGATGCGTCTGTGTACGATGCGATGGCGCGCATGGCCCAGGATTTCTCCATGCGCTATCCTCTGGTGGATGGGCAGGGCAACTTTGGATCCGTCGACGGCGATCCCCCAGCGGCCATGCGGTACACCGAGGCGCGCATGTCGTCGATGGCCGAAGAAATCCTTGTAGACATCGACAAGAACACGGTCGATTTCGTACCCAACTTTGACGGTTCGCTGGATGAGCCGATGGTGATGCCTGCGCGTTTACCCAATTTGTTATTGAATGGCTCGTCAGGCATCGCGGTGGGTATGGCCACCAACATTCCACCGCATAATCTGCGCGAATTGTGCAATGCGCTGGATTATCTCATCGACCATTATGACAATCTGGATGAAGTCTCCATCGATACTCTGATGGAACATGTGCCGGGGCCGGATTTTCCGACTGGCGGTGTGATCGTAGGGCGCGAAGGCATACGGCAAGCCTATACCACCGGCCGCGGCCGTCTGGTTGTGCGAGGTCTTGCTCATATCGAAGAGATCAAAGGCGGCAGATACGCCATTATCATTACCGAAATCCCATATCAGGTGAATAAATCCAGCCTGATCGAACGGATTGCCGAGTTGGTTCGCGATGACAAGATTGATCAGATATCCGATCTGCGCGACGAATCGGATCGCCGCGGCATGAGCATTGTCATCGAACTCAAGCGCGGAGCGCAGCCGAAGATGGTGTTGAACCAGCTGTACAAATACACTCCGCTGCAATCGACATACGGCATTCATCTGTTGGCTTTGGTGGATAATGAGCCGCGCGTTCTCTCGCTCAAACGCGCGCTGCAATTGTTTGTTGAACACCGCGAAACGGTGATCACCCGGCGCTCACAATTTGAACTGGATAAAGCGCGTGCCCGGGCGCACGTGCTGGATGGATTGCTCATTGCACTTGCCAACCTGGATGCGGTTATCCAGACAATCCGCCAGGCGAAAGATGTCGAAACTGCCAAGGCAAACCTGATCGAACGCTTCAAGCTCACTGAGATCCAGGCGCAGGCGATCCTTGATATGCAATTGCGCCGCCTGGCAGCGCTGGAGCGCCAAAAGATTGAAGAGGAACACCGGGATGTGATGGCGCGGATTGCATACCTGGAAGATTTATTGGCCAATCCTCAGAAGATCCTGGGCGTCATTCAGTCTGACCTGCGCGAGATGAGCGAAAAATATGGAGACGAGCGGCGCACGCGCATCACTGCTGAAGCCCACGAAGACCTGAAGATTGAGGACCTGGTGCCGGACGAGGCCGTGTTGGTGACAATCACCCAGCGCGGATATATCAAGCGCACGGCTGCCAGCCTGTACCGCACACAAAACCGCGGTGGTCGGGGGGTGAGCGGCCAGTCGATCCGCGAGGAAGACGAGGTGATCACACTGTTGCCGGCGCGTACCCTGGATACGATCCTGTTTTTCTCGGACCTGGGTAAGGTGTACTCTGAAAAGACTTACAACCTTCCAGATGCGGGTCGGACCGATCGTGGCATTCCGATCGTTAATGTGCTTTCATTGGAACCTAATGAGCGCATTACGGCGGCGTTGGCTGTGCATGACTTCGACGCGGCCAATTACTGCACGATGGCGACCCTGAAAGGCCGCATCAAGCGTGTTTCCCTTTCGGAGTTTGCGAATGTGCGGCCCAGCGGATTGATCGCCATTTCGCTGGATAGCGGTGATCAACTGGGTTGGGCACGCCTCACCAGCGGTAAGGATGATATCATTCTGGTCACGACCGGTGGGCAGGCGCTGCGCATCAGTGAGAATGAGATTCGTGTGATGGGCCGGACGGCAGGCGGCGTCGCAGGTATTAAGTTAAAGAAACAAGATCAACTTGCATCCATGGAAGTAGTTGAACCGGGCGGTTATCTGTTAGTGGTGACCCGCCAGGGTTTTGGTAAGCGCGTTTCACTCTCTGACTATCCGCTGAAAGGCCGCGCGACAGGCGGCGTGGTGACCCAGGATCTAAAAAACATGGATCGCACAGGACCGGTTGCCTCTGCCCGGGTGGTTCAGGAAGCTGATGACGTTACGTTTATTTCCAGCAATGGGATTGTCTTGCGCTTGAAGGTAAAAGAGATTTCGCACTCTGGCCGGGCGACGCGGGGCGTTCACTTGATGGACCTGGGCAAAGGTGATGCCGTTGCCTCGCTGGCGCGTTTCCCTGCGGTGGAGACGAATCGCAACGGCGAGCAAAGGAACGGCAGCCCAGAAGGGTAGCTCCCTGGTTTCTGGCCTCCATTTCCAGGAATCAAAAACACAGCGGATACATGCCAAAATGGCGCAGGTCCGCTGTGCTTTTTTATCTGGGCAAGGCACGCTTAGAAGGCGATTTTGCCAGTGACCAGCAGACAAAATGTACTCAGAACCAGCACCATCAAAAAGAGCATCACCAGGATGATGAAGCGTTGCTTGGCAGTCATGCCGAGGAAAGGACCGCGCGAACGCCGTAAAGTGCGGCGGACTTCGGGTGTTTCGGGCGGCAGATCCTCTTCAAATGGTTGCGATGCGGCAGAATTTCGCAGATCATCAAGCATGGCGACCTCCAGATAAAATCAGGCTCACTCCGCCGGGCGCAGGGAAACATCGCCAGCGGTTACGATTTCTAGTTTTCCAGCAGCGGTTTGCACCATCAGCCCGCCTTGCGGGTCAAGTCCAACCAGTGTTCCTTCAAGTTTACCATCAGGCATTTGAATCTGGATAGGTTTGCCTTTGTATGCCAGACGGGACTCCCAGGCATGAATAAAGGACGGGCTTCCCAATTTTTTTCGCCAGTCAAACACAGAATCCAGGATGGCTGCCAGCAACTGCCAGCGATTAACGGGGTGGCCGGCGGCTGCTTCTACGCTGATGGCCGGAAAAAGCAATACATCGGCAGGCGGCACAGCCTGGGGAGCCACATTCACGCCAATACCCAATACCACGCCGAAAGCCCGATCACCTTGCCAGCTTGTTTCAGCCAGCACTCCACAGACCTTCTTGCCGTTCAGCAGGACATCGTTGGGCCATTTGATCTGCGCTTCCAGGCCGCAGCAGGCAGCCAGGCCATCCGCGACGGCCAGCCCGGCCAGCGGCGAAAACAGCGCCAAATGAGCAGTTTCAACCGTCGAAGGGTGCAGAATCAGGCTGACGGCCAGCGCGCCCCCTGGTTCAGTGATCCAGCGGCGCTGCAGCCGGCCGCGACCAGCGGTCTGACGGTCTGCAACCACCAGCGACCCATCCGCAGCGCCGGCTTTCAGCCATGCCAGCGCCTCATCATTGGTAGAGCTGGTTTCGGCAAAATAACGCACATCGGAAAGGGGCAGATGGCTCAGATGTGCGCGCAGCATTTGCTCATTGTTTGGGTCGACCATGAAATTAATTGTACCGCAGATCCGCGTGTTGAATCCTTGCAGACCCCTTAAAACGCCTGCCGGGCGAGAGGATTTGCCTCGCCCGGCAGATTTGGTCTTATTCTTATAACTACAATGGATTACCTGGACACGATTTTGATGCTCTTTGGCTTGGCTTGCTCGGCTTTCGGAACGCGCAGGCTGAGCACACCGTCTTTCAGGTGGGCTTCGACCTTGCCGGTATCCAATGGGTCGGGTAGGGTTATTTCGCGGAAGAAGCGGCCGGTGGGAATTTCACAACGCAGGGTGGTGACGTTCTCATCCTCATGCTTCTTGAATTCGCCTTGCAGGGTGATCGTGTCGTTAATTGCCTGAACTTTCAAATCTTCAGCTTTGACGCCGGGCAGCAGCGCGGTGATGATGTAATCGTCGCCTTCAGAGTGGATGTCGATCGGGAAGAAAACACGCGGCTCGGCTTCAGCCCACTGCTCCATCGCGCGATTCCAGGCCATGCGGCGGGCAGCTAACTGAGACATCGGAGTGCGGACATACAGAGACATAATTTACCTCCAAAAAAACCATTAGGGTTGTCTGATTGACTTCCGTTGATTTGATGTTTTATTTCAAACTTGTACCAATGGTACAGCCAGCATATTGGAGAATTGCTAACAAAATATAGAATATTTATTAGAAATGGTAAGTCTTGAGGCAGGCACGATCCATTTTTGCCTGACCATCCGCAGATTGTACATTCAAACAGCTGACTGATGCAATTACCGGAGAATAGCCGTATAATGTCCTTGTTGCTAATTTTTGCAATAGGTACTACAAGTCTCAGGAGGCGACCATGTTCTTTTCACCAATTGCCATGCACATTCCAGACGGCTTTTTGTCAGTGACGGTTTCCGTTATCTTCTGGGTATTGTCCGTCATTGTAATCGTTCTGGCTTTGCGCCAGGTCAATCGGCAGCTGGGAGAACGCGAAGTGCCATTGATGGGCGTTTTGGCTGCAACCATTTTTGCCGGGCAAATGCTCAACTTCACGGTGGTTGGCGGCACCTCAGGACATTTGCTGGGCGCAGCCCTTGCGACCATTCTGCTGGGACCATGGCCGGCGGTGCTGGTGATGACCTGTGTGGTTGGCGTGCAGGCATTGATTTTTCAAGACGGTGGGTTGTTGGCTTTAGGTGCGAACCTCTTTAATATGGCCGTGATTGGCGTGGCCGTGTCCTACGGCGTCAATCGACTTTTCCGGCGCATGTTGGGTGAAGGCAAGACGGGTATTTTTGTTTCTGGTTTTGCCGCGGCCTGGTTTTCAATTTTCATAGCGTCTCTGGCGGCTGCGCTGCAACTTGCGCTTTCGGGCACCACCCCGGCCAATCTGGCGGTGCCGGCAATGGCTGGTATCCATGCTTTGATTGGCATCGGCGAAGGTTTGATTACCCTGGGCGCGCTGGCATTCTTATATGCCACCCGGCGCGATCTGCTGCACATTGGCGAGCAACAACCGCGTTCCAATTTAGTTGTGTGGATTGGCGGCGCTGTGATCTTCCTGGCGCTGGCCGTCCTTTCGCCGTTGGCATCTGCCTTTCCGGATGGCCTTGAATCAGTAGCGGAGAAATTGGGTTTTATCCAAAAGGCTCAAGATCCGGGCATTACGGTGATCCCTGATTATGTTTTACCGGGCGTGAACAATGAAGCGTTGGCAACGATCCTTGCGGGAATTTTGGGCAGCCTAGTCGTTCTGGCAGCCGTGCTGCTTCTCTCCCGCTTTCGCCGTGCGCGGGCGAAAACATCCTGAGCATGCATATTCATTTTCTCGACCCTTATCATGACGGCCGCAGCCTGATCCATCACCTGGATGCACGCGTCAAGTTGGTGTTGGTGATTGCCTATATCCTGGCAATGTCGCTGACACCTGTTGGAGCGTGGCCCATTTATGTCTTGCTGCTGGCTATTTTGCTGTCGATTGAGGTGCTGAGCGAAGAAGGGATTTCTTTCTACTTCAAGCGATCTCTATTGGCCCTGCCGTTTGTGTTTGCTGCGCTGCCGGTCATATTCACGATGCCTGGTCCAGAATTGTTCTCCTTCGCCATGGGGAGCTGGCAAATTCAGGCCAGCTTACCCGGATTGGAACGATTTCTCAGCATCCTGATCAAATCCTGGGCTTCGGTTCAGATGGCAATTGTCCTGACGACTACCACGCCGTTTCCGGATCTGCTCATGGCGATGCGCGCATTGCGCCTCCCGCGTCTTTTGGTCGCAGTGATTGGTTTGATGTGGCGCTACATGTTCGTGCTGGCTGACGAGGCGCTGCGGCTGAACCGTGCCCGGACATCACGCAGCGGCGAAACAGATGCCCCGGGCAGAAAAAACGGCGGCAGCTTGTTTTGGCGGGCCCGGGTTACCGGCGGCATGGTGGGTAATCTTTTCGTACGGTCCTTTGACCGGAGTGATCGCATCTACGTCAGCATGCTCTCGCGCGGTTACGACGGCGAGGTGCGCAGCCTGCCACATCCGGCTGCACCGGGCTGGACGTGGATCGTGCTGGCTGCAGGATTGCTGCTGTTGATATCCATTGCGGTTATCGCTCAATTAGGCTGGGCTTAAGGAGCCATATGACGGATTCTATAGAAATCCAGGATCTATATTTTTCGTATCCTGACGGCCACACAGCCTTGCATGGCGTATCTCTCAACGTGCGGCGCGGCGAAAAGCTGGCGCTGGTCGGACCAAACGGTGCGGGTAAATCAACTCTCCTTTTGCATCTGAACGGCATTCTGCGGGGGCAGGGGCTGGTGCGCATCAGCGGGTTGGAGGTCAACCATGCGAACCTTGGACGCGTGCGCGCGCTGGTGGGCCTGGTTTTTCAGTCGCCAGACGATCAGCTATTCTCCCCCACCGTGTTGGATGATGTCGCCTTTGGCCCGATCTACCAGGGACTAAAGCCGGAGGAAGTGCGTCGGCGTGTGGATTATGCCCTTGAGGCGGTTCATATGCAGGATTACATCCACCGCGTCTCGCATCACCTCAGCGTGGGTGAGAAAAAGCGCATTGCAATTGCCACAGTGCTGTCCATGCAGCCGGAGGTGCTGGTATTGGACGAACCCTCAGCCGGACTTGACCCGAGAGCCCGGCGCAGTCTGATCAATCTGCTGGCAGAGCTGCCCCAGACCATGGTGGTTGCAACACACGACCTGGCGCTGGTGCGCGACCTGCTGCCGCGCATGGTAGTGATGGATCATGGTCAGGTGGTTGCCGACGATGCCACCGATCGCATCCTGGCCCAGGGCGATCTGCTGGCTGCGCACGGCCTGGAAAAGCCATAAATTTGTGGTATGATGTCGAATGTGGAGTGGTAATTTTTATGGAAGAAGAAAAGATTACAATTATTGAAGGCCCCACACCCACATTCGAAAGCATTCAGGATGGTTGGGCACTGGGGTTAAATGAAGGTCCGGCACTTTATGACCTTTCTTTAACGCGCTTGCGCACGTTTAATGGTCCCTCGCTGGTCGAGCGTTGCTATCGCGCCTGGCGCAATCAATCGTCGATCTACTTGCATTACCGCAACCGGCTAGGACTGGAAGAACGCGCGCCAATTATGGCTGCCCGCTCGCTGGAGACCGAGGACGGACATGTGCTGTTGTTATGGATCCGCCGCACGTCCGATCAGGTGGCTGATGATATCGATACAGACCTGGACGAGGATGATCCAGACCAGCATATTTAAGCATTGTGTGGAAACTGGGCAGTGAGAAATCCTTCGCTGCCCAGTCTTTTTAAAATAATGGAGGTGGCATGCCACTGGATAGCACAACCATACGCGCACAATTCCCCGCATTGCAGCAGGGACGGATTTTCTTAGACAATCCAGGCGGCACGCAGGTTGCCAGGGGTTGCCTGGAACGCGTAAGTCGCTATCTGGTGGGATCGAATGCCAATCACGGCGGCTTCTTCCAGACCAGTCGCGACTCGGATGCGTTGGTCGAACAAGCCCGTCAGGCGGCCGCTGATTTTCTCAATGCGCAAAGGCCTGAAGAAATTATCTTTGGCGCAAACATGACCACGCTGACGTATCAGGTGAGCCGCGCCTTTGGACGAACTCTCAAGGCAGGCGACACGCTGGTAGTTACCCGCCTGGATCACGATGCCAACATCTCGCCGTGGGTGCAATTGGCCGACGAGCGCGGCTGCCGAGTGCGCTGGGTGGATTTTGATCCTTTGGATTGCACGCTGGACATGGCGGATTTTGAAGCAGCGCTGGCTGAGAATCCAAAACTGGTTGCGTTTGGCTACGCCAGCAATGCTGTTGGCACGGTCAATCCGGTTGAAAAGATGACTGCAATGGCGCACGCTGCCGGTGCGCTGGTGTACATCGATGCTGTGCAGTATGCGCCGCACGGCCCCATCGATGTGCAACAATTGGGGTGTGATTTTTTGGTTTGTTCGAGCTATAAATTCTTTGGGCCGCACCTGGGTGTGCTCTACGGACGGTATGACTTGTTGGAAAGCTTACCTGCCTATCGTGTGCGGCCCGCACCGGCAGAGGCTCCTGGAAAGTTCGAAACTGGCACAGGCAACTTTGAGGGCATCGCTGGGCTGTTGGGTGCGCTGGAATACTTCGAATGGCTGGGGTACCTCTACGGCGAGGATTATCTGGAGCTATATGCTGAAGAATATTCCGGCCGCCGTCAGGTTTTTAAACAGGCTATGTCGGCCGTGCGTTCTTACGAATTTGAGCTGAGCCGTGTGTTGATTGAAACACTCCAGTCTATTCCTGGCGTCAGGATTTATGGCATCCAGGATTTGCACCGCTTGATTGAGCGCGTACCAACCGTTTCCTTCACGCTGGAAGACCACAACCCCGATGAGGTGGCTCGCTTCCTGGCAGAGCAGGAGATCAACGTGTGGAGCGGCAATTTTTATGCGCTTGCCGTGACGGAGCGGTTGCAATTGGAAGGACGCGGCGGTCTGGTGCGTGTCGGCGCAACGCATTACAATACAATTGCCGAAATCGAAAAACTTGGTGATGCACTACAAGGCTTGCGAGGAATATGAACTCCAAAACGCCAGAACCTACCCTGACACTTAGCCAGGAGGAACTCTATTTCCTGCTGGTGCTGTTGAAATCACGCCGCATTCCCGGCATGGAAGGCATCTTTGACGTGGATGCCACCGAGCGGGAACGGACTAACCTGCTGGATGCTGCGCGCCGTGCATTGGTGGCGCGTGGATTGCTGACCTTGCAGGTGGATGGCCGCGCGACAATGGATGAATTTACACTTGCGGTTATCGGCACCTGTGTGCGGCCGATATTTTCCGTGATGATGGAAAACACTGCGCTGGATCGTTCCAACGGGATATTCTGGCATGGAATCCGCGGCTTGATTGTCGAGCATACGCTGCCGCAGCAGGGCATCCACCGCTTTCGGCCGATGCCCGGCGATACCGATCTGGTGAAACGGATCGTGGATGCAGCAGAGGTCAGTCCGGCCGAGGCGGGTGCTTTGGTGGACGAAGTTGTAGTGATGGAGGATGCGTTTACCCGCGCCCGCAAGGCCAGCCGCGACGAAGTCGACGAGAAGGCAGCATGCGAAGCCTTGGAGCAGGGCGGCGTGCCAGAGCAGACAGCGGAAAAACTGGCTGCGATCCTGGCTCAGGCCGAGACATCGACCACCGTGGCCTTTTCACGGCATGCCTACCCGGAAGGTGGCGAGGTGTTGTATGGCGGCACTGCGCTCTCAGGACCCGCTGGCGCGATTTTAACCGTGCCGACAGGCACCGGCAGTGGTGAAGTCCGCGTGCAGCCGCTTGGCCAGCAAGAGTGGCGCGATTGGCTGGCGATGATGCTGGAAGTTGTTCGGAACGCAGAATAAATTCAGACAGTTTTTGAACATTAAATGATAAACGCCTGGGTGAGGGGGGCATCCAGACGTTTATCTTTGGTATTTTAGCACGCGCGTTTCCAATTCGGAAGGGAAAGTTAGGTTGCAGTTATGTTACAGTTTGTCAGACAATGCCCCAGGAGGGACTCGAACCCCCAGCCTAGGCGTTAGGAGTGCCTTGCTCTATCCACTTGAGCCACTGGGGCAGGGCTGGTGAGATTATAGCATCAGGCGGAAAGGCCGGCAAGAGTGGTTAAAAAAATGCACGAACTGCCTGCTGCTTCGGAGAAAATCTCCACGACGTCAATCCTGCCAGGGGCAGGAGCCTCCGCAAGCGCGGTCGGCGCGTCAAGCTTCTGAACAAGGGCACCCAGAGTGTCCTGAATAGTGGCTGGCGCCACACAGAAGACGATTGCCAGACATGACTGCCTGGCTATGAAGTTTCAGCAGGCCGCTCGTGCAAATTCACTATAGCATAAAGGTGCGGCTGTTGCATTAAAAATCATTCGATCTTCAACGTGCGGGTTAAAATCAGATCTCCAGGCTTGGGGGGGACAAGCCTGGAGACCATCAGGGAGGGAAAACCACCGTCTGCACTCACCGCCAGGCACAGGGGGGATGTGCCAGCTTTGCTTTGAGGTGGTGAGACACCGGTTTATTCATACCAGTAAGTTGGTGTCTATCCGATAATATACATCAATTTAGTCAAAAATACATTAAATCCAACTAAGAAACTTCATTTCACGATTATTTAGAGCGTATCTGGATTTTCGCCAAAGAGTTTAAGCCAATCCTCCACTTCCTCTTCGCTCATGGCCGATGACCCTTGTGGCGAGCGCATGGCTTCTTCGGCCGCGGCCTGCAATTGCCGGGCAAAATCTTCGGAAGATACGCCTTCGGCATGTCGGCTGCGGGTTTCAGCCAGCACCTGGCGGTCAGAGCTGACCACGCGCCAATTGCGCGCACCATTGCCCAGCTTTGCCAGGCGCGCACGGATGGCATCATCTGCAGTTCGGCCGAGCGGTACAAAATGAGCGATGATGTTTCCGTAACGCTGTGTTCCAGCGTGACCTGCCGGTGCGCCATCAAAAAAAACTTCCACAGGCTGGCGGCGGATGCGGCTGAAGGTTTGCAACAGTTGAATGAGCCGTTCTTCGTCGTCCATTGCCCGCAGGCTAAGCCCGGCTACCTTTGGGATCAGGTTATGTCCATCAATCAGGTACGGCATTCGTTGATCTCGCGCTCTGGTTCTTCCATAAGACTGAAAAACTGTGCTATGATTCTACCAGGAATAGAGCTTATGACCTCATGGAAAAGAATCCTTCCGTTTCTATTATTAAATATCGTAGTTTCAGCGTTAACTACCTTTCTGGTGTTGACCTGGTGGGAACAGTCTCATCGGGCGGCGCTTCCCGCTGCACAAAATCCACCGGCAAACGTGTCTCCAGCGCTGGCCACGCTGCCGATGGTTGACCTTGCGCCAGTGGGGGATACCCATATCTCCATTGAGAATGTCTACGGCGTCGGGGATTATCAAACTGAGGCGGTGGAAATCCGGCGAGAGAGTGAAACGGACCTGGTGCTGACAGGTTGGAAGCTGCGCGATGAAAGCGGCCACGAATACACCTTTCCAAATCTGACGCTGAAGAACGGCGCCATCCGCGTCTACACTCGTACTGGCGCTGACTCGGTGATTGAATTGTTCTGGGGTTTGCCTGAAGCTGTCTGGCAGCCGGGTGAAATTGTCACGCTGGTCGATCCGCAGGGAACATTACGGGCATCCTACCAAATCCCTTAGGGCGATTAAAGGATTAGAGGACGCTGATGAGCGAATTTGGCCGCATTGCTGAGGAAAGGATCCGCAAGGCGATGGAAGCTGGCGAGTTTGATCAGCTTCCCGGCAAGGGAAAACCTCTGAACCTTGAGGAAAATCCCTTTGCACCGGAAGGGATGGAAACAGTATACCGCTTGCTAAAAGACAATGATTGCACATTGCCCTGGATCGAAGAGGGCATGGAGATCGAACGCAAACGCCTGCTGGCTCACCGGATCTTGCGGAGTGCCTGCAAAGCAGCAAATTCTCGGGAACCTACCCGCGAGGCGCTGGAATTATTTTCCCGGCAAATTGAATCGCTCAACCGGGAAATCATCCATTACAATTTACGCGTTCCGAGCGCTGCGTTTCAGCGAAACCCCTTGAACCTTGAAGCAGAGCGATCAGCTGCTTTGTCCAAGCAGGCAGCCAGCGCTCAAAAATCAGATCTGCAGGAATAAGCGCATGAGCCAGGCATTTTATCGAAAGTGGCGGCCCCGTTTGTGGGATCAGGTGGTGGGTCAGGAACACGTTGTTCATACGCTGCAAAATGCCATTCGAGGTGGCAAGGTTGGCCACGCTTATCTGTTTGCTGGCCCGCGCGGAACTGGGAAAACAACCACGGCCCGCTTGTTGGCCAAGGCAGTAAACTGCCTGGCGGATGAGCATTCCGAACGACCATGCGACACATGTGAGCATTGTGTGGCGGTTAACGAGGGGCGTTTCCTGGATTTAATCGAGATCGATGCTGCCTCAAACACCAGCGTCGATGATGTCCGCGATCTGCGTGACAAAATCAATTTTGCGCCTACTCAGGGACGCTACAAAGTTTACATCATCGACGAAGTGCACATGCTTTCGACTGCTGCGTTCAATGCACTGCTTAAAACGCTGGAAGAGCCGCCTGCGCATGCCATTTTCATCCTGGCAACCACTGAGGTGCATAAGATCCCTGCGACGGTGCTTTCGCGTTGCCAGCGGCATGAATTCCGCCGCATCCCGGTCAAGGACATTGTGCAACTGCTCAAGCAAATTTCTGCAGAAGAACATTTACAGGTGGAAGAGGATGCGCTTGTATTGATTGCCCGTCAATCCACAGGAGCCATGCGTGATGCGATTTCACTGCTGGACCAACTGGCTTCGACCGGCGAAAAAATCACTCTGGAGAAAGCGCAGACTGTGCTCGGTACAGCCACAAATCAGGTGGTGGTGGACCTTGTGAGCGCTATGCTGGCTAACCAGGCAGACAAGGGGCTGGATTGCATTCACCAATCGCTGGACAATGGCACAGACCCTCGCCAGTTTGCCCGCCAGGTGGTCGAATACTTGCGCGGATTGCTGTTGGTTCGCATGGGCAACGCCGACCAGGTGGATGCGACGGTTGAAATGCGCGCTCAAATGGCAGCTCAGGCTGCCCAGTTTGAGTTGCCCGGCCTGCTTCACGCGATCAAGGTATTCAATAATGCAGCCAATGAAGGCCGTTCCGGATGGCAGCCCAGCCTGATGCTTGAGCTGGCCCTGACCGAAACGCTCAATCCGCCGATCTATTCTAACGTGACTGCTGCGCCTGCTCCTATCAGGCAGCCTGCACAAAAGGTTGATTCTCCAGAGGAGGTGCCGGCTGCACGGCTGGAAAAGCGTGCTGTTGAAATTCCTGCTCCAGAGTCGCCGCCAGCACCGGCCAGGCAAACGGCAGCCCCTGCTGCCGAACCACAGACAGCGGCCAGCCTGGGCGCACCTGCTGGCGAAATCAGCCTGCAGGTCATTCACCAGAATTGGGCCAAAATTTGCGCGGTCGCAAAAAGCCGTCGGCCGCAGGCAGTTGGGCTGTTAAATTCGGTCAAGAATTTTACAATCAAGGATGGTGTGCTGGTGCTGGGTTTTGCCACGGAAGTGGTGCGCTCAAAAATGGACGGCGAAAACCTGGAAGTGACCCGCCAGGCGGTTCAACAAGTGCTGGGGGTCAGCATCCCGATTACCAGTGTGGTGGCCAGCGGGAAGGCGAAAACGCTGCCAGACGATCTGGGAGTGGATGCCGACGGCATGGTTGGAACTGCGCTCAATATGGGCGGCAAGATCGTGGATAAAGATTAACCGGTAAAGGGTTAAGATCTATATAAACGGAGGACATATGGCAAAGGGATTCAACCGCCCGGCGGGCGGCAGCGGAATGGGCGGCGGAATGATGCAGCAATTGCGCCGCCTGCAGGAACAGATGGAACAGATGCAGGCGCAGCTTGCAGAAGAAACCGTTACAGCCAGCGTGGGCGGCGGCGCAGTCAAGGTCGTTATGACCGGCCAGCAAGTGTGCAAAGGAGTCGAGATCGATCCTGAACTGCTCAAGGATGCAGATGCAGAGATGCTGCAGGACTTGATCTTAAGTGCGGTAAACATGGCCCTGGATCAAAGCCGGGAACTGGCATCCAGCCGCATGGGACCGCTGGCAGGCGGCATGCCTGGTATGGGATTTTAGGCAACAGCAATGCCCATTCTGCCTGAACCTGTCCAAAATTTGATCACCGCATTCGAACGGCTGCCTGGAATCGGCCCAAAGTCGGCATCGCGGCTGGCGTTTTATCTGCTGCGCGCGACCAACGATTCGGCACAGCAACTGGCAGAAGCGTTGACGGCGTTGAAAACTTCAACCGGCATGTGTCAGGTATGCTTTAACATTACCATGGCCGGCCAGGCGGTGTGTGACATCTGCAGCAGCTCGCAGCGTGATGAGAGCCAGGTGTGCGTGGTGGAAGAACCGTTGGATGTGCTTGCGCTCGAACGCACTGGCGGCTTTTCTGGACGCTATCATGTGTTGCACGGTGTGCTTTCACCGATTGAAGGCGTCGGCCCGGACGATTTGAAGATCCGGCCGTTGATTGAGCGGGTCAAAGCCGGCGTGGTGCGCGAAGTGATCCTTGCCACCAACCCAAGCATGGAAGGAGATGCCACCGCGCTCTACCTGCGCAACCAATTGCTGCCGTTCAATGTGCACGTCACGCGGCTGGCGCGCGGGCTGCCGGTAGGCGGCGATCTGGAATATGCGGACCAGAACACGCTGCTGCGCGCGTTGGCCGGCAGGCAGGAAATGAATTCCTGAACAATCACTTAAGAATATTCTCATTCAAGCCGTCTCTCAGACGGCTTTTATTTTTTACCTGTAAAATTGACAAAACTCGTCCACTTATTAGCGGTAAAAGGAGAGTTGCGAATATGAAGACGACGATAACGGTTTTGCTCCTTGCTGGAGCGATTCTAAGTGCGTGCAGCGCTGCCAGGCCTATTCCTGCCCAGGTCCAGCCTCCATCTGCATCAGCATCGCCCACGGATGCCCCTGTGCCCACGCCCGCATTGCTCAAGCCGACTGTTCAACAGCAGGTTGAAACGAACGCAAGCGGGCAGGTGACGTTCAAAATTATTCCAGGAGAATCTAAGGCCACTTACGAGGTTGGCGAAACGTTTTTGAACCAAAATAACCGCTTCAACCTGGCAATTGGCGTCACCAGCATCATTAATGGCGAAATTTACGCTGACCTGTCCAACCCGCCTGCCAGCACGCTGGGTGAAATCTCGATCGATATCAGCCAGTTCACCTCTGACAGCAGCCGGCGAGACAATGCTATCCGCAGGGATTGGCTGGAATCGTCGCGCTATCCCATTGCGGTGTTTAAACCGACCCGTATCGACTCCTTGCCGGATCGTTATGTCGAGGGGCAGGAATATTTGTTCCGAGTGACCGGCGATTTGACCGTAAAAGAGACCACGCGCACGGTGACATTCGATGTGGCCGCCAGGCTGGAGGGTGATACACTCACCGGCAGGGCAGAGACGACCATCCTGATGAGCGAATTTGGAGTTGGGCCGATTTCCATCCTGGGCGTTTTGACAACGGAAGATCAAGCAAAATTAACTCTGGAGTTTGTGGCTCGACCATGATTTGGATGTGGGCAACAGCCGCGCGGCACCTGGCGCGGTGATATTGCAAAAGAACGGGTGATGTCAGCTGCATCGCCCGCTCTTGTACACGTCGCCTGTTACCCAATTGCGTGTCAGGCGGATTCTTTGCGGCAGGCTGGAATTTCGACGATTTTTCCGGCGAATTCAGCCTGATAATACGGCACCCAGGCCACACCAAAGAAATCGGTGTAGATGTTGCTTTTGGTGGTATTCAGGGGCACTTCTGTTTCATCGTCCACCACGCGCGCCCATTTTTCTTCCAGTTCCTTTTGCTCGCTTTCTTTCAGCCTGGTCAGCTCTTCAAGCTGCTTGTTGAGCGCGTCGAGGTCTTCACGGGCGGTGGCCAGATCGGCTTTTGCGCTGGCGGTCATGCGCCGCTTGGAGAGGTTTCCGGAAAGGCTGCGCTTGCGTCCGCCAAACAGGCTCACAATCGTTTCTAGCCCTTTGCCCACTTCCTCGGCAGTACGCTGGCTGACTTCGCGCTGTAGTTCTTCCACTTTGTTGGTCTGCTTGCGGATTTTTTCCTTCAAGGCGTCGATTTTGCGGTCGTAGGTTGCTTCAATCTTCTCCTGTTCGGTTTTCATGGCATCGCGGGCAGCTTCGGCACAAAGCTTGCGGAATTCGGCTGTTGACACTTCCGGCCCGGCATAGACCTTCAGGGTTTCGTTGGCGCGCACCTTGAGCGTACCATTGCGGAAAACCCATTCCTCAAAGTCACGCTGCAGGCCGGTGAAGCGTTTGGCATCACTCAATAAAGAGGGCAGCGGGGCAAAAACCGACTGCGGGCGCGGATTGGGTTCCATGTCGGTGCTCTTATAAGAACGCCACATAAATTGATCCCACTCAACGCGCATGCTTTCAATCTGATCGACAACGCAGGTGAAGTGCCTGGATGTATCCAGGCGGTAACGAGTGTTTAGGTAGCGGGCTTCTGCCTGGGCGATCAATGCCGGCCGATAAACGGTGCCTTTGATTTCGGTGCCCGTTGGTTGCCGGGCAGCCTCGATTGCCGCAGATGGGCTTAAGTCCAACGGAAGGAAGAATTCCTGCACGCCCGAGGGTACCACGGGGCGCGAACTGGACAGGGTTTCGCCGCGCGGAGAGGCTGGCTGCGTTGCCACGGCTTGCCGGGGGACGGCAGGCTGCACGGCGGCAGACGACGCCGCGCTGACAGCCGCGGCGGGTTGACTTTCCGATGAAAACGGCTCCACGCCGCCCAGTTTATTCAGGGCGGGAATCTGCGAGCGCATCAACGGGCCGGCCAGGTAGTTCATGGCCCAGCGCGTGCTAAAGAGCTGCGGGCTGGATTTATTGACGTTATTAATGAGGAAAACACGTTTATCCAGTGCAGAAATTTGTTTATCGATGGCATTGATATCGCTTGCACCGCTGGCCGAGCGCAGCCCATCCAGCAGGCGATTCTTATCCTGCTCGGTTTGCAGGCGGCCAATCATCCATGTGCCGGCATTGGAGAGCGCTTTGTAATCCACGTCCACCGGGTTCTGGGTGGCAAACACCAGCCCCACGCCAAAAGCGCGTGCCTGCTTGAGCATGCGCAGCATCACCGTGCGAGAGGGTGGATTGGCGATGGGCGGCAGGTAGCCCATAATCTCGTCAAAATAGACCATGGTACGCAGGCCGCTGGTACCGCGCTGGGCGCGCATCCAGGATTCGATGGCGGCAAAGAGCAGCGTGACAAAGAACATGCGCTCGCCTTCACTGAGGTGCGCCAGGTAGAAGATATTGTGGCGCGGCTTGCCTTGTGGAGTATACTGCAGCGCGCCAATATCCAGCGTGACGCCTTCACGCCAGGATTCGAAGCTGGGCGAGGCCAGGAAATTGTTCAGCAGCATGGCCAGCTCAAAGCGGTCCTTTTCCGGGAAGAATGAATCCAGGGGGAACGCACCCAGGCGGTCGAAGCGCGGTTTTTGCACTTCCAGGATCAGGCTGGTCAGGTCCAGCGAACGGCCTTCGCTCCAGGCGTTTTCGATCACGTTGGACACCAGGATATGCTCGCGGGAGCGCAGCGGATCGAGATCGTTCAGCCCAATCAAGCCCAGCAGCGCGGTGACGATGCTGCTGATTTTCTCGCGCAGCGTCTCGCGGTTTTCAGCCCAGGGTACGTCCGGCGCGGCAAATGAGGAAAGCACGTTGACCGGTATACCTGCGGTGGAGCCGGGCGTGAAGATGGTGTACTGGGCCGAATTCTGCAACACGAGCATTTCCTCGCGGCCAATGCCGACGCCTTCGAGACCGGTTTTCCACTTTGCAGCGGTTTCCTCAGCCAGTTGCGCCAGCGATTTTCCTTCGCGGCGGGCGGCATCGGGATCCAGCCAGGGTTCAAAATCAGACGGCTTGAAATCTGGGAAGTGCAACAGCAGGTTGGTTAGGTCGCCCTTCGGATCGATGATGATCGCCGGGATGCCTTTCAGCGCGGCCTCTTCCAGCATGCCAATCCCCAGGCCGGTTTTGCCCGAACCGGTCATGCCGGTAATGATGGCATGCGTGGTCAGGTTGGCCGGGTCATACAGCATGGGTTGATCGGTGGCTTTATGCTGTGCCGGATCATAAATCATGCCCAGGAAAAAATTCTTCGGATCCACATTAACCTCCCTGATAGAGCAGTGGTTGAATTAACTATACTCGAAAACGAAAATGATCGCAAAAATTATTGCAGGGAATACAGTGCATAGGAATTCCCAAAAGCCTGGGGTTCCGGCAATTGTGCCAGGAAGACATCCAGCGCGGTGAGATCGCTGATGGGGTGATGGGGATCCTTTCCGGTGCGGAGAAAATCGACGCCAGCGGTGTAGACCAAGACATGCGTATAGCCTTGATCCTGCCAGGAAGTCAGGATGGCCTGTGGATTTTCCAGGGCATTTAAATCTCTCTTCCAACGGTCCAGGATTTCGTCCGGCGAGCAAACCGGGGCGCAGTACAGGCCGCGCGGTTCGTAAAGCATGATTACCCGGCTGCCTTCTGGCAGGCTGCGCACGGCCTGCATGGCCGGCTGATACCAGCCCAGGTTATCGGCCAGGTAAGAGTCAAAACTCTTCAGACCGGTCACGGCCTGCGGTGCGCTGCTTTTCCAGGTGAAAGCGGTGACTTCCACCAGGTTAAGGGCCAGCGCCAGGATCACCAGCGTGGCAAACAGCCTGTTCAGGCGAACCTGCGGCAGCGATAAGCGGCTGAGGCCCCAGTAGCCAAAGCCAGCCAGGGTGGTGAAAGCCGGGAAGATGGTGAAGTAATAGCGCGTTTGGATCAGATTGCCAGAAAATTGGTTGGCCACTGCCCACACAGCCAGCCCGGAAAGCGCAAGCACGGCGGAATTTTCCAGCGCGGCTTGTTGATCTGGCGTGCGGCGCTCGCGGCCCAGCCAGGCAAATAAACCAAAGCCAAGCAGCAGCGGGCCAAGCGCAACCATGTAGCCCTCGCCGCCCTCGGTGCCCAGCAGCGTGGCGCGCAACGGAATCAGGAAGAAATCCAGCCAGTTACCGTACGGCGGTACACTCTGGTAGACTTCCAGCCGCACAGGGGTCATCGCGCCGGCAGAGAAGAAGAATGGGTAGACCGGGTTGCCGGTGGTGATCAGGTTTTTCAGGAACCACGGTGCAGCCGCGGCCAGTGCAGTCCCGCTGAACTTAAGTAAGTCCAACAGTCCAGCCCGCCAGGGGACCCGGCGCTTCCAAATGTGCCAGACCAGCGCGGCAACTGCGGCCAGCGCCAGCACACCGGATGTGTATTTCGTGCCCACCGCCAGCCCGGTGAATGCACCCGCCAGCAACAGCGAAAGCAGGTCCAGTTTGCGCCGCCAGCGTTCCAGAAGCACCAGCACGGCAAAGCCGAACAGCAGCGCCAACCAATCGACGTACCCCCAGGCGGTCAGCATCACCAGGCTGAAACCAGCCAGCAGCGCAGCGGCGCCAGCCCAGGCGGAGCGCACGTTTAGCTTCTGGCTGAAATATCCCAGTAGACCGGTCACCGCCAAAACGGCAATCCACCAGCCCAGCACCGTGGCGGCCGGCAGGCCACCCAGGGCGATGGCCCAGGTGAACAGCATTTCGGCGTTTTGCGGCATGCCGCTCATCACATGCCCGGGCAGGTATTGAATCCGATTAGCCTGCAGGTAAGCTTCCGGCAGCGCCAGGTGTGAAACGAGCGCATCAAACTTGAGCGGCGGAGCCAGCGCGACAATTAACGCATTGAGCAGCAGCAGGGCACAAAGGACTGCAACAGTCCGTCCAAAACCGTCGCTCTCACGCCAAAGATCGCGCAGCGCGGCTGCCTGGCGCAGCCACTTGAACAGGGAGCGGCGCAGTAGAAAGCCTACTGCAACCGGAATCAAGGCAAACAGCCAGACATGCACACCAATTGACATGCCAATCAGTAAAATTGCCAGTGCATAGGTGCCCAATCCAAATGCAGCCTGTATGCTCAGGCGCACCAATCTCGGCAGGTCTTCCAGCGGGGCAATGCGCTGCCCTATCGCACCGGAGGTAGCCAGTAAGATCAGCCCAAGCACAATACGCCATATCCCCACAGTCAGGCTGCTGACGAACTCCGGTCCGAATGGTTTATGGTAGACAAAATACAGCAACAAAACAAGAAACGGCCAGAGGATTGCGCTCAGGCCGAGAATGGTGTTTCGCGTGTGTGGATTCTTCAAGGCATGTCCTCCCGAAGGAATTATACATGCGAAAAACCCGCATTGCGGTCAATTATTTGGTGAGGATCAATCTCAATCCAGGAGATTTACCAGAGATGCGTCCACCTGATCGACGGCTCGCCGGACAGCAGGGGTGATATGATGATCGAACTCAATGTCTTCTGGTTGTATCAGAATCATTTCTACCGGACACCCCAGTTCTTGATGAATGAATTTCACCAGCACCGATGGCGGCAGGGTGTGTGTGGTGGCACTCAGGCCATCCGTGTCGCGCCAATCGACCAGTGCGACTGTGCCGGGTGCTTCGTCCAGTAAAGCAGCATCAATCAAAATGATGCAATCGGGAGCAAAACGGCGCAGCGGTGCGGTGAAAGCCTCTGGAGCGAGTCCGGCTTCCAACAGTAAAACGTGCGGCCGGGGGGCCAGGCGGCCGCGCAAAGCGCGTACCACCAGCACCCCGGCTGCATCATCTCCGTTTAGTTCGTTGCCAATGCCGAGCAGTGCCAGGCGCGGAGTGCGGCTAAGCGCCGCACTCAACGTCGCCAGTCTCTGCGCGAGCTGCTCGCTCCAGCAGGAATTGGACATCCTCGTCCCTACCGTATAGCACTTCGAAGGGTTCGCGCTTCAATTGAGCCAGTTCCCACTGCTCATTGCTCATGTTCAGGCAGCTGAACCGGCAGCTTTGCACACATTGTGCGCAGAACGTGCAGCGGTCTTCGTGATAGCGCATCACAAACTTTTTTGCAACCTTGTCCACTACCACCAACTCGATGGCATCTGCCGGGCAGTCTTTGATACACAACTGGCAGCCCGAGCATTTGGTCGGATCGTATACCAGTTTCCCGCGCAGCGTATCTGGTACCGGTTTCCGCTGGAAAGGGTAAAGCTCTGTCACCGGGCGTTTAAACAGCGACCTGAGAATATCACCTAACATTGCACCAATCGCCATGTTCCAACCTCCTTAGAAAAGCGGGCTGATCTGACGGCCAAGGATGATGGCCAGCAGTTGCAGCAGGCCGAGCAGCGCGCCGACCCGCCACCACATGCCCACGGTTTGATCGATGCGCAGGCGGGCAAACAGCGATTGCAGCCCGGCTGTCACCAGTAAAAGAATTGCCGTTTTCCACAGGAAATCAAGCGGATTGGCCAGCCCGCCCAGGTAAAACGCGGAAATCAGAGTCAGGCCAATGACCAATTCGACATCCTTTCCAATGCGGAAAAGCGCCAGGCCGCGGCCGGAATATTCGGTCAACGCGCCTGCAACGATTTCGGTTTCAGCTTCAGGCGCATCGAAGGGCGGTAATTCCAGTTTACCCATCAGGCCGATCAGCGCAACGATGAACCCAATCGGTTGTGCCAAAATCATCCAGATGTTTTCCTGCGCGTAGGCATTGATCTCGCTGATGTTCCAGCTACCGGTAGCAATGGCCGGACCCAGCAGTGCCAGCAGGAATGGAGCCTCGTAGGAGAAGATCTGGGTAAGCGTGCGGGTTGCACCGATGAGGGAGAAGCGCGAGATGTTGTTGGCACCTGCCAGACCGATACAAATGGTCAGCGCGCTGAGCAGGTAAAAGACAACGATCAGGTCGCCCTTGAAGCTGTAGGATGCGTTAAAGCCTGCCAACGGCACGTAGAGTGCGGCTGTGAGCGCCGAGGCCAGCGCGATGATGGGAAGACCATGGAACAATCCCCTGATGGCGCCCGATGGGACGATTTCTTCCTTCGAGAGCAGCTTGAATACGTCTGCCAGAGGCTGGAACCAGCGCGGACCAATGCGGTTTTGGAAGCGAGCCACCAGCTTGCGGTCGGCCCACTCATACACCAGACCACTGGCCAGCAGAAACAGGCCGCCGGGGAAGAAGAGGAGCAGAATGATGGAGGGCAGTGGTAGGTTCATCGGTAATACTCGATTCCGTGAAGGCGTAAGTCTTCCCAGGTCCAAACCTGGGACTGGTTGTCGCGGCGGATCTTGATCAAGCGATCGTTGCAGGAGAAGCAAGGATCAATGCCAGCCAGGATCATGGGCATATCGGCCAGCTTGTGCCCAACGGCAAAGTTGATCACCGATGACCAGTTGCACAGGCTGGGCGTGCGCACTTTGATGCGTTCTGGTTTATCGCCGCCGTTGCTCTTGACGTAATAGAACAGCTCGCCGCGCGGCGCTTCAACGCGGTGGATCGTCTCACCGGCGGGAATGCGGCGCGGAACGCGCACGGCCAATTCGCCTTCGGGCATATGATCCAGGATTTCGCGGATCAGCCGGTAGCTTTCAAGGAGTTCCTTGATGCGGACGACAAAGCGTGCCAGCAGATCGCCGGTTTCATCGGTGATGACGTTAATGGGGAAGGTCTTATATGCCGAGTAGGGAGCAGAGTCGCGGATATCGATGGTTACACCCGAAGCGCGTGCCGTGGGGCCGACCGCGCCAAGCTCGATGGCCTGTTCCTTGGTCATGATGCCCACATCGCGCGTGCGGCCGAGGAAAGTCTCATCCGTGGTGACGACCTTCATGTAGTGGTTCGTGCGTTCCTCAAGGAAATCGAGACCTTTCAGAATGAAATCGCGCTTCTGATCGTCGATGTCAAATTTGACGCCGCCCAGGATGTTGGCCGAATAGTGCACCCGGTTGCCGCTGATGGTTTCAAGGATATCCATGACTGTTTCGCGGTCGCGCCAGGAGTACATGAAGAGCGAGTCGAAGCCGCCTTCGTGTGCGGCAACGCCCAGCCAGAGCATGTGGCTGTGAATGCGCTCCAGCTCAGCCACGATGGTGCGGATGGCTTCAGCGCGCGGAGGCACCTGCACCTTGGCAAGCTGCTCCACGGCGACCACGTAAGCCGTGACGTGGACGTGGGAGCAAATGCCGCAAATGCGTTCCAGCAGGTACACGTTTTGCGTCCAGGTGCGGTCTTCGGTGCCTTTTTCAATGCCGCGGTGGACGTACCCCAGACGGACGGATGCGCCGGTGACGATCTCGCCGTCAACGGTGAATTCAAAGTGGCCCGGTTCCTTCAACGCGGGGTGCTGCGGACCAATGGGAACGATGAATTTCTGGTTTTGTTCCTGTGTTGGCATCGGGTTTACTCCTTTTCTTCGGCTGCCGGTGCGGCAAACCCGGTAAAGTTTTTGCGCAGCGGGTAAATCCCATCCGGCCAATCATCGGGAAGAACCAGGCGGCTGGTGTCGGGGGTGTTTTGGATGCGCACGCCGAAAAGCTCCATCAATTCTCGCTCGTAGAGTGTGGCGTAGGGGAGTATATCGCACACGGAGGGCAGGGTGGGGTCGCTGTAAGGCAGGCTGACCCGCAGCGTGACCACTGCAAGCCCGCTGCAAAAGTGATATAGCAATTCCAGGTTGCCTTCCGCGGCGGGTTCACCTTCGGCCGCGGCGGGCGCGGGGCAATCCAGGCCGGTAATAGCGGTCAGGTAACCCCAACCGGCATCCTTGATCGCTTGAACGGCCGCATGCAGATTTTCGCGGGCAACCACCACGTCACTGCGGTTTTCTTCTGGCCGGCTGGTTGAAACAGCCCAGGGTTGCAGCAGGTTTTCACCTTCAAGTAATACCTTTTCAAGATCCATGGGCCGCCTCCTATTGGGGTTTCAGGCTTTGCAGCAATGCTACAACGCCCTGAATAATGGCCTCGGGCCGCGGAGGGCAGCCGGGGATGTAGGCGCTCACTGGCAGCACTTCATCGATACTGCCGACGATGTTGTAACAGCCGTGGAAAACGCCGCCCGAAAGACCGCACGAACCGACTGCTACGACAAACTTGGGATCAGGCATCTGTTCGTAGATGCGCAGCAGACGTTCGCGCGATTGCCGGGTGACCGGGCCCGTGGCGATGAGCACATCGGCATGGCGCGGGCTGCCCTGCAATTTGACGCCGAATCGTTCCAGGTCGTAGCGCGGGGTGAGCGTTGCCAAAATTTCGATGTCGCATCCGTTGCACGAGCCGCTGTTGTAGTGGATCACCCACGGCGAATTGATTCGCGCCCAGGCCCGCAGACCGTCCATTACTTTCTGCATCGGACTTGAGGGGGTTTTTACTGCCATATCCATAAGTTTTACCTTTCCTTTCCTCTCAACCCAGCAGGAGGGCAATCAGTGCCAGCATCAGCCCCACCAGGAACGGTATGATCGCCGGGGAGAAGCTTCCCAGGCCCAGCACCAACACACCCAGGTGGAGGACGGCAAAGAAGAGCGCGATGACGAAGAAGGGTGTATAACCCGGTGCGGCGGTCGTGGTGGGTGCTGCCTCACCGGAACCGTAGGCCGAACTTTTGACCGCATCTTCCTTTTCCGGCCCAGCCAGTTGCTTGCCAATCCAATCGATGACCAGAACCAGCGGGATATATATCAAAAACGCAAGTGGAGGGGTTAACAAGATTTCCATGGTTTATCTCCTGTTGTTCTCCTCGGTTATCCGCCCATCAACATGAACAGGCCCAGCGCAGCCCGGCTGGTTAGATTGGTCAGCAGGGAAGGCCAAAAGCCGAACAGAACGATTGCAAGCGCCAAAATAACCATTGGCACCGCCAACAACGGCGGGATCTTTTTGCCGTCCTGCACTTTTTGCGACGGTTGCCCCCGGTAAAGGCGGTTGACCATCGGCGCATAGTAACCCAGCGACAGCACGCTGTTGAGCGCGGCAAAAATCACCAGGATGATGGCGACGGTGTTCCCAGTTTCAAAACCAGAAACAAAGATTTGCCATTTGGACATGAAACCTGCCAGCGGCGGCAATCCGCCCAGCGCCAGCACGGCCAGGCTGAAACAGAAAGCGGTCAGCGGATACCGTTTGGACGCACCATTGAGATCGTCCAACACGAGCGGGCCGTGATGACCTTTGGCGATGTAGAGCGCGTATAGCAGGGCTCCAGCTGCAAGGAAGGCCAATCCCTTCATCAAAGCATGGTTGAAGAGGTGGAAAAAGCCGCCGATTGCGCCGTTGGGCATGGCAAACGCAAAGGCCATGCCAAAGCCAATCAGCATGTAACCGACGTGGCTGAGGCTGGAATAGGCCAGCAAACGTTTGACCTGGGTCTGACGCAGCGCCATCAAGTTGCCGACCAGCAGGTTGAGCGCACCAAAGCCGAGCAGCAGATAGCCCCAAACCTGGCTGGTGGCGTACAGGATGCCCAGCGCGCGCAGCATGGCGATCAGGCCGGCTTCAATGACGATACCTGAGAGCATGGCACTGATGCCGGAGGGGGCCTGCGAGTGGGCATCGGGCAGCCAGGTGTGCAGCGGGACCAGCGCAGTTTTGACGCCAAAACCGACCACGAACAGCGCACCGGCAGCCAGCAGCAGCGGGTCCGCAGAGGCCGCAGCTTGCCGGAGCTGATCAAAGCTCAGGCTGCCGGTGGCGGCAAAGGCCAGCGCGATGCCGAGCATCACCAGCGTCGAGCCGGTGGCGCTTTGCACCAGGTACTTCCAGCCGGCTTCCAGCGAGCCTTTCTGATCGTGGTAGAAGGCAACCAGGAAGTAGGAAGTGACCGCCATGGCTTCAAACCACAGCCACAGGTTAAACAGGTCGGTGGCACAGCCCAGGCCGATGATCGCGCCAATCATGGCAGTCAGCAGGGCATAGAATTTCTCCTCGCCCACTTCAGCTTGCATATAAGGGGCCGAGAAGAGCGTGACCAGGATGCCCAGCGCCAGCACCGTCACTGCCAGGAACAATCCTAAGCCGTCCATTGTGAGCGCGAGCTTGCCAAAATTAAGGCTGATGCCGGTGTTATCAGCGGTGGCGCTGACCACGGCAAAATAGGTGAATACGCCGGTGGCGAGTAAGACCAACAGAGCAAGCCAGCGCGCCGGATTCGCTGCGTTGGATTGGCCGTTCTGGCGCGCCCACAGGCGGCCTACCAGGTAAATAATCGGGGTCCCAACCAGGGGCAGCCCAATGACCAGTGTGAAAGCGGTGTTTGCGTTCATGGCTACCCTCCGAAGATGACCACAGCCAGCACAATGATCAGACCGGCGATGATACCGAAGATGTTCCAGTTAAGCAGGCCGGTCTGCGTGGCGCGCAGGGCTTCGGCAGCGCTCTGCGTGCCTTTGACGATGCCGCGGTTGATTGCCTCAAAGCCAAAGCTGTCGGCAGCCGCTTTCCCAATGCCCTTCAAAGCGTTGCTCAGACCGGTGAGCTTGCCCCGCCACCACCAGGCTGCCAAGCCAAGTGCAATGACGATAAGCGCGATCAGGGTGGGCAGGCTGAGCACTTCGTGGATCACTTCGCCCAGCGAAGAAATTTCGATGCCGTGAGAAGGAAGCGTTTCTGGTCCCAGCAGTTTTCCGAAGGATCCGGCCAACAGCCACGAAGTTAGCGTGGCAAAGGCCAGCGGAATGAGCGCGACTTTCATGGCAGGACCAGCATCGTGCACATGTTTTTCGGATTGTGGTTGGCCGTAGAACACCATCCAGATGCAGCGGAAGGTGTACAGGGCGGTGATGCCCGCACCAACCAGCATGACAATGTATGTCCAGATTGGAGCATGTGCCAGGCCGGCTTCGAGCACCATTTCTTTGCTCCAAAAGCCGTTGAGGATGGGAATTCCGGCCAGCGCCAGGCCGCCAATGATGAAGACGGCGCGCACCAGGGGCATTTGCTTGCCCAGGCCGCCCATCTGGCGCATGTCGCGCGTGCCCACCGAGTGGATCACCGCGCCAGCGCCGAGGAAGAGCAGCGCTTTGAAGATTGAGTGGCTGAACAGGTGGAACTGGCTGGCATAAATGCCGCCTGCGCCGATGGCGTAGAACATGTAGCCGAGCTGGCTGACAGTTGAATAGGCCAGCACGCGCTTGAGATCGTTGGAAACCAGCGCCATGATCGCTGCCATCAAAGCGGTGATCATGCCCACCAGCAGCACCGCGGTCGTCCAACCAGGCACATCCTTGAAGGCTGGATAAAAGCGTGCCATCAGGTACACGCCGGCGTTGACCATTGTGGCTGCATGGATGAGGGCGCTGATGGGGGTGGGGGCTTCCATCGCGTCCGGCAACCAGGTCTGGAAGGGGAACTGCGCTGATTTGGCGGCGGCTGCGATGAGAAAGCCGAAGGCCATGATGCCCAACCACTTGGCGGGCATCAGCGCCGGGTTGGCGATGAGTGCGTTGAAATCCATCGAACCGGTGACCGCAAACAGCAGCAGCGCACCGGCCAGCAGACCCACGCCGCCGATCTGGGTAATGATCAGGGCCTTGATGCCGCCGGCAACTGCTTTGGGGTCATCATTGTGGAAGGAGATCAAAGCGTAGGAGCACAGCGCGGTGATTTCCCAGAAAAAGAAGACCAACAGCATGTTGCTGGTGAGCACCAGGCCGGACATGGCACCGATGAAGAACAGCACCATGGCGTAATAGCGGCCGAGCTGGTCCTCGCCGTGCATGTAGTCCACCGAGAAGATGACCGCCAGCGAGCCGATCACCGTGGCGACCACGGTCAGGAAGACGCCCAGGCCGTCAGCCACAAAGGTGAAATCGCCAAACACGCTGCCCAACGGCAGGTTGACGACGATCTGGCTGGAGCTGTAGGGGATGAGCGCAACGCCCGCGCCCCCTGCCAGCAGGGCGAAGGCAACCGCGATGCGGTGCTGCAGGCTGGCATGCTTGTTTCCAACCAGCCAGACGATCAGGCCGCCCACCCAGGGGATTGCAATTGTGAGGAGTAACAAGGTGGTTGCCATGGCTTATCTCCGCAATGTGGTCAGCGCTGTGGTATCCAGCTTGCCGGTGTGGCGGCGGATTTGGACTGCCAACGCCAGGCCAACGACGGCGACGATTGTATCGGCGACGATGACCACCAGCGCCATGCTCTGCGCTGTGGCCATGTCACCTTGCAGGCGGCCCGCCAGGATGAAGGCCACCAGGACACCCTTGACCATGATTTGAAGGGCGATGATGATTTTTATAAGGTTGCGGACTGCCAGGAGGGCATACAGCCCAATGCCCAGCAATCCCAATATGATCAGACTGGCAACAACAGGAATGGAGATGTTCATGATTCCACCGATTCTTTCTTGCCGTCAGCCAGTAGCCCCAACATGGCTAATGCGCCCGCAAAAATCAATATCCCGATCAGGAACATATCCAGACTGCGCGCCTGCCAAAGCGTGCTGCTCAACTGGCTTTCCGGGAGGCCGGGCACGGCAACATTGACGCCCGGTACCAGCAACCAGCCAACCAGCAGCGCAGAAACGGCAATGACCGCCCAGGCCAGCGGCCGAGAAATCACCGGGTGAGATGGCAGGACTTCATCACCGGCAATGTTGATCGCAAAGACGAACAGCACGGTGACCAGCCCAGCACCCACACTCAATTCGACGACGGCAATTTCTGGCGCGCCCAGTAGAAATAGAAACAGGGCAACCAGGGCGCTGCAGCCTGCCAGCCAGATGGCCGATACCAGCAAGCGTTTCGTCCGGATTGCCATGATGGCGCACAGCAGAATCCCTGCCATGATGAGAATATGCCACATGGGACGACCTCCTTAGAGGATGGAAAAATAAAGGGACACTTTGGGTATAACTTAGGCTGTCCTGGATGTCATGTGTAATTATTCACAAGTATTCGCGCGCACCATCCTGAATCGTTGAGTGATTAAATTAACGATTTTGGACAAAAAATGTATTATTTGCTTTCGCTGTTGGATGTAAGGTATAAGATGAGGGCATCGATCAACGGGCTGGACGATGCCCTCGCAGGATGCATCCCAACACCGGTTGGGTCAGCGTTGACTGAGGACGGTTTCCAGGTCAGCCAGCAAGGCCTTCTGGTCTTCCGGATCGGTAATTTTCCGGGCAAATTGACGGGCTTGCACCAGGCAGAGGTCGCACAGTGCGCGGTTTCCGGCGGCCGCGGCGTGCGCAAGTGCCTCGAAGGAATACCCCATTAAAAATGGCGATTCTCCGCCGGCGCGGCTGGCTGCCAGCGATTTTTCTGCGTAGCGGTGTGCATTTTCCGGCTGGCACAACAGGATGTAAATGCGCGACGTTTGCCAGCAGGCGGTGGATTTATTCCAGGGCTGACAATCCTCTCGCTGGTTCAATGATAATGCGATGCCAGGCTGAGAAGGAGCATCTGCTCGTCTTCTTCAGGCTGCGGTTGGTTTTGTCCATCAAATCCCAGGTCTGGTTCAACCAGGCAGCCGAGAAGTGCCGGTGGGCTGCTTGAAGGTCGATTGAAGTTTACGCGCTCATAGCGTTTCTGAACGCTCCTGATTTTTGCCCTCAACCTGTTTATGGTTGGATGGTCAGCAGGTTGCCGGTGCTGGCAGCTTCAACTTCCGGGAAGTAGTAAATGAAGGCGTGCGCCGGCAGCACCTGGAACTCGCCAGCCGTGGTGGGAACAAGCTGGTAGGCCAGTTCGTAGGTGCCAGCGGGTAAGTAGGGTGCTACCCAGGTGACCGACTGATTGGTGATGCGCGGATCGCCGAAGTACCACCAGCCCCAGCCCTGGCTGAACGGGCTGCGCGCTGAATACAACGGCTCAAGGGTGCCCTCGCTTTGATAGAGCTGGCTGGTTTTCAGGCTCAAATCCAGCACTTCCGTGCCAGAGGGCAGCCAATCTTCCACCACGGCATAGTACTGGTCGCTGGGCACGGTCAACGTGAGCCGCACCCAAACCGATTGGTTGGCTCCCAGCCGCGCTGAGGCAATTTCCTTGCAATTCGGCAGCGCGCACGAGCCGTCGGGCTGGTAGTAACGCCGTTCGAGCGTCATGCTCCGGCTGAGGGGGGGCGCGTCCTGCGCCGGACGGTTGACGGTCAGGTAAGCGCGGTAATACAGGCGGCCCGGACCTGCCTCCTTGAAGATAAGCAATTCGTTCGGATACTGGGCAAATAACTGATTGATGGACACGCTGGCGCGCACCGGATTGAGTGCAGTAGCGCCACCGGCTTCCCCGTTGGCCAGCGGAGCATCATTTAGCATGGCTGAGAATGTGTAGTTTGCCTGCAGATCGCCGGTGCCTTTCATGGTTTCGATCAAAGCGGTGAGAACCCAGGCAGATTCATAACTGTTGGACCAACCGCCGATTTCCTTGCGATTGGTGATCAAGTATCGTGCAGCATCCACCAGCAGCGGGCTGGCAGGATCGAGCCGCGCCAGGGCGTAGGTGACGATGGCGGTACTGAGGTTGCGTGAGACAAAATTCTGGCGGTATTCGATCGCATCCTGCCAGTTTACGCCGGTAGCCGAGTGCAGCGCAGTAGCCTGCAGATCCGAAAGCAGGGTTTGGGTATCGCTGTTGCCGGGGTCAATCTCTTCCAAGGTCAGGGCTAGCATTGCCTTGGCCCACGGATTCAACCGGCTGCGCAGGCCCAGCAGCGCCTGCGGTTCCAATCCGGTTTCACCAGCTTCGGCCAGCACAAAGTATTGGAAAGCCAGGCGGTCCAGTTGGTAATCCTCGGAGGCCATTTGCGGGGTGATCAGGCTGGCCCACAGGTATTGCAGACCGGCGTCGTACGTCCTGGATGCGACCTCAAAGCCGGCAGCCCTGGCGCGAATCAGCGCCCACAGCGTATAGGTCGAAATGTGCGGGTTGCTTTCAGCAGTTGTATCCCAGCCCCAACCGCCGTCAGATTTCTGGCGGGCATAGAGTTTTGGCAGGTCGGCTTTGATTTGCTCAAGAAGCTGGTTTTCCAGCACTGCGTTGCCGATGCCCAATTCCCGGATTGTTTGGTAGGTTTCCACATTGGGAAGGAGGCGCGACACAATCGCTTCGGTGAAGTCATAAGGAGATTGCTTCAGGACGGTCAGGTCGGAAAGAACAGCAGCTGCCAGAGACGGAGAAAGCTCAATCTTCAACTCGCCGTCTACTGCCGTAAAGGTTCGCGGCAGCGAAACCGTTTCCTGGCGGGTGCCGGCTTCATAAAGAACGCCGGCCGTGCCGTAAGTCTGCGGCGCAGTGTACTTCAGCACGGGCAGCTTGCCCCACGTTGGCCGGGCAAAATCCTCCAGCCCGCCGCCGCGTGCACCGAACACCAGGTCAACTTCGTCCACACTATCCACGCTGCCCCACCAGGTCACGCGCTGCTGGCTTCCAGCGACAACCTGAATGCTTTGAACCGCCTGGTTGGGATCATCAAGAACGAAACCAGTCGGTTGCAGGCTGACCTCAATCATCTGATCCTGTGCGGTATTGTTGTGCACTACGGCGGCCAGTTCCAGGTGATCGCCGGCGACCAGGAACCGCGGCGTGACCGGGCGCACCAGCAGATCGCGGGTGGCGATGATTTCTAACTCGGCTTCGCCGACCAGCGAGTCAAGCGTGATTCCACGCACCATCCCAACCCAGGTGGTGACGTTGTCTGGCAGTGTGAGATTGACCTGAGCGCGGCCGTTTGCATCCGTGACAACCTCACCGCTCCAAAAAGCCGTATCACGGAATTCTTCGCGGACCGATGAGATTAAACCCATTTCACCCCCGCCACCGCCGCCGCGGCCGGGGGGCAAAGCAATTTCACGCCGACCATATGCCGCCAGCGATAGGCTGGTGAACACACCCAACGGTTGATTGCCGTAATAGGTTTCAAGAATGGATGCTGCATTGGGCTCAGCGAGGGCAAGGACTGCTTTGTCGACCAGGGCGAGCGAAAATTCACCCTTTACCGGCTTGCCTTTTGAGTCGCGAACTTCAAGGGTCAACGCTAACTCACCGGCGGGTTGGGCTCGTGCGGGCTCACTGGTCAGGCTTACATCCAGGATCTGCGCTGCCGGGTCGACCGCAATTTCGACAAAGCCCTGGCGGAAATCAAAGACATCGTTGTTCCTGCCAAGCAGTGTGACAGACAAATACACGTTGGGAGCGTAAGTTTCATCAAGCGACAGATTATATTCCAGTCCAGAACCGACCAGTTCGACGACATCGCTGCGCATAACCCTGGCGCGTTCTACGGTGACCAATGCGATCCCGCTCTCAGGGTAGGGGTTAGGGATGAATATGCGCGCCGTCTGGCCAGGAGAATAGCTTTCCGCGTCGGTTGTCAACCTCAGGCGCTGGTTGGCTAATGTTGGCCAGGGTGCAGATCCTGCGCCGCCCACCCAGGTCCAGATTTCGGTGAGGGCACCATTGCCTGAAATGCTGATCTGATAGATGCCTGGTTCCTGCGGGGTGAAAGCAATCCGCGCCTGACCATCTCCGCCAGTGGCAAAATCGGTGCTGCCCACCGATGTGTACTCGGGTTCGGAGGAAATTTGACCTCCTTCTGGGCTGAACCGTTGTTTCCAGGTCACTTTTTGGAATTCGGCCTTTAATTTGACATTTGGCTGCGTTTGCCGGTTCCAATTGACGGTGAGAATGCTGAAACCCAACTCGTCGCCGGCTTGCGAGAACCATGTTTCCGGGCGGACGCCCACGGCAAACTCTGCAGGAAGCAGGCGCAAGCTGCCGCGCCCGCTCACCGGTTGGTTGGTTGGATCTGTGATGGTGACTTCCAGGGTCAGGTTGTGCAGCTCGGACGGGTCAAGGTTGGCCAGATCGGCGGGCGTGAAAGTCAGGCTTGCCCGTCCAGATGAATCTGTGCGGGTTTCGCCGCTGAGCAGGTACTGTGTGTCGAACATCATGCCATACCCGTATGGATCCATCCAACGGGTGTCTATCGGACCGACCTGGTAGCCGCTCGACAGGTAAAAATGGCTGGGCTGGCGGATCAATTGCCAGCTTACAGGCAAATTGCCAGCTGGCGCACCGAAGTAATAGCTGGCGTTAATTTGTGCGTGTAAATCGACACCAATTACCGCGTCCGCCTGGTCGAATTGAACCTTGACTTCCATTTCGGGTTTGCGGTAATTCGCAACCTGGAAATACAGGTAAGCACCTGCCTCCGGGATTTCAAAATAGTATTGGCCTGGTGATGCGGTTTCGGGCAGTGTGAAAGCCATGTTGAATGTGCCAAACGCAGTGAGCGGCCTGGTTTGCTGCTCGATTATTTCTGAGCTGCCGCTCAATTCATTGTATGGGCTGCGCATCGAAACGGTGTATTCGTCTTTGGGAGGGAGCTCATACCGGCCGTTGTTGGGTGTGCGAACGATCCCGCGCAAATACACGGTCTGACCCGGACGGTAAATCGAGCGGTCGGAATACAGGTAAACCTGCGGCTTGTCCTGTTCTAGGGAGGTTGGGATGCCGTATTCCCAGCTGTTGATCCCGGATGACCAGTTTGATATCGACATTGAAAAATCAGCGTCGCCCGGCTGACCGGATACGGCGTAAAAATACTCGTAGATTTTTCGATCGGCCGGCAGGGGAATGGTTGTCAGACCGTTTTCATCCGTAGTACCGCGGCCCACTTCAACCTTTTCCTGGTTGATCAGGCGGATTTCCAAGCCGTTGATGGGCCGGTTGTTCTCCAGGTCCACCGCCCAGATCAACATCTCATCCAGACTCTCTTTGAGCGTCATTTGAATGCGGCTGGATACGACAAAGAATTCAATAGCGTCATTGAAGCGACCGCTCAACTGGGGCGAACGAATCTGGAACGTATACAGGCCCGGCGCAAGCGGCTGTCCGCCCGGCGTGAGATCGATGCCAATGGTCTGATTACGGTTTGCCTCCAGATTCAATGTCTGCTGCCAGCGCGTATCCCTGGCTGGTTCAACATTAGAAATCGTTGCATCAATGAAATTGAGCTCATCCATCTTGCCGGAACGGATATCCAGCGAAAACAGATTGGTGGCGTTGCCGGGCAGAATTCGGTCGTCGGGCGTCAGAAAAATAACCCGGCTGCCGGTTGCCTGCACCATGGGAATGGTCAGGATGGGTTGGCTGTCATTCGTGTTGAAGCGCAGAGTAAGATTTTGCCTCAGCGGCATTTTCCACTGGTCGGTCAATTCAGCAGATATTGTCAGGGTGTAATTGGTGCTGGGGTTGAAATATCCGTTAATGTGCAGCGACTGATCCGAAGGGTAATAGTATTCCTCGCTGATGGTTGGGGAAAACTGTACCAGTTCGCTAAAATCCTGGTTTTTAGCCAGCGGTGCAGAAAACGCTATTTCCAGGCTGCCATAACCGCTGTAGAGTTGAATGCTGCCATTTTGTGCCGGGGTTGTGTTTTCCAGTGCGAAATTCGGGACGCTGTAATAGGTGGCCCGTAAATCCTGCTCGATGGGTGTGCCGCCCATTCCTTTGGCATTGGTCGATAGACTTAGATTGTAAGTGGTATTGCGCTCCAGGAGATTTGCGGGCTGGAAGGTGACGCTGGTGCCATCCTCGCTCCAAACAAAGCTGCCAGCGAGTTTATCGCCGGCGGGAGGGCCGAATTCGAAAGCGGCTTCGACGCTGGCTTGATCAACAGCCTGGTTAAAGGTGAGATGAATTTTGGGATCAAGGCCAATCTGCGTGCCTGGGGCTGGCTCCAGGTTTACAATGCGCGGGCGGGCGGTGGTGAACGCCCAGCTCAGGCTGGTTTCTCCAGAAAGTTGGCTGCCCGCTTGACTGGTCAATTTGGGATCGATGGTGACTGTATAGTCAATGCCACCCTGCAGCGCAGGTTCAGGATAGAAGATGTAAGTGCTTGTGTTCAGCCATTCTCCCCTGCCTTCTACCGGGGGCTGAATTTCAAAGGCTCTCGGTCCATCGGCGTTGCCTAATGAAACCACCGGTAGGTTAAATGAAGCAACCACAGCTGAAGCAGGATCTACTTCGGTACTTTCCGGGCGGGGCAGGCGTTCTGTAACACTCAAATAGGGCGATGTTTGAAAATGAAAAGAGACCGGATTGGTCATGCTCAGACCGTTGGCAGCTGCAGCGGTTTTCTCAATCGTAAATGTCAATGGGGTATCTGGCAGAAGCGGTTGATCTGGAATGAAGCGCATTGTGGAATCATCAGGCCACTCAAACCGGCCCGAAAGGGCGGGTTTGGTACGCAATGCGCCTTCGACCGAGGCACGTTCCATCGATTGGTTAAAGTAAAAGGTGACAGCGCCATCCGCTGCCAGGTTGCTATCGGGCAATGGCAGAGTTTCCACCACAGCGGCTGGCAGAGGCTTGGCCACCGCAGCAGCCGTTACGGTGGGGGCCGTTGTCGGAGGCGCAGGTGTGGCGGTGGGTTTGCGTAAAGGCAGATTACAGGCGGTGCTCATCAATAGCAGAGCTGCTGTCACGCCCAGGAATATCCGGTTGAGCAGGTTTTTTTTCTTATGGGAAGATGACCAATCTGGAGTCATGGGTTTGCCTTTATTAAATGCCTGTCGGTCAGAGTGAAAATCAATTTCATTCTATCGGTCAGACGCTCAGATCGATCGAATGGTTCCTCAAATGGAATGTCGATGTGCCTTTATTATATAGGATTGAAGTCAAGATTTAGACGTTTGCATGATGATTGGATGTCTTAAAAAAAGCGGCGATCATTTAGACCGCCGCTGGTGAAAACCGGAGAGGATCAGTTTTTAGGGCTGAGAATTAATGAAATTGCCGAAGAATCGCCGGTAATAATCGTAATTAATCCCTTGCCGATGGTTCGGGTTGTTGGCGTCGGCTTGTGCAGCAAAGGTCGCCACAACATCGTTGGCATCTAATATGGAACCATTTTTGAAGGGCACGTCATAGCGCAGAAGGAAGGTCCATTCGGTCATATCGGCATTTGAGGACCATGAGTCTGCCAGGCCAGGTTGCACGCCAGCAAGGGTGAGATCAAATGTCGTCAGCGTATCAAAAACCAATCGGGCTATGCGCTTGGAATCATTCTGACCAAAATTGATCGGCCAAATTGTACCCGGAGCAAAGGATTGCATGAAATTCAGGTTTTGGTCAGTGATGGTCATCGATGCAAAGTTTTCGCTGAATGGGCCAATGATGATGCTGTCCACCACTGAACGAAAACCAAACACTTCATTGGTGTGAACCAACGGAATGATGGGAACTTCTTGTTTGACCCAGTTGTTGATCGCATCAGCACTGGCCTGGATGACTTTTGGATCATTGGAGGCTAAAGATGCTTTAACTTCCTGAGCAGCCTGAGGATTTGTCTTGCCGATCATTGGATTGTCGTTCAGGAAAAAAGTCTCAAAGAAGCTGTTGGCATCTGGATAATCGGGCTTAAAGGCAGCCAAATAAAAACCCAATTCTCCGTTCATCAATGATTGCTGGAATTCGGCGGTTGCCAACGGATTCAGTTTAACTTTGACGCCGGCATTTCGCAGTTGTGCAGCCAATTCTTCAGCAGTCTCGGTGGGCAAAGGAATCAGGTCAGTTGGCGTTTGATCGTACGATAATACCAATTGCTGGTCGAAGTTAAAACCCGCCTGGGTGAGCTGTTCGGTGGTTTTTCGAGTGTCAAAGTCGTACCAACGCAAAGAGCTTGTGTGACCAAGATCAAAATAAGGGGGAACAAGCTGGTTGGCAGGTGAGGCGGAAGGACTGAAGTAGTCAATGGCCATCTTTTGATGGTCAAATGCTGTGGCAAGCGCGCGCCGGATTTCCAGGTTGTCGAACGGCGCGATGGAATTGTTCATTCCCACAAATACCGTACTGACTACGGGAGCTTCGACCACTTGCAGATATGAATCCAGGCGGATGGAGTTGACATCATTCGGATTGACCGCGCTGATACCATCTACGCTTCGGACACTCAAGTTCATGCGGCGATATTTGCTATCTCCGTCCCAATGGAAAGTAATGCTGCGCAGCCGCACTGGAATACCCCAGTAGTCATCCCGTCTTTCCAGGCGGATTTGCTTAATTTTTGATGTATCCACGATTGTGAAAGGTCCGGTGCCGTTGGCAATCTGTGATAGCATCACAGGGTCGCCTTTGGCTCCTGACAGGACTTCGTCATCCTGGATTGAAAAAGCAGGTGCGCCAACTTTTGCGGGGAATGTGCGGTCGGGCTCGCAAAGGGTGAATTTAACCGTATGTTGATCCACTGCCGTGATGGCTCGGATCCGATTCCCCTGGGTGCAATCAGGAGCAGATACAGAAAGTGGGACAAATTCAGCCGTAGAAGGCTGCGCCTGAACCAATTGGGTTGACTGGCAGCCGCTAAGTGCCAGACTGGCAATGATGAGAAGCGCGAAGAAGGTGTATAGAGATCGAGATTTCACAATTCCCCTTATTCTGTCTTCTACGTGGAATGACGAAAGCTAAGAGTTACAGAGTATAAACCGTTCACTCAGGATACCGAAAAACATCTGATATGCAGCATTGCGAATGATTATACAATTTGGATAGATGAAAATCGTTTTAGGTGAAGCAAGTTTGCAGATTTGTAGACTTAGTGTATACTCGCCTCGGGTAAACTGCTAACAGGTTGATTATCCGGAAACCTGGGCAGAAGAATTCTTTTTTGCCTTCTACGCAAATTAATTGCAATATGCCGGCAACGGCGTTGAAGTGAAATTTTGAGCAGGAGATATGGCTAGATGGATGTAATTGTAATGGCTGGCGGCGTTCCCGGCCGAGAGGATCCGCTGTATACCGTCACGCAAGGCGGTTACAAGGCAATGCTGGAGGTGGCTGGTAAACCGATGATTCAATGGGTGCTGGATGCACTTTCTAAAGCACCATCCGTTCAGCGTGTGGCGGTAGTGGGTTTGCCACCTTTGACTGCGCTGGATTGTGAGAAGCCCGTAATCATGCTGGCCAATACAGGTGAGATGGTGGAAAATGTGCGCGCCGGAGCTGTTGAACTGGCCAAGCAAAACTCGAACAGTAACAAGGTGCTCATTATTTCTGCTGACATTCCCGCCTTGAAAGCGGAGATGATTGAGTGGTTGATATCGCGAATTGAAGAGAGCGATCACGACCTGTATGGATTTGTCTTGAACCGCAAGGATTTAGAGGCTATGAATTGCGGCGAGCAGCGTGCATTTGCCCATTTAAAGGATGCCGAGGTTTGTCTTGCAGATGCGGCTGGCTTGCTTACGTCATTTGCCGCCCAGGTTGAACACCCGCTTTGGCAAAAATTAATCGAAGCTCGTAAGAGTCCAACCCGCCAGGCTGCTTTGCTTGGATACGATGTGTTGTTCTTGCTGATGCTGCGACAGTTAAAACTAAAGGAAGCAGAAGCTGCAATTAATCGCAGGTTGGGTGTGAATGCAACAGCCATTCCATGTCCGTACCCGGAACTGGCACTGGATGTTGACCGTCCGCGCGACCTGGAAATTCTGAATGATTTGTTGGCCAAACGCGCAGCGATCGGGGGAGAATAGGCTTTGTTTCAACGATTGATGCAGTTGGATCTGCGCGCAAGCCAGATGATTCGATTAAGTCAAAATGGCAGCCCTGCCTGGAAGCTGGCGGTTTTCTTTGCTCATTCAGGTGATTCATGGTTCTGGATGGCCGGACTGGTTATGGTTTGGGTGGCCACGCGTGGGGCGTGGCATCAAAACGCAGCTTTGATGGCTGTTGGCGTGGGCGGGCTGGCCGTGTTGGTACTGGCGATCAAGTTTACCATCCGCCGGCAGCGGCCGCAGGGAGAATGGGGCGCGATCTACCGCAACACTGACCCACATTCCTTCCCATCTGGCCATGCTGCCAGGGCTGCAATGCTGGCGGTGCTGGCCTGGGGATTAGGTCCGGCATGGTTTGGATGGATTGTTCTCTGCTGGGCTCCGTTGGTCAGCCTGGCACGCGTCTCCACAGGCGTGCATTACCTTTCGGATATTTTGGCAGGGCTGGCTCTGGGCGTTGTGGCGGGGTTTGGCATGCTTGCGCTTGCGCCCGTGCTGATTCGTTGGTTCCCGTTTCTGTTTTTATAACAGGATGTATCGAGCAAAAATTCCTGTAACTGGTAAAAACTAAGAATAGGGGGTGACACACAGGTCACCCCCTACGGTTTGCATCAAACGTGCAGGGTTATACCAACAAAACCCCAGTAAATTACTGCGTTGGATTAATTCAGCATCATGGTGGCCATGGCCGGGAGCATGTGCATCAGCGCAGGCACGCGCAGCGGCTTTTCAGTTTCTTGACCGCGCTCGGGGAGCAATCCGTAGCGGGAGGCTCCCAGGTTCAGGATTTCAAGAATCACATCCTGGTAGCTGATGCCTTCAGCATTGGCGATAACACACAGATCGCTGAAGCCAGGCGTGAGTCCGGGAAGCGTGTTGATCTCGAGTAATCGTGGATTGCCATCCGCATCCAGACGAATATCAACGCGAGAAACATCGAGTGCCCCAACCGCCAGGTGCGCGCGGATGGCAAGATTTTGCAGCTTTTCGGCCAGATAAGGCTCCACCAAGGCCGGGCAGAGGAAGCCGGGCACGCCTTCTTCGCCGGTGTGCAGTGTTTTGGCTTTATAACCATAAATACCCGGCGTGACAGAGGAGGCATTATCGACTTCCAGAATCGGGAAGCGGTGGAAACCGTCGGCGGCATACCATTCTGGGTGGCGGCTGTACCTGGCAGCATCCGCACGGCCCATCACGGCCACAGTGAACTCGCGCCCGGGCAAGAATTCTTCCACCAGGGCGGGTTGCTGGTAGCTTTCTACCACCCAGGCCACGCGCCGCCGCAGGCTTTCTTCATCGTGAACGATCGCGCCAGAATCCATGCCCATGCCGGTGCCTTCGCGAGCCGGTTTGACAAACATGGGGAAGCGCAATGCGGGATTGAGCGGTTCGTCGGCGGAGTTGAATTCCTGGAATGCAGCAGTGGGCAGACCCTGCTCGCGCCAGATGCGTTTGGTCATGGTCTTGTCCAACCCGACTGCATTGGCCAGCACGCGCGAGGCGGTGTAGGGGATGTGCAGCATCTCGAGCAATGCAGGCACCTGAGCTTCACGTCCGTCGCCAGAGATCCCTTCGGCAATGTTGAAGCAAATGTCAGGGCAAAAATCGCGCAGGGCGAAAGGTAAGTTGTCGTCGGCTGAGAGGAATTTTACGTAATGACCATCGGATTCGATGGCGGCCTGAATGGCCTCGATCGTCTCTTTGCGATCAAATTCCGCGCCGGCATCGGCTGGGGCATCCTGGGGCAGCTTTGTTTCCCCCTTGACATTGGCAATAACGGCTACCCGCCAGGCCCGCACCGGTCGCGGCGGCATACTGGGGGGGCGGTCTTCTCCAGGAGGCTCTGTTTCACGAATATCGATATTGTCCATTTCCTAACCTTCTAAGTGGTCTGTGATTGTCCAATTTTGGGCAACCAGCATCGTAGTATAGTCCGATTTCTGTAGAATACAAGAGGTGAAAAATGATTGTTTTGAAGTTGTGAGGTCTGAAAAATCACGAATTGCGGCTGCAATCGCTTGAACCTGGTCTGGTTTTCCACGCAATCTGGAGGAGAAAAAAGGCGCAACCATAAAATGGTTTTCATTCACTTAATTCAAGCGTCTCTCATTCCGATTAAGGTTTGGTGGTGAATGGCTTGCAAGGATGTGAGAAATATGTCATTATTACGTTGGATCATCACCTGCTGAGGATGCAATTATGAGACTTCCATACCTCCCGCCGATTCCGTTCATGCCGTCCAATATTCCGACCTGGCTGTCGTATTTGCTGATTTTTGCGGCGGCTGTAATCATTCTATTAATCATCGTCAAGATACTATTTAAATATGCCTCCAGCGCATCTGGCGCGATTCTGGCAATCACATTGATTATTCTTTTCCTCATCGCTGTCTATTTGTTGATTGACAATAGCGCTCAAATTGGAGCCTGGGTGAGACGTTTCTTCGGGCCCATATTTTGAGCTTCAGAACCTCCTGTTTGTGAATAACAACCGGAGCCAATCCTGATAAATTTCCTTTACAAACCTTTGCGGGTAGGGTATGCTTAACTCTGGGAGTGGATGAGTTCCGGTGGGCTCCCCGGTCTTCAAAACCGGTGACGGGTCGCGTTGCGGGCCGTGGTGGGTTCGACTCCCATCCATTCCTGCCTTTTTCCACAGTGGATTCCAGTCAGGTGGAGGTAATCAGGAGAGTAAAAAATGGATGTGCCACCCGAAGTGGATTTTGAATTGCTTGATGCGCTAGTGAGGCGCATTTTTTTTATTGAAGATATTACCATCGGTCACGGCGAGCGGGATTATGTCGTTCGGTATCACGGACGGCTGTTGTCTGCAGACTCAGCACAAGCCCACGGTCAACTCACTGAATGGCTGATGCCACACGGCCTGACACCATTGTTTCGGTGGGATGAGGGTCGGCAGGCAATTTATCTTGTTCGCGGTGTGCCAAAGGCGGTTAAGCCTGCCAACCCGGCTGTGAATATGCTCATGTTTATCCTGACCCTTGCCAGCGTGATATTCACCGGTGGCATCCTGGGGATCACCGGTGATTTGCCCGAACAACCTGCGGCGATGGTTTGGGAATTTCTGAAAGCCGGCTGGCCGTTTGCGGTCAGCATGCTGGCTATTCTGGCGGCGCATGAGTTTGGGCACTATTTTGCGGCGCGCATGCACAACATCCACGTCAGTTTGCCATATTTCATTCCCATGCCCTGGCCGGTCAGCCCGTTTGGCACTCTTGGCGCATTCATTAATATGAAGGAACTGCCGCGTAACCGCCGGCAACTGCTGGACATTGCCATTGCCGGGCCGCTGGCCGGGCTGGGTGTGGCCATCCCGGTGCTGTTCATTGGGTTGTCGCTCTCACAGATCAATCCGCTGCCTGCCGCACCGGGCGCCGATCCGTTGGTCGGCAATATGATGGAAGGTAATTCCATCCTATACCTGCTGCTCAAGTACCTGCGCTTTGGCCAGTTGCTTCCGGCGCCGGCCACTTATGGTGACCTTTCGCCCATTTTGTACTGGCTGCGTTATTTTCTCACGGCACAGCCGCTGCCCTACGGCGGCGTGGACGTGACCGTTCACCCGGTGGCCTGGGCTGGGTGGGCTGGCTTGCTGGTGACGGCAATGAACCTCATCCCTGCCGGACAGTTGGATGGCGGACATTTGCTTTATGTGCTTTTTGGCCAGAAAGTTTCCCGGCGGGTTTTGCCGCTCATTCTGGTATTCCTGGCTGCATTGGGGTTCTTCTGGAATGGTTGGTGGCTGTGGGCTGTGCTGATCTTCTTCCTGGTGGGGCGTTCGTATGCCGAGCCGCTCGATCAAATCACAACGCTTGATACAAAGCGCAAATGGCTGGCCGGGCTGGGATTGCTGGTGTTCATCCTGGTTTTCACCCCGGTACCGCTGTATATCATGTGAAAATAATTGCCGCAAGGAGTACCATCTTTGTGCGGCTTTTTTTACGAAACATTCATGGTCTCGATGATGCGGCCGTCCAGGCTGAGGTAGCGTTTGAGCGCGGTCACTGCCAGGCAGGAATGCGCCGGCAAGATCACCAGCAAGCTACCCACCTGGATTTGGTCCAGCCAACGGGCGGGTACGTGCACCAGGCCGTGTTCCTGTGATAGTGAGCTGACATACGCGCCTTCCAGCGGTTCGCTCCAGCCCTTCACGGTGGGCAGGGCGACCAGCCCGTAAGCGCGCTGGCCGCGGTAATCCGTGAAATCCTTGTTGAAGTGGATCGCCCCGCCGTAAACCACCACGGTCTCTCGCTCGGGATGAACCGCAACGACCGGGCAGGCTACGGCCACCGCGATTTGACCAGCATGGCAGGTGCCCCACAGGTACTGCTCGGCGTCGTAAAAGATGAAGTTTCCTGGCCGGATTTCATCCACGCCGCTCAGGTCTTCGACCAGTGTGCAGGCAGGCGTATCGCCGACCGAAATTTCGAGTTCCTGCCCCAATGCCTGCTGGAGCAAGGTCAGCGGACTTTCCAGGCGTTTCAGCGTTTCGGTGTAGATTTGCCGGACGGCCGCCGCGGATCCCGCGCCGTAGGTGTGCCCGGCGTGCGTGAGCAAGCCGCGCAATGAAAGGTGTGGAGCCACTTGTAAGGCTTTGGCGATGGGCAGCAGCCGCTCGGGGCGATTCCAGGGCAGGCCGGTGCGGCCAGCACCGACATCGATCTTAAGCCACACGTCGGAGGGTACGCGCAGGTTGGCGGCCAGGAAGGCTGCGCTTTGCACGGATTCGACCAGCAATCCAAGCCGGACGCGGCGGGCCAGGTCATTCAGGGCGTCGATCTGGCGCAGGTTGACCGGAAATGCAATGGTGATATCCCGCCAGCCGTGCGCGGCAAAGTAGGCGGCCATTTCGACGGAGGAAACCGTGATCGCATCCACGCCGTGCGGGCGGAACCATTCGCCGATTTCGGCGGACTGGTGGGTTTTGAAGTGCGGTCTGAAGCGTACTGCAGCTTTTTGGGCTTTGGCGGCCATGAATGCAATGTTGGCTTTTGCGCGCAGTTCATCCAACAGCAGGGTGGGCTGTACAATCGATTGAAACAACGGCAAATTCTCTTCGATGAGCATAAACCAATTCTACTTGAAAACGGCACTTTGCCGGCTGTGTATAATATTTTCATGAATAATGAAGAAATCGCCGCCATTTTTGACCGCATCGCCGATCTTTCAGAGATCAAGGGCGAGATCATCTACAAGACGCTGGCTTACCGTAAAGCCGCCGACAGCATTCGCAACCTGGGCGCGGATGTGGAGGCCGTGCAGCGCGAGGGCAGGCTGCTGGATATCCCCGGTGTGGGCAAGGCAATTGCTGAGAAGATCGATGAGCTGCTGACCACCGGCCGCCTGGGTTTCCTGGAAAAGCTGGAGCAGGAAGTGCCGCCCACGCTGGTGGATTTGCTCAAAGTGCCGGATGTGGGTCCCAAGAAAGCTGCCATGTTCTGGAAACAGGGCAACATCACCACGCTGGGCGAACTGGAAGCCGCGGCGCGGGCCGGCAGGCTGCGCGGCCTGCCCGGCATGGGAGAAAAATCTGAGGCGCGCATCCTGGCCGGGCTGGAAGCATTGGCGCGGCGGAGCAAGCGTCTGTCACTGGGGACGGCGCTGCCCATTGCGGAACGCTGGGCGGCCTGGCTGCGCAGCCTGCCCGGGGCAGAGCGCGTGGAAATTGCCGGCAGCCTGCGCCGCCGTAAGATCACCATCGGCGACCTGGATTTCGTGGCGGCGGCGCGCGATCCCGGGCCGATCATGGAAGCTTTCATCCACCATCCCGAGGTGCAGCGCATTGCGGGGCAGGGTGAGAACAAATCCAGCGTTGAAATTGCCGGCGGGTTGAACATCCAACTGTGGATTCAACCGCCCGAGCGCTTTGGCACGCTGCTCCAGTTTGTGACCGGCTCCAAGGAGCACAACGTGCGGCTGCGCGAGCTGGCACAAAAGAAGGGCCTGTCACTCTCCGAGCAGTCTATCAGCCGTGCCGATGGCAGCGAAGATCATTTTTCGGATGAACAGGGTGTGTACGCCGCGCTGGGACTGCCGTGGATCCCGCCGGAAATGCGTGAAGACCGCGGTGAGATTGCTGCCGCGCTGGCTGGCAAACTGCCGCGCCTGTTGAACCGCGTTGACCTGAAAGCTGAGTTGCACGTGCATTCCACCTGGAGCGATGGAGCAGTGAGCATCGCTGAAATGGCCGCTGCAGCCCGCGAACGTGGCCTGAAAGTGCTGGCCCTCAGCGACCACTCGGGTTCGTTGGGCGTGGCGGGCGGCATGTCTGTGGAAAAGCTGCGGGAACGCAGCCTTGAGATTAAGGCCTTGCAGGCGGAACTGGGGGACAGTCTGCGCCTGTTGCAGGGTGCTGAGGTCGAAATCCGCGCGGACGGCAGTCTGGATTATCCCGACGAGGTGCTGGCGGAACTGGATGTGGTGGTGGCATCGCTGCATTCCAGCCTGCGCCAGCCGCGCGAGCAAATCACCGCACGGCTGCTGCGCGCGATGCGCAATCCACATGTGGACATCATTGGGCACCCCTCAGGGCGGCTGCTGCCCAATCGAGAGGGGGCTGATCTGGACTGGGAACAGGTGCTGGCGGTTGCACTTGAGACCGGGGTGGCATTGGAAATCAATGCGAACCCTGCTCGCCTGGACCTGGATGAAGTCTATGCCCGCCGTGCTGCCGAAATGGGCATCCCGCTCAGCCTGAACACGGACGCTCACGCGCCCGATCAGCTTGACCTGATCGAATACGGTATCGGTGCCACGCGGCGCGCCTGGTTGACGCCAGAGCAGGTGATCAACACCTGGCCGCCGGATAAATTGTTGGCTTGGCTGGCTGCCCGCGGAAAAGGAACTGCCTAGAAGGGCAAATTATCCCCCTGGCAAAAGCGTTGGCGATGGTTTTGGGCTGCAAGCGTGACGCCACCGCGCCCGCGCACCTGGAAGCAGCCGTTCTGGCAGATCAGTACAGTGTCTCCTTCAATTCCGATTACGATGTGATGCCTGACGAGTAATGGGATCATGTTCTGCAAGAATCCTGGCAACTCGTCAAAATGAGGAAGGATGACGCTGTCCGGGAGGTACCCGAAAGCATCTTGCAGGGCAAAAGAATTGCGGGTGCGTGGAATACGTTCGCCAAAAATCATAGCTCCGGCGCTGCATCCGGCGACCACACCGCCTTTTTCCAACACGGCTTCTACTGCCTGCCAGACCATTGTGCCTTGCAGCGTTTCAAAAAGATAGGATGGTTTGCCGCCGGAGAAATAGATGAAATTGGCAGTGCTGACCTGTTCTGCAAGGGCTGCATCGTTGGCTGAGGTGCGGTCAACCACCGGAAGCGCCTGAACACTGCCGGCGCCGAGCCGCTGGAAATGCGCTCTGCCCAGGTTGTTCCAATATTCGATGCGTTCAGCGCCTTCCGTCCCGGCGGCGGTGGGCAGGCAGATGACATGGGCCGGCTGCCCCAGCCAATCCATCAGCCAGCGGTCCACTGGCTGCATGCCGGGCAAATATTCTCCACTGCCTGCAAGCGCAAGCAGCCCAGGTCCGGGCAGTTGCGCGTGCAGTAACAGGTTCACGGCAGAGAAGCGTAATATAGTTGGTTGCCAAAGGCCAAAACGGCCAGGCGACCAGGCGTGATGGCAAAGGCTGTGACCGGTTGGTCAGGCAGGCGGAAATCGGTGCTCACAGCCGGGCGCAAGACTCGGGCGAGATAGAGCTGCAGGCTAAACTGGTAAATAGCCGGACCTTTTTTGCCATCGAGAATGTAGAGCGAGGCTTCCGGTGGTTGGGTGACCTGCATTTGCATGAATTGCGCGTCGTTGAAAGCGATTGGGTTCACCTCTCGCCCGTTACGGGAATCTTCAAACGGCGCAGGGTCGGTGCAGCGAGTGGGCGAGAAGTCAAAACTGCTGTAGGTGCATCGGCTCATCTGCCCAGACTGGTGCAGCACGTACAGATCGTCCTGGTAAATGCTCAGGTCGATTGCATCGGTCAGCAACGGCACTTCTCGGTCGAAAAACAGCCTGGGCATATCCGGGAAGATCAGGTCGCTGCCGTCGTACCGCCAAACTGCATTATTCTTCGAGTCGAGAACGTAGAGAACGTTTTGGCTGTAGGCAATGGAAACGATCTGGCCCCAGCCGTTGTCTGGCGGAGTCAGGGTGGTTTGATTGGAAGCCAGTATACCCGGCCCGCACAACAGCAAATTGCCGGTGTCGTCAATGCCCATCACAGTGGCTTTGTATGAATTGGTGAGCGGCACAGCGACAAGGTCGACGAGCGGACGGATGATGACTGCGCCTTTTTCACCGGGCGAGCAGTCAAATTGTGGATCCACTTCATAACCCTGACCTGTCAAGAATAATCGCAAAATGCGGCCCTGGCTTCCATCCAGCAGGTAGAGATCGGTGCTGGAGGGAACGATGCGGGTGATGGTGACGGGCGTACCAAAGCCACCGGTCAGCGCGGGCTGCAAAGCCAGGCGGCTGATCCCATCCAGGGTGTCCAGCGCGGTCTGGACCTGCTGGCGGTATGCGGAGGATTCCTCTGAGCGGCCGTAATTTTCAGCCTGCGACACCCAGTAGAGTGCCTGCTCCCAACTGGCGCGTTGCAGCGCCGGATCAGATTGCTCGCCGGCTTGTTGGATAAATTTTTGCGCCTGGGCCAGGTAGGCAGAATGCTGCTCACCGCGCCCGCTGCGGAAATAAACCGTCATGGCCAGGGCGACAACGATTAGTGGGATGGCCAGGGCGATGAACAGCATCGAGCCGGTGGAGATGCCGCCGTGTTCACCCTCTCCGGGCAGAACACGTTTGCCAAAAGCTTTTAAACCGGCACCGACACGCGCTTTAAACCCATTGTAGCCTTTCCATGCACCAGCCAGCCGGCGGCGAGTATCTGGATTGAGGGATGCGCTTCGTTCAATACGGCGTGCACGGCCTGCAGCCGGATCGGGATTGCGAATTTGCCGGGCAGCTATGGCGGGTTCAGGTTGCCGCTCATCATCCGGGATTTCCTGGTATTCTTCTGGTAAAGCTGATTCTTGCTCAGGTGTTTGCACCGGCGGTGCGCTAAGATCTGCCGGTTTTTTGGGTGTAACCGGGAGGGGTTGGGAGGGTACCGATGCAGGAGCAGCGGGGTTTACCGCAGCACCGGCTGTTTGCGGTGGTTGGCCGCGCAGCGGACGCACCTCGCCAGTGCCCTCTTGGACCTGCAGTATTACAGCCTGAACATCTGGGCCGCTCTGGGCTGTCAGCCGGCGGCGGAGTGCTTCACCACCCAATTGGTTGATATTGGCAAGCGCAGCCGGGATCCAGGTGGAGGGCGGGGTGGGACTGGCCAATAAAAGGTCGCCGGGTTCGAAGCGGGGCGAATAATAGCGCAGAGCTGGCGTGCGGCTGAGTCCAAGCCCTCGGCCGAGGCTGGTATCAGAAAACTCTTCTACACGGTTACCGGATACGATAAAACTGCGCGCAGGTCCGGCTTGTGCCAGCAATACTTGATTGCGGTGGATGGCCAACATTGTCAACCGCCCAGCAGCCTGAAGGCCCTCGCGTGCGCTCTTAAGGTTGCGATTGAGAAGAAATTCATTCAGCGATTCGGCAGCTTCGCGCAGACCTGAGGTAACCGAATGTTGCGAGCGGTAATACACTTCGGCAGTCTGCAACAGCAAACTGTCCATTGCCGGGGAAGGCAGAGGAGCATTGCCATCCAGACCCAGCAGGATCAGGAAAATGTCACCGCTTCGGTTTCGTGCGGCCTTGCGTGGAGCCTGCGCGATGAATAACCCGGGCAGACTGCTTTGTTCTTGCCCTGCGATGATGGAAAGTGGATGGAAGAGAAGATCAAACAAGGTGGCATCCAATCCGCATTGTTCTAGAAACTGAAGTGATTATACATCAAAGGTCAGACTCAATTGACCGGTCAATGCATCGAAGCAATAAGCATGCCAGAAGTGGGATTAATTCTGCATAAAATGGATTTTAAGTATGGTTAGGGGATGTGCTGGCGGGTGTAGCTGCAAGGATACCAATCAGAATTATCATCACTCGTCCCAACCATCTGGTTCGATGTGGACATAAGCACGATCCACATCCGGGAGCTGCTGCAGGCGGTAAATGACCTCATCCGAGATCAAATGCGCTTCGCTCAATGTCATTCCTCCATCCACGTTGATGTGCAAATCGACCATCAACTTGGGGCCGACGTAATCGGTCATGGTGTGGTGTACACGCGTGACGCCAGGAACCGATTCAGCCACCGCAACGATCTGTTTGCGTAGATCTTCGGATGCGCCTGCACCGGTGAGAAACTTCAGGTTTTCTCTTCCAGCATTGAACACCGCACGGAAAATCCATAAGGCAACCAGCATGCCGGCAAGGGGGTCCAGCAGCGGCCAGAAGGTAGTGCCAACGATTCCCACAAAAGCTGCAGCTGAGGTGAGAACATCGCTAAGGTTATCTGCAGCTGTGGTTGCCAGTGTGGGGCTGTTTACCTTTCTTCCGATGTTGCGAATGGCGAGGAACATTGCCGCCTTAATTGCTGCAGCCATCAGCAGCACAAAAACTGGCAATCCCAACTCAATGAATGAGCCGCCGGCAATGAAGCGCTCGATAGAATTGCGCGCGGCTTCATAACCGGCAAATGCCATCGAGAGCGTTACCATCAGACCGACCAGCGGTTCAAACCGACTGTGCCCTTGCGGGTGGCTCAGATCTGGCGGTCGCTGCGCCATCCACAAACCCAGCACCATTAACAACGAATAGGCCACATCCGATATCGAATTGGCAGCATCCGCAAACAGGGCAGCGCTGCCAGAAAGGCTGGCAGCGACACCCTTGCTCACGGCGAGCAAAATATTTCCACTCAAGGTGATAATCAGAGCCCTACGAAAAAGCTTGCCCTTCTCTGGCTCTGGCCGGTAGTCACGAACCCATCGCATTTATCTGTGCTTTCCAAGTCTTTTTTGGTTAATCTACCGATAGGCTTTTGAATCCGAAAACCTGGTTCAGGGAACTTTTGTTTTCCGGTCATCGGATCGTTTGGGAACCTATCATTATTGCAGGCCCAAGTATAACACGGAGTTTCTCCGCTGCCTGACGAAAGGCTATTATTTCAACCAGTGCTAATCCCTACTTTAGTCTAGTGTCTGTATGATGAATTTGCGGTTAAATTATTCTTGATACAGCAACTTTCCCTTCGAAATTGCGTAATTTTTATTGAACGAAAAAATACCTGATTTGGGTTTGTGATCCTTGCACGAAAGGAATTGTAAACAATAATGGAAAGCAAGCAGCGTTCGGGGATGGCTTTTGGGATCATTGTTCTTCTCATTGGGGTCTATTTGCTGGCAGTTCAACTGGTCCCTTCACTGCGCGAATGGGCGCAGCAATTGTCCACCTGGCCGATGATTGTCATCGGCGCGGGTATTTTGTTGATGCTTCTGAGCGCGATCACCCGCGACGGGAATTTGATGGTTCCCGGCAGCGTGGTGGCGACCGTGGGCGCGATTTTGCTGGTGAACACCGGCGGCGGGAACCATCTTTCCTGGTCGTATGCCTGGGCGCTCATCCCGGCCGGAGCTGGTGTGGGTGAGATTTTGGGCGGATTGCTCAACAATCAGCGCGAAAGCATCAGCCGCGGTTTGAACACCCTGGCCACCGGCCTGGTGCTGTTCGTCATTTTCGCGTCATTCTTCGGCGGCCTGACCTGGCTTGGCCCGTTCTGGCCTGTCCTGGTGATTGTTGTTGGTCTGTGGCTGCTGGCTCGCGCCCTGGTGCGCAAGTAATACCAGCGAATTGGAAAGCCTTTTACAGGGAGACATCATGAAACGCAATAATTTATTCTGGGGCAGCATTGTTCTGGTGGCAGGCGTCTTGCTGCTGATGAACACGCTGGGTATTTTCACCTTCAACTTTTGGCCGGTTTTCTGGGCTGTTTTGCTCATCCTGGCCGGGGTCTGGTTCCTGCTGGGTCCGCGCCTGTTCAAGGCGGATATGACTGAGGAACAAGTGTCTATTCCATTGGAAGGCGCCAGCGAGGCAGAGATACGCTTTAACCACGGCGCGGGACGTATCCTGGTCAATTCCGGCAGCCTGGGCAGCAACCTGCTCAGCGGCACCTTTACCGGCGGACTTGAAAAGGATATCAGCCGGAGCGGTTCCAGTCTTTCGGCAAACCTCTCAATGCCTCAACAAGTTCTGGGCGTTGCGATTCCGGGCCTGGATTTCAAGGGTTTTGTCTGGAATGTGACCCTCAATCGAGATGTTCCGCTGCGCTTGCGGTTTTCCACGGGCGCAGGCGAGTCAATTCTTGATTTGAGCGATACCCAGGTTAAGGAATTGCGCGTTGAGACGGGCGCCAGTTCCACACGGGTGACGTTACCGATGAGGGCAGGCACGACACACGTGACTGCAAAAGCAGGCATGGCCTCGTTGGAATTCACGGTACCCCAGGGCGTTGCGGCACGCATCAACCTGGATACAGGCATGTCCAGCAATAAGATTGACACCAACCGCTTCCCGTTGACCGGCAGTGTTTACCAGTCGCCAGATTTCGATACGGCCGCCAATAAGGTGGATATCGTTATCGAGGCCGGGATGGGCGGCATTGAAATCCGCTAACCGCGGGATAAAATAAATCCCTGATAAGGAGAATGCAATGAAAAACCAAAATTCCTGGCGCGTATTGGTTGGTATATTGCTCGTGTTAGTGGGCATTCTGGCGTTGGTTCAAACCCTGACCGGATGGGAAATTGCGGGCGTATTCTGGGGCGGCCTGTTCGCGGTGGCGGGCGTGGGTTTCCTCTATGTGCTCTACCAGGACCGCAGCCGCTGGTGGGCGGTGATCCCGGGGGTGGTGCTGCTGGGTATCGGCGCAGCCATTGTTCTGGATACTGTCGCTCCAGGTGCGGCCGAATGGATCAGCGGCTTGATCATTCTTGGCGGCATCAGTGCGGCTTTCTTTGCCGTGTATGCGCTGAGCCCGCTCAACTGGTGGGCATTGATCCCCGCGGGTACCATGGCCACCCTGGCGCTGGTGAGCGTGTTGGATAATATCCAGAATTTTGACAGCGGCTGGGTTTTCCTGGCCGGCATGGCGGCGACCTTCGGCATGGTGGCCCTGCTGCCCGAACGTTCCACCGGCCGCAAATTGAGCTGGGCGTGGTACCCGGCAGCGGCATTGGCGGTCATTGCTCTCATCGTTTTGATCTCATCGTTTGAAGTCACCAGCGTGATCTGGGCGGTGCTGTTGATTGGCGCCGGCCTGTTGCTCGTTTGGCGCGCGATGAAGAAATAGGCGTTTGAAGACACAGGCTAATAAGGAGAAAGAACAAATGGAAGAAAAAATGTCACGCGAACGCCGGAGTATTTTTTGGCCGTTGATGCTGGTGGCCGTGGGTGCCATCCTGTTGTTGACCAACCTTAACGCAGTGCCGGGGAATATGTGGGATTATTTTGTCACCTACTGGCCGGTACTGTTCATCCTCAGTGGGTTGGATCAGATCTACCAGGGGAAAAGCTGGGTGGGGGCTGTGATCCTGCTTGGATTGGGTGGGGTGCTGCTTGCCGGAAACCTGAACGCGCTTCCGTGGAGCGGTTTGGACCTCTTGCTGCGGCTTTGGCCTGTGCTGATTGTGGCTGCTGGCCTGGATTTGTTGATGCAGGGCCGCACTTCGACAGTGGGGGCGGTCTTCATTGTGCTGCTGGCTGTTGCACTGGTGGCCGGCATGGTCTGGATCGGGTTTGCGGCTCCGGCCAGCATGGGCCAGACCCCGGTGGCCGTTGATCAGCCGCTTGCAAACGCGCAGAGCGCATCCGTCGACATTACGGTGATCGCTGGCGATGTTACCATCACCGGTGGGGCTGAACGCGATCAATTGATCGCCGGGACTGTGTACGCACCCAACTCGTTGCAGATGGACGAAAGTTATACGGTTAGCGGCGGTGAAGGGCGCTATGTATTGCAACCGCAATCGGGCTCGCGCATTCCGGTGGTTGGCACCTATAAGGGAAAACCATCTGAGCTGATTCTGAACAGCGACATCCCAATGGAATTTGATTTTACGCTGATTGCGGGTGAGCAAGGGATTGATCTGCGCAATACCAACGTTTCTGACCTTGCCGTGGAGACCATTGTTGGCAAGACGGTGATCACCCTGCCCTTGGATCAAAAATTGACCGGCAAGATCAGTTCGATTATCGGTGAATTGATTATCCGCGTGCCGCGCGGCGCTTCGGTGGAATTCCAGATGGACACGGTGATCTCGGGTCGGGATTTTCCGGAGGATTATTTGAAATCCGAAGACCGCATCACCTCGCCCGAGGCGGCCAATGGACGGGCCGACATCGTCATCTCGCTTGAGAATGTGATCGGCTCTGTCAAAATCGAATATATACCGTAATCCGATGATTGAATGAGCAAAGCAGACAGCGGAAATTGGCTGTCTGCTTTTTCATCCCAGCCGGGAACTATTCAGGCATTAATTCGTCTTGATAGTATAGGATCACCAAAGGAGAAAAACCATGTATAAGTATGTGTCATTAGCTGTAATCGTCATTCTGGCTGCGGTGCTGCTCAGTTCGTGCGCTCCGGCCGCAACTGGTTCAATGAACCCGTATCCGCGGCAATTGAATGCTTCGGGACAGGGTAAAGTGTATGTTGTGCCCGATCTGGCCTACATTTTTATCGGCGTGCGCACCCAGACCGCCAGCCTGAGCGATTCGCTCAACCAGAGCAACGCCAAAGCGGCGGAGATTTCCTCGCAGCTCCAAGAACTGGGAGTTGCTGTGGAGGATATTCAGACCAGTGCATTCAACGTTTACCCGGTTCAGAATTACGACCAGAACGGTCAACCAACCGGCACAGAATACGTGGTTGAGAATACCGTGAATGTCACTGTCCGAAATCTGGCAAACCTTGGCAAAATTCTGGATACGGTTGTCCGTTCCGGTGCCAATAGCATCAACAGCATCAGTTTCGATGTGGCTGACCGCAAAGCGGCAGAGGCCAAGGCGCGCGAACTGGCCATCCAGGATGCCTGCGCCCGTGCAGAAGAGATGGCGCGGCTGGCAGGCGTGGAATTGGGCATCGTTCTGAATGTGAGCGTGTACAATTCCGGCTCCCCGATGCCGGTTTATGAAGGCAAAGGCGGCGCGGTCATGTCGGCCTCAGGTGAGGTTCCGGTGGCTGCCGGGCAATTGGTGATCACCGCGGATGCAAATATCGGGTATGAAATCAAGTAACCTTTAGCGCAATAGAAACAGGGCGTTGGAGGAAATTCCAACGCCCTGTTTGTTTAAGGATTCCGAAGATTAATAGTTTATGGCACTGATGCGCCCCAATTTTGCAAAACGGTGCTGCGCGGTGATGCGGCGTACAGTGCCTGTCAGGCCGCGCATCACAATGCTGTCGGTGGTGGCGCCAGCACCGGAGTAGGAAACCCCGTGCAGCAATTCGCCGCCAGTAATGCCGGTGGCGGCGAAAAAGGTATCTTCTGACGAAACCAGATCCTCGAGCCGCAGGACCTTGTCCAATTGATAACCCATTTCAATGCCTTTTTGCCGCTCGGCTTCATTGCGTGGGTAGATTTTGCCCTGCATGTTTCCGCCCAGGCAGCGCAGGGCACAGGCTGCCAGCACACCTTCAGGTGTGCCGCCGATTCCCAGCAGGATATCTATGCCGGTTTCGGGCATGGCAGTCATAAGGGCAGCGGCAACATCACCATCTGGAATTAGACGGATGCGTGCCCCCAGGCGCCGAACCTCAGCAATTAGCTTTTCGTGCCGTGGACGATCGAGAATGATCACCGTCAGGTCGTTGACATCCATGCCTTTAGCGCGGGCAACTGCGTTCAGGTTTTCTTCAACCGGTGCGTTGATATCAATCACATCCCGGGCTTCGGGCCCAACGGCAATTTTATCCATGTAGACAAATGGACCCGGGTTGAACATGGTTCCGCGTGGGGCGAGTGCGACGGTTGAAAGTGAATTGTACAGACCGTTTGCCAGCGGCCGGGTACCGTCGATGGGATCCACGGCGATATCTACTTCAGGTGGTTCGCCGTTGCCTAACCGTTCGCCGTTGTACAGCATGGGTGCTTCGTCTTTTTCACCCTCGCCGATGACGATGATGCCATCCATCTCGACTTCGTTCAAAACAAGTCGCATGGCATCCACGGATGCTTTATCAGCGGCAATTTTATCTCCGCGTCCCATAAAACGGCCTGCGGCCAGCGCAGCGGCCTCAGTTACCCGCACCAGGTCGAGTGCCAGGTTGCGCGTTGGCTTAGAATGGATCATTTCGCCTCCTCAAGGGTAATCGAAAACGATTGGACTGGCAGGTCAGGCTGCCAGGTTTACCACAACCAGAGGATCAGATAGTATCCGATGGGGGCTGCCCACAGCCACGAGTCGATTCGATCAAAAATGCCGCCGTGACCTGGGAGAATGCGGCTGGAATCTTTGATGTTGAACTGGCGTTTCACCATGCTTTCGCCCAGGTCGCCAAGAGGGGTGAGTGCAGAGAGGACCAATCCCATGATCAGGCCGCGCAGGGGTGTGATGGCAGGTGTGACGATTCCCCACAAAATGCCCATCAATGCGCCTCCCAGAGCGCCAACCAAAATGCCGCCGAAATAACCTTCCCAGGTTTTCTTGGGGCTGACCCGCGGCGCCAATGGGTGTTTGCCGAAGTGGCTGCCGATAAAGTACGCGCCAGCGTCTGCCATAGCCGTGCTTATGATAACCTGCAGCGTCCACCACAGGCCATCCGGAAGGTTGCGGAGGGAGACCAGATAGCTGCCCAGCCAGCCAATATAAAGAATACCCGCGATGGTGATGGTGAAATCGGTCGCGGAGTGTTCATCACCTCTTTCGTGGTGGATGGTGTGAAGCCCCATGGTGGCCATCACCAAAAAGGCAAGAGCGGCATCGGCTTCGCGGAAATTTAACAAAAACCTTGTCAAAGCAAGCACGGCAGCGCCGCCGATTAGCAAGAATGGCGAAGGTGAGAAGCCGCCGGATTTAAAGATGCGCCAGTATTCCCATGCTGCTATGCCCAGCACGGCAATGATTAATAGCGCGTAAGGCCAGCCTCCCAATACAATAAATGTGACCCCGATTGGGATGAGCAGGATGGCGACCAGCAGGCGCTGGGTTAACATATGCGCTAACACCCGGTGGAGGATAACCGACCAAAACGGCGATCGCGCTGGCTGAATTCCTCAAGCGCTTTTTGAAGCTCTTGTTCGTCAAAATCCGGCCACAGAACAGGCGTGAAATACCACTCAGAATAAGCTGATTGCCAGGTGAGGAAGTTGCTGGTGCGCATTTCTCCGGAGGTGCGAATGACCAGATCGGGGTCTGGAATGCCAGCGGTGAAGAGATGTTGGGCAATCAGATCTTCGTTGATCTCTTCCGCAGTTCTCCCCTCTTGAATCAGTTGTTGAACGGCATAGATAATCTCATCGCGGCCGCCATAATTCCAGGCCACATTGAGAATCAACCGGGTGTTCTCGCGTGTGGTTTCGATCGCTCGTTCAACTTTTGCGCGCACTTCCTTTTCCATCCGTTCAATTCTGCCGATATGGCGGATTTGAACGCCTGACCGGTGCAGTTCATCCAGCTCGCTGTCGATATATTCCGAGAGGATGTGCATCAGGCCTTCCACCTCTTCACTGGGACGGCCCCAGTTTTCGGTGGAAAAGGCATAAATCGTCAGGTATTGAATGCCGTGACGGGTGCAAGCCTTGATTACACGGCGCAAGTTTTCCGTTCCGGCACGGTGCCCGGCCAGCCGCGGCAAGCCGCGCTGCACGGCCCAGCGCCCGTTCCCATCCATGATGATGGCAATATGAACAGGTGTTTTTACCGGCTGTTCGTTAACTGATTTTGCTGGCAGAGATTGGCTCATGGGCAGGTTGGAAAGTTCGAGGTTCCGTTACACTTCCATGATTTCTTTTTCTTTGCGTTTACCGATTTCGTCAATTTGCACGATCATCTTATCGGTCAGTTTCTGAAGCTCTTCTTCACCTTTTTTGAGATCATCTTCAGAAATCATCTTTTCGTTTTCAAATTCCCGAAGGTCTTTCACCAGATCGCGGCGAACATTGCGCACCGCTACGCGGGCTTCTTCCAGGCGGTTGTGCACCACTTTTACCAGGTCGCGACGCCGTTCCTCCGTCAAGGGAGGGAGATTCAGACGGATCACTTTGCCGTCATTGTTTGGCGTGAGGCCAAGATCTGAAGCAATGATCGCTCGCTCAATCGTCTTCAAGCTGCTGGCATCAAAAGGCCGGATGAGCAGCGCCCGGGGTTCTGGAACGCTGATGCTGGCGAGTTGCATGAGCGGTGTGGGCGCGCCGTAATAGTCAATCGGCATTTTTTCCACTAAAGCAGGGCTGGCCCGGCCGGTCCGGATGGTTGCTAAGCTCTCTTCGAGGTTTTGTATGGCGCTTTTCATGCGCGTTTCGGCTTCTTTGACGGTTTCTTTAATCACTCTGGCCTCCCTGTGAATTACGATCCGCGGGGATGTAAAAAATTCATTTATTGGTTAGAAACGCTTATAAGGATACCTTAAAATGCAAAAAAAAGCTACATTCCAGCCGGCCCTTTCAGGCAGGCAGCAAAGCATGTAGTAGATAATCTTTCCAAACCGCCAATCGGTTTTAGTCGTCGGGATGGGTTGCCAGGCGCTGCTGACGTAGGAATTCCCGCGCGGCTGCCCGGAAGGCATCCAGTCCGAGGGTGGCACAGCGCGGGCGGGTTTGGACAAGTTCTTTGTTGCGGGGATTGTGGTAATGATCCAGCGCCCGTTCCAGATTTTCGCTGATGTCCATGCGCCTGACCTACGCCTTTTCGATGGGTGACCCAACCAGGTTGCCCCATTCGGTCCAGGAGCCGTCATAATTGCGCACGTCTGTAAACCCGAGTAAATAAGTGAGTACAAACCAAGTGTGAGAGCTTCGCTCTCCAATGCGGCAATAAGCGATTAGTTCATCCTCGGGATTAAATCCATTTCCTGTCTGGTAAATCTGGCGCAATTCTTCGGCACTTTTGAACATGCCATTGCTTTCATTGACCGCTTGGGACCAGGGAATGTTTTTTGCGCCGGGAATGTGCCCGCCGCGCATGGCACCTTCCTGTGGGTAATTTGGCATGTGCAGCAACTCTCCGCTATACTCGCCCGGCGACCGCACATCCACCAGCGCACCGCCCTTATGGACATGTGCCAGCACCTGGTCACGAAAAGCGCGAATGGACGAATCAGGCTCTTTTGCTACGTAGTTTGAGGCGGGGTAGGAAGGAAAATCCATGCTCAATGGCCAGTTTTCTTTAATCCATTTCATTCGCCCGCCATTAAGAATTTTCAGCTTTTGATGCCCATAATATCGGAAGAGCCAAAAGGCATAACAGGCAAACCAGTTATTGCGGTCGCCGTATAAAATGACGGTGGTGTCATTTTCGATCCCCAAAGTTGAACAAAGCTTCTCAAAGGAGGTTTTGCTGATGAAATCCCGCCTTATCGGGTCCTGCAGCTTGGTGAACCAATCGGTTTTTACTGCACTAGGAATATGGCCCGTATCGTAGAGCAGGTAGTCTTCATTCGATTCAACAATTCGAATGCCGCCATCATCCAAGTGGCTGGCAAGCCAGTCTGTTTCAATCAGGGCGTCTGGATGGGCATAAGCATTCACGGCAGCCATTCCTTTGTGGAGATAATATTTTCTATAAATATATAAATACTATAAATGTTATCCATTAATAAGTCAAGAAAGTTCACTATTGAATTTTTGTTCTAATGATGTATAATATCGAATATAGAAATAAAGTTCTATGGTGGTGAATGATGACAATAATGGAATCGGTAAGGCTTCAAGAGCAAATCGAAACGGGAGTTGATCATAATAGGAACCTGGGGTCTGTTCCGGAAAATCCTTTCGCGCATGTAACAGCCCAATCAATTATCCAGCAGCACCGCTTCTTGCCTGACCACACGGCAATTCTTGGGCTTTGCGAAGATGGGTTGCCTGTAATGGTGGATTGGTTGGATCCCAGGCCAGGGTCATTTCTGATTGGCGGTACGAACCTGGATGGTATTACTCAACTGCTCCAACTTGCCGCCTTAACCACCATGGCTCGAACCATGAAAAGTGAGATGGCAATATTGATACTCTCGAGCCGTCCGGAAAAATGGTCGTCGTTTCAAAAATTCCCAGGCTCACCAGAAATAACTATCCAACCCATTTATGAACGGAAAGCGGGTGATGCGATTCTGCGGTGCAGCCGGCAATTGGATCAACGTATGAATGGTAGGACCCGCAGCATTTTGCAACTGGTCATTGTGGATAATCTTGCATATTTAAATCATGTTGATTTTGACGTACAGGTAAATTTTCGATGGTTCGCAAGGCAAGGCCCAGAATTTAAAATGTGGACGATAGCCGGGATCGATTCCAGCCAAGCCCAGGATTGTGACAGCTTCCTGCCTTCTTTTCAGACTCGCATTTTGGGCCAAACAAATGATCCGTTTCAAGCTGATTGGCTGGCCAATGGTCCTGCCCCCGATACAACCTGGTTCCATCCCAGGCAGCAATTTGCTGTTCGAATCCGTCACAATTGGATGAATTTTTGGCTTCCAGGCCAAGTATAGGAGATCATTATGGAAACAGGTATGTTGTGGTTTGATAACGATCCACGCAGCGATCTTATGGCAAAGGTTATTCGCGCTGCCGAATATTACCAGCGGAAATATGGGAAGAAACCGGATGTTTGCTTTGTTCATCCGAGCGCGGTTCAAGAGAGCCAGCGCATGGAGGGGATCGAGATCCGTCGCAGTCAAATGGTATTGCCCAATCATTTTTGGATTGGTTTGTTGGAACATGGGTAAACAATCACACCGCCCAGAAAATGGGCGGCGTGGTTTGGCTTTTTAGCTATTCAGGTGATTCTGGATCGGTGTTTGGCGGCTGGTTTGTGGGCGTTATGGCTGAATCGGAAGCATCTGTGTAAGATCCGCTGATCTGTTTAAACAGGCTTGAAATATATTTGAGCGGAGATGAGGCAAACGTGTCCGTGAAATGTTGGGCAGCATCCTCGAGACTCACATCACGGTGCAATTCTTCGCGCAAATACCAGAGATGTTCAATGATCCAGAGGTACAGATCGGCTTCGGTGCGGCCTGGAAATTCCTTCATCGTCCCCTGATCGCGAATGACCCTGACCAGGGGCATGTAGACCTCGTCAAACCAGGAAGCAGTCGCCTCTTCTAGAGGAATTTCCCGATTTTGCTTTTCTCCCATAAACCAGCGATGGGTTTCGATGTGCTCGATCAGTTTTGTGTACCCGCCTGGCAGCGACAGGTCGATTTTCACATCGGGTCGCAAGTTGGAAAGGCGTGTGTGTTTTTCAAATTCGCTTTGCTCGATCTTGCGGATTAAATCATCAATGTTCGTATTCGCGTCAATTTCGACAGGGGTGTCAATTTCAATCACATAAGCATCGATTTCATTTTGCCCGCGTTCGCGAGCAACTGACACGCGGTGATTACCGTCCTTGACAAAATAGACATCCCCAATCTTGTATACTTCGATGGGGGGAAGGATCACATCCTGCAGGTGGGCCATATCAATGCTGACCCAGCGCGGTGCCAGACCCGATCGGCGCGGTAAAAATGCCCGGTCAAAATCCTGGTAGCGGCCTACGCTGCCAACGATTTGTTGAACCGGAATCGTGCGCATGCCCAGATAATGTTGGCCTTGGTAGGGCAATAGGCGGCGAACCTCATCGAACGGTAGAAGACGGTTTTCCTTCCCGTTAAACCATGAAAAGAATGAACGCCAAAAACCTTTTCTCAACGCCTGCTCAAAATCCGACCTGGCGGTACTTGAAATGTTAGCGGATCGTGATCCGGGTATGTTTTCCTCAGACATGCCACACCTCCTTTCACCAATTGCAGATCAAAAGCCTATCTGCGTTTGATCTTTCTCGGAACATTAATGTAAAACTCCCTATAACCGTAGGTGTTCATCACCAATGTTTTTCCTATTTGCGTTTGCGTCACAGTATCCTGCCGAAAAACGTGAATGTGGCCGTGCAGGTGCACCTGGGGTTGAAAGACCCGATCGAACCAGTTAAAAGCTTTCACGCCATGGTGCGGCAGATCCTCCATGTCGTGGATTTTCCAGGGAGAAGCGTGGGTGACAAACACATCCAGGTAGCGGCCGTATAGCAGCTTGTTCAACATAAGGGAAGGAGTCATCATCAACACCATTGTCCACATGCTCGACTGTGAATATTGATGAGGGCCAAGGTTGTACCGGATTGATCCCTCAATGCCGGCCAACAGCAAACCTGTGTCGTCCTGCATTACTTTGCGGTGCAGGTTGATTGCTCCCCACGGCTCGGTGCGTTCGCCTGCCACTGTGTATTCGATTTTGTTGGCGTGGTTTCCCCGTACGTGATAAAGCGGCACGTTGAGTGAGCTGATGATGTATTCCAGGTAGTAATACGGCAAATCGCCACAGCTGATGACAAGATCCACATCGTAAAACCGCTCGGCAATTTGCGAGCTGTAAATAAACCCGAGTTCAACATCGCTAATCGACAGGATTTTCATGGTCCTGCCTGATTTTAACTCATTTTCTACTGTTCAGATGGACTACCCGGAACAGGATCGCTCATGGCAAGCGCAACGGCAATTGCAATGGTCGCCGTGTGGCTGATGCTGATGGACCAATGCGTCAATGCCAGTTGTTCAGCCAGCCTGGCCGCGCCGCCATGCAAGACCAAAATCGGTTCCCCTGCCGGCCCTTCGATCGTTTCGATATCCTGCCAGCTAACCGGCCCGATTCCTGTCTGCAAAGCCTTGGCAACAGCCTCTTTTACTGCAAACCGGCCAGCCAGACTGGCGCTTGAATTGCTGCATTTTTCCAGTTCTTGAGGTGTGAAAACCCGTTTTAGGAATCGGGCTTTAATGGCGGGATTCAACCGTTCAAAGCGGCTAATTTCAACAATATCCACGCCCGTGCGGATTTCCATCGCTCAATCCCAAACCCTCAAGATACCAAATTCGGCCCGGCGCTGATGATCAACATGCGATCCGGGAATAAGTATTTTTGTGCTGCCTGCAATACTGCTTCCGGTGTGATGGCGGAAACCATGGCAGGAAACTTTTGATAATAATCCAGACCCAGTTGAAAGCGTTCGATGTTGAGCAACGCAGCCGCCACGCCATTGTTGGATTCCATTGAGAGCGGCAGCCGTCCGATGTAATTGGCCTGGCTGTCTTCCAATTCATCCTGGCTGACTGGCTCTGTGATGAAGCGGTGAATTTCTGCCAGGATCAGATCGATGGCACGTTGCAAATTTGCGGGGTTGACGCCGGCCGAAACTTCCCAGGATCCAGTATTGATCCAGGCATTCAGGCTGGTGGATGCATAATAAGCCAGCCCGGCTTGTTCACGCACCACGTCACCGATGCGGCCCATCATACCGAATTGCCCCAGGATGTTATTGCCAAGGGAAGCTGCAAGGTAATCAGGACTGCTGCGTTTGGGGCCAAAACCACCCATCACGAGATCGGTCTGGCTCTTCCCTGGCAAAGGAATATGCTCGCAATAAGTTTCTGCCAATGGTCTGGTCGGCGGCAGTGTGGGCATGGCTGGTTGACATGGATTTTGCCATTCTCCAAGAGACTCATTGACAATATCGTAGACCTGACTGGCAGAGACTGCACCCACCACCACCAGCACCATATTGCGCGGGCCAAAAACGTGCGCGTGATGGGCGACAATATCTTCTCGTGTAATTGCCTGGATGGTTTCCGGAAATCCATCCTCCGGAAGTCCGTAAGGGTGCTGTGGAAAAAGCAATTCATCAAATCGGATGGCTGCGCGGTCGGCTGTATCCTGGTCGCGCATGGCCAGCCCGGTGAGCAACTGGGCTCGCAGCCGTTCAATCTGCTCGGGCGGAAATGCTGGCGCGCGCAGTGCTTCGCTGAGCGTGCTCAGCAGCAGCGGCAGGTCTTCTGCCAAAGCCCGGCCGCCAAAACTGGTGTTGTGAACGCTGGCACCAAATCCAAGGCTGGCACCTGCAGACTCAAGCCGGTCGTAGATTTGTTGAAAATTATGATAATGTGTGCCCCGCATTAATGCCAGGGCTGTGAAGTAAGCCAGGCCCAATTTTTCACGCGGATCGAAAATGCTCCCGCTGGGTAAATACCCATTGACGACGACAGATGGGCTGTTGAAGTTGGAACGCGTCAACAAAATGATACCGTTAGGTAAAACCGAACGGGTAATATCTTGCGGACCGGGTAGCGACTTCCAGGAGACTTCCGGAATCCTTCTCATCCTTCAGGATTCTCCTCTTCGTCAGGTATGTAAGTGCCTACCACCCGCCGCTGGGGTGCAAGGTATTCGCCGGCAATGCGCTGCAGGTCTGCCGGCGACACTTGTTCAAGCCTGAGCATGTAATCATTGAACCATTGGTAAGTTGCAAACATTTCTGCGTACCCCAACCAGAATGCCTGATTGGTGATATTTTCACTGCCGTAGGCGAATATGGCACGCGCCTGCTTGATTGCACGCGCTATTTCATCCGGGTGAACCCGAGCTTGCTGCAATTGATCGATCTCTGCGTCCACGGCATGGAGAATTGCTTCAACGCTTTGGCCAGGGCGCACGGTGATGGTGATTTCGTACAAAAAGGGATCGATGGTGGCGTGTGTACCGCCCCCAACGCCAATTGCCAACTCTTTTTCCACCAGTGCCCGGTAAAGCCGGCTGGTCTTATTCGATGTTCCGCCGCCGCCAAACATGTTCAGGCTGGTTGGGCCGGTCAGCAGGCTGTCCAATACGGCAAAGGGGAAGAAGTCCGGGTTGGAGGCAGCAGGAGAACGATAGGCAAGCTGGATAAATGTGGTTTTCCCCGGCCCCCTGACTTCGACGTGGCGTTCTCCCGTAAAGGAAGGTTCGGGTAGGGCAGGGTGCGTGACGGCTGGGCCAGCAGGGATGCCGCCATACAGCTCTTCCAACCGTTTGAGCATCCGGTCGGTGTCAAAATCACCGGCAACAGCGATCAATGCATTGTCGGGGTGGTAATATGCCCGGTAGTGGGCATAAAGATCTGCCCGGGTAAGTGCGCGTAAATCCTCAGGCAAGCCGATAATTTCATGGCCGTAAGGATGCTGATCAAAGGCAGCCTTTTGAACGCTTTCGCCCAGCCGAAAGAGAGGTTCGTTCTCGCTGCCTTCGCGTTCCGATAGGATCACCGTGCGTTCTGCTTCAACGTCCTCCTCTTTGAAAAGGCTGTTCACCATGCGATCTGCTTCCAGTCGAAGTCCCAGGTCGATTTTATCGGCAGGCAAGGTCTCAAAGAAGGTCGTCCAATCCAGGTGCGTATAGGCATTCCAAAAGCCGCCCTCGCGTGAAATGGCCTTATCCAGCATACCGGCTGGAAAATTGAGCGAGCCTTTGAATTGCATATGTTCAACCCAGTGAGAAATGCCAGTGCGCCCTGGAAGCTCATCGCGAGAACCCACACGGTACCACGCCCAGTGGCTGATAATGGGCGCGGTGTGAATTTCTTTGAGGTGAATTGTGAGGCCGTTCGGGAGCTTAACCAGCGTGGTGTTGGTCATGGCGAGTTCCCTAGGGGTCGATCAAGGCAGAATGGCCGAGCAGAAAGCACCCGGGTTTGGACCGCAAATCAATTCTTTCCAGCTGCTGGGCAGGCTGTTGAGCAAATCTCGGTAAGGTGCGACCGTGTCGCGCAGACCGACAAAGGGTTGATGCAATTCCGTCTGGCTGAGCGGAATGTCTACAGGCACATTCAGGCTGACCGGAATCTGCTGGTCGACGGGCACTGACAGGGACAGGTGGATGGGCAGGTCGGTACCTGCTGGCAAAAGGATATCGGCAGGCGCGGATAGGGAAAGGGCACCTGTGTTGATGTCAACATAAGCGTTATCGATGGGTGTATCCTGGCTGAGGCGAACGGTAGTATCCGTATCCAGAGGCAGGTCAAAACGGGCCGGCACCTGTGTTTCGACTGTGACGGTGGTTTCAATGCGTGCTTCATCCATGCGGACGAAGTTTTCGTAGAGCGGATCAATCAACCCTTCCTGCAGAGCGCTCTTGATCGTGAAGATTTGAGTCAAAAGCACAACCACAACGATAACCAGGAGTAAATTGACAACCAATGAGAAAATGGCCGTCACCGTCCAAAACCGCGGCCGATAGGCCGGCTCGCGCTTTTTGGGAGCCGGTCGAACGGGATTGGGGAGGGTCTCTTCAATGGAGTCAATGCGTTCAGGGTCGCTAAGGCTCATGTTCAGGCGAAATCCTTTCAAGAAAGCAATACTTTCAATCAATATTGCACACTTTATTCCAATATTATCCATTCGGACTTGTTGACTATAGCATAGATTTGGACAAATGGAAAATGAAACCCAGGTATAATCAACTTGACAAAGTTGATAACCATTACCAACAGAGGACAGTAAACATGCAAACTGATCAACATCTCGTCGCTGTTGTTGGTGCCGGCCCGGCAGGATTGTTTGCAGCACGCGAACTGGCTGTGCAAGGTGTGACTGCTGTTCTGTTCAATCGAGATATCAAACCCGGCGGTCTGGCCGAATATGGGATTTATCCGGATAAACATAAAATGAAAGAGGGATTGCGAATGCAATTCCGACAGGTTCTTTCACTACCCAATGTTCATTATTATGGAAACGTGAACATTGGTCAAAATGCTGACTTGACTCTGGATGATCTGCGCGGGATGGGCTTCCAGGCCATTCTGGTGTGTGCTGGCGCTCAGGGAACAAAATGGTTGGGCCTGCCAGGTGAGGATCTCACTGGCGTGTACCATGCCAAAGATCTGGTTTATCACTATAATTGCCTTCCACCGTTCAGTCAGAAGCAATTTGCCATTGGCCAGCGCGTGGCCATCGTCGGCGCGGGCAACGTGAGCATGGATATCACCCGCTACCTGGCGACCAGCCGCATGGTAGACGAGGTTGTGTTGGTGATCCGGCGTGGCCCGGCCGAAGTAAAGTTCGACTCCAGGGAACTGGAACATGTGGTTGGCTACCTGGATTTGACCACACTGCGTGAAGAACTGGACCGCGTGCGTCCGATTATGCTCAGTTTGGGGCAGGATCCGCTGAATTTCCGCGAGTTTGTCATGGCTGCACGCGAAAAAGGAGATTTACCCACATCCAAAACGCGTCTTTCGCTGCGTTTTCTGGCTTCCCCAACGCGTATCCTGGGGGATTCAAATGGGCGGGTGAGTGGCTTGGAAGTTGAGGATAATACATTGGTGGCTGAAAATGGTGAAGTGAAAGCCTTGGGATTGGGCAGACATTTCGTGATTGCTGTGGATACGGTCATTTTTGCCATTGGGGATAGGGTGGATGGCTCGCTTGGGTTGCCTGTGAAAGGAGGCGAGTTTGTAAAGAATCCAAAGCCGCGTTATCCGATTGAAGATCAATCGTATGAACTTATGGACCCACAAACCGGTTTGGAAATTCCGGATGTGTTTGTGGCAGGCTGGTCCCGGAAAGCCAGCACAGGACTGGTTGGATTGGCCCGAAAAGATGGAACAAATGGAGCCAGGGTGGTGCTTCAGTATCTTCAACCGCAGCCTATTCTGGACCCCGAAATCATCTTAATGCTGGATAAGCGCATTCACAATCTGCCCAAACCTGTGGTCACCTGGCATGAATTGCAGCAATTGCAGGCGGCCGAGCAGGCACGGGCAGCTGAGCTGCGTCTGGAGAGTTTCAAATTTAAATCCAATGAAGAAATGCTGCACGCTATTGGCATTTCTGAGATCCATTGAGCAAAATAAAAAAGGGGCTGCCGCACGGCAGCCCGGTGATTGCATCATGTGGATGATCATGCCTGCTAATGAAAATTTTGCTCGTCTTTTTTTCTGAAAGGGATTAAAAGCAGAAAACCGATTGCAATGATGGCCTGACCGGACTCCACGCCAAAAGCCTGCCAGTGGCCAAAATAGGGCAGTCCGGGCAGCGGGTGGCTGCCCAGGCCAAAAATATCGGCCATACCGGCAAATACGGCAATCACATAACCGGTCGCAACCAGACGCAGGCCGAGATCGGCTGCAATGGAAGGTTGTTGTTTCTTCCACAACGCCATCATGCTAAGATAACCGCCGATGCAGATGAGCGCCAAACCGACCAAAAAGACTGCAATTTGAACAAAGCCGATCACTGGGCTGCGGTCCAATCCAAAGATGGCGGGGCGCACGCCAATTAGAAAGATGACAAAACCGATCAGCGTCACTATCAACCCGGTGCGGATACGCCTGCGAGAGTACGGCCGTTCGGGGATTGTATTTTCTGGATTGAGCGGGGGTATGGGATTACTGGGAACCGATTCACTCATGATCTCGGCAAACCCTTTTTAAGTATTCGCTGCCAGTTACCATTAAATATCAATTTTACCTCATCTTGATGGTAACCGCGTTGGATGAGACAATCTTCCAATTTTTGCATGTCAGCGATTGTGTCGATTTCATACGGGATGGACGGCCAGCCAAATCCGCCGTCAAAGTCGGTTCCAATTGCTGCATGCTGAGCATCGCCAGCAATCTGGCAAATGTGATCGATGTGCGCAGCCAAATGATCCAGCCTGACTTGTTCGCGGGGATCGCCCACCTTCCAGTCGCGAACCAGGAAACGGTTATAAGGCACCACACCCATTACACCGTCGCGTTCGATCAGTCTGCGGATGGTGGCGTCGCTGAAATGGCGTTCGTTATCAGAGCCGCGAACCATGCTGCGCGCATTTGCATGCGTTGCAATGACAATCCCATCGTAACGATCCAGCGCCTCGAGGGTCGATTCTTCGGTCATATGAGCAAGATCGAGGATGAAACCCAAATTGCTCAAAGCTTCAAGCAACTCGTGCCCTTCGGCAGTAAAGCCGCCATTTTCGAATGTACCCCCGCACCAGCGCGTGCCAGCCCAAACTGGCCCGAAGATCCGCAGTCCCAGATCCCACCACTCTTCCAGCACCGAAAAAGAAGGCAATCCTTCGCCGCCCTCCATCAGCAACACCATTCCAACCGGATGGGTGGTATCAGGCGGGCTGGCAGGCAGCGCTTCCCAGGGCGATAGGACGGTTTCCATCTCTTTCAGGTTGCGCACCAGTTGGAATTCTTCTGGATGTTCTTCTGCAAGCCGGTGATAGTAGTCAAATTGAGCCTGGTAGAGGCGGTATGCGCCGGAAGGATCATCAAAAACCTGGTTGCTCCATGCGCCGATCATGTGTTTGCGCGGCACAATGAAGAGCGAAGGAAAGACCAGCGCGACCTGACCGCGTTGGAAATCTGGCCACCCAAGGGTGGCATCCCCGGTCAACGCAGGGATTTGCGTGCCAACCTCGCGCTGGCGGATTTCTTTGGCTGATTTGCGGTAATCTCGTTGGAAGGATAGGGCGTTGAAGGCCAGGTCTTCGTGCGCATCAATGAGAAATGGCATAAGGTGCTCCGCGTTTTGTAGAAAAAGGAGCGCACTTTTGGTGCGCTCCCTCTTCCATACGGATGAAACACTTAAGCAGCCGGTTCCTCGGCGTCGGTTTCGTCGGCGGATTTCTCTTCCTCGTTGCCAAGGATTTCGTCCAGCGACTGCCAATCCATATCGGCATAAGCCATTGACTCAACACGGCGCAGGCTAAGGCCAATGCGGTGATTCTCAGGGTCGATCTTGATGATGCGCAGGGTAACCTGTTCCCCTTCGTGCAGTACCTCTTTGGGGTGCTCGATGCGCTTTTCGCTGATCTCAGAGATGTGGATCAGGCCTTCCAAATCGTCCTGCAGGCGGGCGAAGGCGCCGAACTTGGTCAGACGGGTGATGGTGGCATCCACCAATTGACCCACGGCAAAAGTAGCGGCCTTTTGAGTCCAGGGATCCTCAAGCAACTGGCGAATAGACAGGCCAATGCGCTTCTTATCGCGGTCGATGCTAATGACCTTGACTTTGACTTCCTGGCCAACCTTGAGAACTTCACCGGGATGCTGAATGCGGTCCCAGGAGATTTCCGAAAGATGAACCAGGCCATCAGCGCCGTTGATGTTGACGAATGCGCCAAAATCAGCCAGGCTGGTGACACGGCCGGTGCGAATTTCGCCTTCCTTCAACTCATCGATAACGCGTTCCTTGAGGGTTTCGCGGGTCTCGGTGCTGGCGGCGCGTTCGGAGAGGATCAGGCGGCGGCGTTCGCGGTCAACTTCGATGACAACGACGTCGATTTCCTGACCGATCATTTTGCTCCAGCGCTGATCGGGGGTTTCACCGGAAAGGCCGGCGCGGCGCGAAAGGCTAATTTGTGAGGATGGCACAAAGCCGCGCAGTCCGCCGACGGGGACGATCAGGCCGCCCTTGTTGTAACCAACAATCGAGCTGTGATAGACCTCTTTGGATTCGAGCAGTTCTTCTGTTCGCGTCCAGCTGACTTCTTCACGCGCCCGAACATAGGAGAGAACGAGATTCCCGTTCTGGTCTTCAGGGTTGACGACAAAGACCGGGATTTCCTGTCCTACTTTGAGTTCAGAAAGCTCTTCGGAAGGAATAAGTTCATATTCCTTGCCGGTAATCATGCCTTCTGATTTTGTCCCGACACTGACCAGAATCTGACCAGGGGTGATGCTGGCGATTACGCCATTGCGAATCTCACCGGCCTTGGGGAATTCAATCCCAGGGCCTTCCTGGTCGAGAAGAGAAGCCATGTCGTTTTGGTTGTCAACCTGATGATTCTCGGGCATGGCCCCCTGCTCGAGTTGGGCGTCGTTTTGGTCTACCATACGATCTGTGTACTCCGGTTACGAAAATATTAAGGCTCATTATAAATGTATCTATGCATCTTGACAACCCTGATGGTTTGAACCCCAGGCGCAAGATAGAGCCCGCATAATTTAGAAATTATACCAGAAAATCACCCTCACGCTTGTGCAAATTATTAAATTTTGTTAAGCGCAAGGGAATTGATTCCCTTGCGCTTCTTGAATTCGGACAACGCGGATTAATGGCGTCGTCGTTTCTTTTTACCTCCAGCGCGCTGTTCAGCGGCTGTTTCAGGGCTTGAAATTTGGGCTTCCGGCTCCGCTTCGACATCTGGACTTTCAATGCGTTCGTGATCGACGCTAATGGAGGCTGCCCGGCTGGGTCGGAAGGTGAACATGCGGTTAACCACGCCGGAGCGGATTTCCTTGAGCAGTTCCTGGAATAATTCTGAGGCTTTTCCCTTGTACTGCACCAGCGGATCGCGCTGGGCATAGGCTTCCAAACCAATCGAAACGCGCAGCGCTTCAATTTTTGTTAAGTACTCAACCCAGGCCTGCGAGATTACTGAGAGCAGCAACTCGCGGAAGCTTTCGTTCAATAGGCGCTTTCCTAACGCGCTCACCAACAGCGTGCGGTCATCGGCAGCCATATCCGCCAGCGGGATGCTTGCCATGGCATTGAAGCGATCATCACCCATGTGTTCGGTCAGATCTTTTTGCTGGCGCACATCAAGCTGGTTCAAAGTGGCCTGGTTTTGATTCAGACGTTTCCATTCAGCGATGCCCCAAATCAGCGTCAGGGCGTCAATCGCCCCGCGAGCATGTTCCAACACCTGTTTGGTGATTTCCCTGGCCGGGCGGCCTTCCAGTTTGCGGGCAGCCAGGTAGACATAATTGAGCCGGGCAAAACGCATGGTTGCCTGGCGGTGGGTGCGTTTATCGAAGCCCACACGCGTGCCCTGCGCCATCAGGCTGAGCATGGCTGCCAGGTTGCGCTCTACAAGTGGGGCGTCTTTGATCTTCTCAAGCCAGGGTTCCATGTCGTGGGCGATTTGTCCGTTGTTGCCCATTAACCGCTCGGATTGCAGATGCAGGTTATTTTCTACGCTTTGCAGCAGCGCGTCGGCAATTTCTTGCCAGGTCAGATTCTGCAATTGTCCAGCCTTGACATTCAGATTATCAACGCGCCGTTCGATCGCAGCAATTGTGCGGGCAATGGCGATGTTAAGCAGGCTGTTTTCGATTTGCGCTTGCAGGACGGGCTTGACGGTCTCTGAGCCAGCGGCAAGCTGACGCAATTGTTCAGGTGTCAACCGCAGCGGTGTGTGGAGCAAGGCTCCCAATTCCTCAGCGATTTCCTGCGGGCGGCGTTGCACAGCCACTTCTTCTTCATTGCCGCTGTTCAGCGAATCGAGGTAGTTCTCCAGCACCTCAAAGCGCTCATCGCGCTGGCGTTCAAGGGCTTCGCTCATGCGGTCGAGCAAATTCCGGGTTGCATTGATGATATGCTCGTGTTCGGCCTGCAACGCCCTGTCGGCCAGGTCCAGGCAGGCTTCGCGCAAATCGAACACCGTGCCGGGGGTTTTTTCAAGCTGGCGTTTGAGGTCGTCCACTAACAGCCGCTGGGTGAACGAGGGATAATACACGCCTTCATAGTCGAAGACTGGCAGAATCTCCTCCATGAATGCCAGCAGCTTCCAGGGGCCTTCCACCTCATCCTTCAGGGCCTCGGGGACGCGCAGGTTCAGGTCGGTTTCAAGCATCTCCAGAACGTCATCGGTAACATCCGGTTTGGTGAAAACGCGGTCGCGCTGGGCATAAATGCGTTTGCGCTGCGTATTGAGCACGTCATCATATTCGAGCAGATGCTTGCGGACATCGAAATTGCTGCCTTCCACCCGCTCCTGGGCCTGCTCTACCAGCCGGCCAAGCAGGTTGTGTTCGATGGGGTAGCTGTCGTCGATGTTCAGGCGTTTGATCAGGTTATCCACCTGGCCGCCGCCAAACAGCCGCATCAGTTCATCTTCCAGGGAGAGATAGAAGCGTGAGGAACCAGGGTCGCCCTGACGGGCAGCGCGGCCGCGCAGCTGATTATCAATGCGCCGGGCTTCATGCCGTTCGGAACCGATGACATGCAGGCCGCCCAGCGCGCGCACGCGCTCCATATTTTCCATGTATTCCAGAAAGGCATTGACCGCTTCTTCGTAGATGCCGTATTCCTCGCGCGGCATGGCCAGCAGGGCCTGCCGGCGCTGCTCATTGGTCATATCATAGGGGTCTTTTTCCGAACGGTGCAGCACGCGAATTACGCCGGCCAGCACATCTTCCGGGAGCTCGCCGCCCAACTTGATGTCGACGCCGCGGCCGGCCATGTTGGTGGCGATGGTGACCATGCCAAAGGAGCCCGCGCGGGCAATGATCTGGCTTTCTTCGTCATGCTTGCGCGCATTTAGCACCTGGTGCGGGATTCCACCCTGGATGGCTTTTAACAGGCGGTCCTTTTCAGTCGGACCGACGTTCAAAGCACGGATCAACATATCCAGATTGTCTGGATCTTCGGGGTTGATCGAGGCTAACCCCAAAGGCTTGGCCACCTGGCGCAACTCGCCGGGATTGAGGTCATCCAGCGATTTGTTGAGAAATTCCAACTCGCTGACGCGCTGCTCAATGGAATCCTGATTGTTCTTTTCCATCCAGGCGCGCCGGATGAGAATCACTTGCAAAAGGCGGCGTATCGGTTCAGCCTTCAAACGGTTGGATAGTCGTTCGGAATGCTCCACTGAGGTGGTGCCCACCAGTTGCGGCCGGCCAAGAAGGTAAAACCGGATAATTTCTTCTACGATAGCGCGCAGTTTGGCTTCTTCGGTCCGGTAAACAACGTCGGGATAATCTTTGCGTTTCCAGAAAACAGGTTTTTTTTCCGGGTCGCCTTTGCGCGCATAAAAGGTCACTTTATAACCAGATTCGTCTTTACCTTCCACTTCAGTGAGTTCTGCATTGGCTCGCAGGGCTGAAAATTCGAGGTTAGTGGGAATAGGTTGAACGTCCAGTTTGTAAATCTTGCTAAATTCTTCTGCTTCGGTCAAGCCGGTACCGGTCATGCCGGCCAGTTTTTCGTACATACGGAAGTAATTCTGAATCGTGATGGTGGCGTAGGTGACGTTTTCGGGCTCGACCTTGACACCTTCCTTGGCCTCGATAGCCTGATGCAGGCCTTCGGACCAGCGCCGGCCGGGCATCAGCCGGCCAGTGAACTCATCGACGATGACCACTTTACCAGCCTGAACCAGGTAATCCTTGTTGCGGCGGAAAAGGAATTGCGCGCGCAGACTTTGCTCGAGGAAACCCATCAGACGGGCCTGTTCAGGAGCGACATCCTCCGGACGATCAGGGTCACGCAACGGAGCGCCCAGCAGTTCTTCCATGTGGGCTTCACCGGCTTCGGTCAATGTGACGGTTCGGTCCTTCTCGTTAATCTCATAGTCTTCCGGCTTGAGCTGGCGCACGAGCTGCGCCATCTGAATGTAATTCTGGGCGTCGTCCGAAGCCGGGCCGGAGATGATCAACGGCGTGCGAGCTTCGTCAATCAAGATATTGTCGACTTCGTCGACAATAGCGAAGTAATGCCCGCGCTGCACCCGGTCTGATAGGCGGTAGGTCAGATTGTCGCGCAGGAAATCAAAGCCGAATTCGCTGTTCATGCCGTAGGTGATATCGGCTTTATAAGCTTCGACGCGGTCAACCATGCGCAATTGATGCTGATCCTCAAAGGGCGAGGATTTTTCCAGGTCGACAATGAAGGCTTTCTTGCCGTTCTCAGTGCGCGAAGCCATTTGCAGCACACCCACGCTGAGTCCCAGCAGATTGTAAATGGGAGCCATCCAGCGCGCGTCGCGGCGGGCCAGGTAGTCGTTGACTGTTACCAGGTGCGCGCCGCGTCCGGTCAGTGCATTGAGGTACAACGGTAGCGTGGCAACCAGGGTTTTGCCTTCACCAGTGCGCATCTCGGCGATTTTACCGTGGTGCAGTACCATGCCGCCGATCATCTGGACATCATAATGGCGCAAACCGATCGTGCGCTTACTGGCTTCGCGGACGGCGGCAAATGCCTCGGGCAACAAATCATCCAGCGACTCGCCGTTTGCCAGGCGTTGCTTGAATTCTGGTGTCTTGGCGCTTAGTGCTGCGTCGCTGAGGGCTTCAAACGCAGGTTCGAGCGCGTTGATCTGCTCGACAATTAGCGATAATCGTTCGACTTCACGCTTGAGCGGATCACCGCCCAGAATGCGAATCAGGTTTTTGAACATAGCACACCCTTTCCGGGGTGGATTATAGCATAAGCGATTAAGATTTCGATGAGGCATTACAACGCGCAGAGGCGCGGCATCTGCCGCGCCTCTGAATGAAACAATGCTTGAACTAAATATGAATGGCGTGCCCTTCCGCACCTTCCGCGGCTTCCATGATGGCTTCACTGAGGGTGGGGTGGGCATGCACGTTGCGCGCGATTTCAGCGGTGGTGAGTTCCATGCGCTGTGCCAGGGTCAATTCGGGCAGCAGTTCGCTCACGTCTGGCCCAATCAGGTGCGCGCCGAGGATCTCGCCAGTTTTGGCGTCTGTGAGGATTTTGACGAAACCGGAGGCTTCACCCAGGCCGAGTGCCTTGCCGTTGGGCATAAAGGGGAAGCGGCCGATCTTCAGCTCAAAGCCGGCTTCCTTAGCCTGTGCTTCGGTGTAACCAAAGGAGGCGACCTGCGGCTGGCAGTAGGTCGCGCGCGGCATCATGCGATAATCCAGCGTGACGGTTTCTACGCCGGCAATCACTTCAGCGGCGACAATGCCCATGGCCGAGGCCACGTGCGCCAGCAGCAATTGCCCGGTGACATCGCCGATGGCATAGATGTTGGGCACGCTGGTCTGCATTTTTTCGTTGATCTTGATAAACTTGCGTTCGGTCAGCTCGACGCCTACTTCTTCCAATCCCAGGTTGAGGCTGTTGGGCTTGAAGCCAATTGCCATCAGAGCCTGGTCGGCTTCCAGCGCGGTTTCCTGGCCGTCAGCGCTGACCACAACCTTGACGCCGGTTTCGGTGGCCTGCACCGATTGCACCTTGTGACCGGTCAGGATTTGCACGCCGCGTTTCTTGAAGGCTTTGGCCAGTTCAGTGCTGACCTCTTCATCTTCAAGCGGCAGCACGCGCGGCAGCATCTCGACGATGGTCACCTGGCTGCCATAACCGCTCCACACGGTGGCGAATTCCATACCGATCGCGCCGGCGCCAATGATGACAACCGATTCGGGGCGTTTTTCCTGCAGGATGGCTTCATGGTAAGAGACAATTTTCTCACCGTCAACAACCACGCCCGGAATGCTTGCTGAGGTGGCACCGGTGGCAACGATGATGTTTTTGGCCTGCAGTTCCTGCACCTTGCCGTCCCTGTCGGTGACGGTCAGCGCGGTCGTGCTGATCAATTTGGCGGCGCCCATGTATACATCGATGTTGTTCTTTTTCATCAGGAAGCCGACGCCCTTGGTCAGGCGGTCGGAGACCTGGCGGCTGCGCTTGACGGCAGCAGAATAATCCAATTGCAAATTCTCAAAGGAGAAACCAAAATCCTTGCCGCGTTCGCGCAGCGTATGGGCCACTTCGGCGTTCTTGAGCAGTGCTTTGGACGGGATGCAGCCCACGTTCAGGCACACACCGCCCAGCCACTGCTTGTCCACAATGGCGGTTTTCAATCCCAGTTGCGAGGCGCGGATGGCGGCGACATAACCGCCCGGCCCGGCGCCGATGACAACGACATCATATGCACTCATGCCAATCCCTCGTCATTCTGATGTTCTCTTTGCTTTTCGTCCTCAACGATTATACCTGCTAATCTTCAGATGCACGTCCCAGTGGAAACGTTACCTGGAAGGGCATTGTTCTTTGCCAGTAATTTCCAGCGTCCTTTGTGCCGGTGTGCTTTTCTTTCTATTCCCAGTTTTCCAACACCGCAACGATCTTGCTCAGGAAGCGGTCGGCGTAGTCGCCGTCCAGGATGCGGTGGTCGAAGGTCATTGAAAGGTAGACCATTGGACGTACGGCAATCGAGTCGTCTGCCAGCACCTTGACGCGCTTTTGAATAGTGCCGACGCCCAGGATGGCGCACTGCGGCTGGTTGATGATGGGCATGGCAAACAGCGAACCGCCGGTGCCGTGGTTGGTGATGGTGAAGGTGCCGCCCTGCACCTCCTGCGGTTGCAGCCGGTGATCGCGGGCGCGGGTTGAAAGGTCATTGATGGCACGCGCCAGGCCAAGCAGCGACAATCCGTCGGCTTTCTGGATGACCGGCACGATCAGTCCTTCCTCGCCCAGCGAAGTGGCCATGCCGATGTTGACGCTGCCGTGGATCCAGACGCCGTCATCCCTCCAGGAGGAGTTGACCAGGGGAAAGGCGCGTAATGCAGTTGCAGCGGCAGCCATGAAATAGGCTGTGTAGGTTAGATTGACACCGTCGCGCGCGAAGAGCGGCTTATTGGCTTCACGATGGGCAACCACTCGCTTGAGGTCCGCTTCCATAACAGAAGTCACATGCGGAGAAGTGTGCCGGCTGAAGACCATGTGTTCGGCGATGCGTTTGCGCATTGATGTGTGCGGCACCAGACGACCGCCTGATTCGGAAGGCTGGCTGGCAGCCGGGGCGGGTTTGGGCGCAGGCGAAGATGCAGCAGGGGGCAGGTTATTGGCAAACATCAACTCGGTCGGGCGGAACAGGTCGCCTTCACCGGGCGTTTCCCAGGCGGCTGGTTCGACTGCTGCCGGTGCGGCGGCGCTTTCGGTTTTGCCCTCCAGATAAGCCAGCACGTCCTTCTTGGTGATGCGGCCACCCTCGCCGCTGCCCTTCACCGCGTACAGATCGACGTTGTACTCGCGCGCCAGTCTGGCCACTACCGGGGAGATGAAGCCAAGGTCGCGGTCGCGGCCAACGGGAGGCACGCTGACCTGCGCCGCTTCGGGGGGCTGTGCAGAAGCCGGAGCAGCTTGCATGTGGCCATGCTGGGCCGGCGCCGGAACGCCTTCCAGACTCTCGCCGGGCTGGCCGATCCAGGCGATAATAGTGCCAGCTTTAACGGTCTCGCCTTCGGGGACAAGGATTTTCAAGACCACGCCGCCGGCCGGGGCGGGGATTTCGGAATTGACTTTATCGGTGTTGACTTCGAGCAAGGATTCGAACTCTTCGATCTTCTCGCCTTCTTTTTTGAACCACTGCATCACGGTGCCTTCGACGACGGATTCGCCGAGCTGCGGCATGATAACCTGAGTTGCCATCGTTCTTCCTCCTTGCTGCTAATAACGCGCCAACTGGCGAATGGCCTCGGCGATCTTGGCCGGGTTGAGCATGAACCAATCTTGCATTGGGTGACTGAAAGGCACCGCAGGCACGTCTGGACCGGCCAGGCGGCGCACGGGCGCATCCAGGTCGCTGAAAGCGCCTTCGGCGATGATGGCAGCAATTTCGCCGCCATACCCGCCGGTCAGGTTATCCTCGTGAACGATAAGCGCCTTGCCGGTCTTGCTGACCGATTTCAGGATGGTCTCGCGGTCAACCGGGTAGAGAGTGCGCAGATCAACCACTTCGACGTCGATGCCCTCTTTGGCGACCGCTTCGGCGGCCTGCAGGGTGTAATAATGCATCATGCCGTAGCTGAAGACGGTCAGGTCACTGCCGGTGCGAGTGATGTTGGCCGGGCCGATGGGCACGGTGTATTCGCCCTCTGGCACTTCACCCTTGATCAGGCGGTAGCCCTTTTTTGGCTCGAAGAACAGCACCGGATTAGGGTCGCGCACGGCTGATTTGAGCAGCCCTTTTGCATCGTAGGGGCTGGAGGGGACGACCACCTTGAGACCGGGTGTGTGCGTGAACAATCCTTCCAGGCTCTGCGAGTGGTACAGACCGCCGCCGATGCCGCCGCCGTACGGCGCGCGGATGACCATCGGCACGGTCCATTCGCCATTCGAGCGGTAGCACATCTTGGCGGCTTCATTGATGATCTGATTGAATGCCGGGTGGATAAAGTCGGCAAACTGGATTTCGCAAATCGGGCGCATGCCGTAGAGTGCCGCACCGATGCCGACACCTACGATGGAAGCTTCTGCCAGCGGCGAATCTATGACGCGCTCGCCGCCGTATTTGTCGAAAAGGCCCACCGTGGCGCGGAATACACCGCCGCGCTGACCGACATCCTCACCGACAATGAATACATTCTCGTCGCGCGCCAGTTCTTCATCCATGGCCTGGCGGATGGCTTCGATCATGGTAATTTCAGCCACGGCGCACCTCCTCGGCATAAACGGGGAAAGCGGCATCTTCTGGTGTCGGATATGGAGCATCCTCGGCTGCCCTTACTGCTTCATCCACAATCTTTTTAACATTTGCTTCCATTTCATCAATTTGTGCTGCATTTAGCAGTCCTTCAATTTCCAGCCGGCTGACAGCCACCATCAATGGATCGCGTTTCTTGTTCTCTTCAACTTCTTCACGGGAACGGTAGGTGCGGTCGTCGTCATCGGAGGAGTGCGGGGTGATGCGGTACATGCGTGTTTCAATCAACGAAGGGCCTTCGCCCTTGCGCGCGCGCTCAACGGCCTGGCTGACCGCGCCAAACACGGCAAACACATCGGTGCCGTCAACCATTTTGCCGGGCAGGCCCAGGCCGCAGGCTTTGTCGGCCGAGGAGGGCACCGCCATTTGCATTTCCGGCGGCACCGAGATGGCATACTGGTTGTTCTCCACGATGAAAATGACCGGGAGCTTGTGCACGGCAGCCCAGTTGACGCCCTCGTACCATTCTCCTTGCGAGGTGGAGCCCTCACCGATGGTGGTCAGCACCACTTTGTCTTCTTTTCGCAGCTTGATGGCCAGGCCAATGCCGGAGGCATGCACGGTCTGTGTGGCGACCGGGGCGGAATGGCTGACCGCGTTGGCTTTACGCAGGCTCCAGTGGCTGGGCATTTGCCGCCCGCCCGAAGAGGGTTCGGCGGCTTTACCCATCAGGCTCATCATAAAATCGGTTGGTGAGTAACCCAGCGCAAGCATTAACGCCAGGTCGCGGTAATAAGGCGTGACCCAATCATATCCGCGCCGCAGAGCAAAGGCAGCCCCGATCTGCGCGGCCTCGTGGCCGATGCCCGAGATGTGAAAGGCGATTTTTCCCTGCCTGTGCAGCACCCAGGCGCGTTCGTCCACCCGGCGCGCCAGCAGCATCATCCTGTACATTTCCCGCTTGATATCTGCGGAAAGCTCCATTGTTTTGACCTCCAGTTTGAGCGGATCCATAGTATTGTTTTTAATAATTGGCTAAAAATTATCTATATAGTAAAGTTTATCATGATAAAAAACCCAAATCAATTTGATTTGGGTTAGCAGTGGATTAGAAAGATTCTCGATGCCCGTCAGGCTTTTGGGCGGACAATTGCATCGGTCATGCGCGCAACGCGGACCATCATTTCGACATCGTGCACCCGAATGATGTCAGCACCCCGGGCGATGCCGACAGCCACCGCTGCTGCAGTGCCCTCAGCGCGCTGGTCAGGGGGGAGGTCGAGCGTGTAGCCAATGAACGACTTGCGCGACGGTCCCAGCAGCACCGGAAAACCCAGCGCGCGGATCTCATTCAAACGGTTGACCAGCTCCAGATTCTGAGAAACGGTTTTCCCAAAACCGATTCCGGGGTCGAGGATGACGGCTTCATCTTTTACACCGGCTTCACGAGCAATTGAGACGCTTTCCATTAATTCCCGGCGCACATCTGCAATCAAATCTGTGTATTCGATACCTTCATAGCGGCCGCCCAGGCGAGCCTGCAGGCGGGCATTGCCCGGGTGACTGCGATTATGCATTATGATGACCGGCGCGCCGCTGCGCGCAGCCACTTCTGCCATGCGCGAGTCGGCGCGCAACCCCCACACGTCGTTAATCCAGTGCGCGCCGGCATCCAGCGCAGCCTGCGCAACGGAGGCTTTGTACGTATCCACGGAAATGATTGCACCCAGGTCTTCACCGATTAGCGCGCCGATCACCGGGATGACGCGCTCCAGTTCTTCCTCCTCGCCGACCTCGGACGCGCCGGGGCGGGTGCTCTCACCGCCAATGTCAAGGATGTCTGCCCCAGCGGCCACAAAGCGGCGAGCCTGTTCCAGCGCCAGCGGAAGCATGTCTTGCCTGCGCAGCAGTCCGTCGCCGGAGAAGCTGTCGGGGGTGACGTTGATGATGCCCATGACATAGGTTCGTTTGCCCCATTCCAACGGATAAGAAAGAGCGCTCATTTGAATTATCTCCAGAGTTTAGGCTAAGACCTTCTTGAGGGTTTCAGCAATGCGCCGGGCGCGCGTTTCTGACCGTTTGGCCTCTTCGATCCACTGCACGAATTCTCGCCGGTGGCTGAGCGCCAAACGATTGAAGGCAGCCAGCGCCTCTGGCGCGGCGGCCAGCGCAGCTGCCAGGTCGGCGGGGATCTCGAGGCTGCGCGGTTCGCGGTCGGGCACCAGGCTGGCAGCAATCACCTGGCCGCGTTTCAGGCAACCTGCTGTAAGCGCAGTGCTGTTGATGATCAGATACTGGTTGGTATTGTTGTCAGAGAGCACAGGCGTGTGCAAGATTTGCCCGTTTAGATTTGCATGGATAGGAACACAACCCGTGCCCAACACCTGTTGGGAGAACGACGGCAGGCGAATTACCGCCATTTCATCAGAAAGAACGGAGTGTTCAATGCACGGTGCACAAACAACGGCCTCAAAAATATGTATCCCCTCGCGGTTAACTGCTGAAAGCAGCTCGCGGATCGTTTTACCCAGCAGCGGATGAAATAAATCAGGCGCCAGGTCCGCCAGGGGGACGAGCACAAAGGCGCGTTCGTGCAAACGAGGGTGGGGAATCGCCAGGTTGTCCAGGGAAACGACTCGATCACCATAAAAGAGAATGTCGAGGTCTATCAGGCGGGGACCGTAACGAAAATTGGGCTGGCGGCCAAGCTCGACCTCAAGGCGTTTCAGCTCGAGCAGCAAATCTTCTGGCGACAGGTGGGTTTGAGCCTGGAGGACCATATTGAGAAAAGCAGGTTGATCGGTGTAACCCCACGGCGGGGTTTCATAGACGGGTGAAACAGCCAGGATATCTACCCCTTTTGTCAACGCCTCAAGTGCAGAGCGGAGATTTTCCACCCGGTTACCCAGATTGGTACCCAAAGCCAGAAAAATGGTCTCGTTCAATGCCGCCTCACACGCGCTCGATTAAGGTTGCCAGGCCAGGAGAAAATAATAGACCGAGGTTAGCAGAATGAAGTTCAAGGGCTGCGCACAATGTATTTAACTGTTTGACTAGATCGGCCTGCGTTGGCGGCAGCCATGTTACTTCAGGAAAGGCCGGGGTTAAAGCAAAGGGTTCTCCTTCGATTGCGGCCGCCAGGCCTGCAGATTGGGAATCGATCTCCGCTGCGGCGAGCTGCAATGCCAGCGCGGGCAAAAATTCGCCGGGCGGGGCGGCCGGCGAGTAGCTGAAACGCGCGCTCAGAGCGGCGCGCGGCAGCAGGTTCCACCGGCCGATCGCACGCGGCGATCCCAACACTGCCGCTTTATCCCCTGAGACCATTAGGAGCAAGTCTAAATCTCCGCTTTCCAGTGTCTGGCAGGTGAAGTGCAGCAGGCGGTGCGCGGCAGATTTGTCTAAGGGCCAGTGGAAGCAAGTAATTCCTGGTATTTTGAGCGATTTGCCCAGCAAGTGTGCTTCCTGAATCCATTCAGCTTTCAGGCCGAGCTCACGCAAACCTGCTTCGAAAGCGTTTGAATGTAAAGAGAGTTCACCCAACCAAAAGACATTAGAGGCCATGGTTTATTGACCGCGTATTGCGTTGAGCAGATCAGCCAGCAGCCCGTAGGCGGTGGTCTGCGGGCCGGGGTTCGATTCGACGATGCCCAAACCGGGCAGCACGTCGGTTTCGAATTGAACGTAGGAGCTGGTACCGCCGATGGAATAGAGCGGCGAATCGGGGCCGACGCGCTCCGGGCGCACGCGCGCCTCAAGGAGCTGTCCACCGCGCCGCTTGGCTGTGCAGACCAGCTTCCAGCGTTCGCCGGCAGCGCGCGCTTCGGCCAGCATTTGCGGAGTAATGCTGCGGATGCCTTCGCGTTCGACCTGCTGCGGCTTGAGGGGAATTCCCATCAGCACAGTGGACAGTGCTGCGACTTTGATGGCGGCATCCCAGCCGTCCACATCGGCGCTGGGATCGGTTTCGGCAATGCCGATTGAGCGGGCGAAATCAACGGCCGCTTCAAAGCTTTCGCCACCTTCCATGCGCTCGAGCAGCAGGTTGGTACAGGAATTAAGAATGCCGCGAAAGCCCTGCAATTCAACGGCCGGAAGCGGACCGCGGAAAAGAGAAAAGATCGGTGCGCCGTCCATGACGGCCGATTCAAACAGGAAACGTTTGCCAACGGCAGCGGCCTGTTTGCTCAACTCGCGGTAGGCGTGCACCACCGGACCTTTGTTTGCGGTGATGGCATGCATGCCTTTGTTCAGCGCAGCCTGCAGGTGGCTGATAGCGGGCTGGCCGGTGTGGTGGTTGACCGGCGAATTCTCCAACAGCACGCCGGCCGAGCAGGTATAGACAAAATCAACACCGTTGGTCGGGGCTGGCTGTGAGGAGAGAGGATCCAGCCGATGGCCGTTTTCGACCAGTTCCAGCGCACGGGATAAATTTATACCGGCCGAATCGACCGCTGCGCCGTGATGGGCGGTGTAGATGCCGGTGACAAGCAGTTCCAAATCAAAATCTTTTTCCAGCAAGATCTTCTTTTCCTGGATGAGGCGCACGAAGGCCCGGCCGACATTTCCAAAACCGATCATGGCCAGCGTAATTTGTTTCATGAGGAGCCTCCTTCATTTTTTAGGCTGCTTGTATTATGCGTCAGCCGGGGCAAGTACGCAAGGTGAAAAGATTTACACAGGCGGCCAGGGATAGGGGCGGCGCTGGCCGGAAGGCAGCGGAAAAACCGGGTTCGCCAGCAGGTTTTGCGCCCGCGCTGCCAGGCGGCGAATTTCTCCAGGCCGGAGCAGCGGTTTAAGCTCAGTTCGCAGCGGGCTCTCCGGGTTTTCCAGCGCGGTCAGAAAGGATTGGAGAGCCTCAAGCAATTCCTGCGGGATGGGCTGCCCGGCAAAATCCCAGATGACCGTGCGCAGCTTATCATCTTTGTGGAAGCACACACCGTGGTCAATCAGCCAAAGGTGACCTTCTTCATCCAGCAGCACGTGCCCGCCTTTGCGGTCAGCGTTGTTGATAAGCAGGTCAAACAATGCAACCGGACGCAAACGCTGCTTTTCTGCTTCGCTGAACGTGAAATAGTGTTTGTTGGGATCGTGCGGGATGAACAGCTGCAGCGAACCTGCGCCGAATGGGCCACGCCTGCGGTAAACGGTCGGCGGCACCAGTTCCCAGCCAAGCGCCTGACTGACCACGTAGGCTGCCACCTCGCGGCGCGCCAGACTGCGCTCAGGGAAATCCCACAGCGGCTGCTCTCCGCGCACCGGTTTGTAAACCGCCTGCCCTGACCAATCCTGCGATTCCACCCTGAGCATGAAGGTATAATTTGAGCCGCTGATCAACTGGCCCTGCAGGGTCAATTTGCCTTTCTGCAGGGCCGCAAGGATGGTCTGAGTATCGAGGCCTACGATCATGAGGGCAGTCAGCGGTTCAATTAGTGCTTGTGCCCGTTCTTTTTAGGGCAAAAATGGCCGGCGGGGTCTATCGGTTCGCCGCACTGCTGGCAGATCGGGCGGCCGTGACTGGCCACCTCGAGACCCCATTTCGCCAAGGCGCGCATCTGCGAGCGGGTGGCCCAGAAGCGCACCACGCTGGCATCGTCTGGCTGCATATCCCCAGTGAGGATTTCACGCGCGATCAGACATACCAGATCACGATCGGCATCATAGCCCAGGCCCAGTTCGCCCACGCGGAAGAGCGGATCGACGGGCGGTTGGATGTGCATGGCGTTTTCCTCATAAGCATTACTATCGGCAGGCAGGTTGGGAAACCGCCCGTAAACCTCAGAGAGGAAATCTTCAAGGCCCATCGCCAGGCTTTGAATTTGGATTTTTTCAATTAATAAGGTGATGATGCGCTCGTTTTGACGGCCTTGCAGATAAAAAACGCGCTGGCCGGGCTGCCCGATGGCGTCCGCGGTCAGGTGCGTGACAGGATCGAGATCAAGTTCGATTTTTGGCATCGCGATGGTTCGCCTCCGGAGCAATTTGGATTAGTATAACATACGCGCTCCGCAAGGCGGAGCGCGCGCAACGCGTGATTTGTTCAGCGGTAAGGGAGAAGCTGATTCCCTGACCAGCGCAATTTTTCGGCAGTCGGTTCAGGTATATCCATCAGACGGCTGAGCAAGGTCTCAAACGGCCGGCGCGGGCCGGTGGTGAGGAATCGCACCGGTGCAGACGTGTCACCGGATGCCAGCCATCCGTGTGTTTCCAACAAACGTTCCGTTTGGCGTGCGACAGCGGGAGCGGGATCAATAACACGTACACCAGGGCCAACAATTTGATGGATAAGTGGAATAACAAATGGAAAATGGGTGCAGCCCAAAACGACCGTATCAATTTTTTTTGCCAGCATGGGATGAAGCGCAGTTTCAAGAATCGTGCGAGTCTCCGGAGTGTCCAGCTGGCCTTTTTCGATGGCGTTGACCAAACCGGGGACGGTATCCTGCAGGATGGTGACGCCGTGGGCGAAGCGCTCGACAACTGATGCGTATAGCTTTCCCTGGAAGGTGGCCGGGGTGGCGATCACGCCGACCACGCCGGTGTGGGTGTGTTCGGCGGCGGGCTTGACGGCCGGCTCCATGCCGACGAAGGGCACTTCGGGGAAGGCGGCGCGCAGCTCGTGCAGCGCGGCAGCCGAGGCAGTGTTGCAGGCCACCACGATCAGGCGCGCGCCTTCATCGAGCAGGAAGCGGGTGATGGCTTCCGAAAAGCCGCGTACTTCTTCGAGCGTGCGTGAGCCGTAGGGCACATGTGCCTGATCGGCCAGGTAAATCACCGGCTGCGCGGGAAGTTGCCGGCGGATGGCGCGCAGCACCGAAAGCCCGCCCACGCCCGAGTCAAACACGCCAATTGGCACGGCTGGCATTGCTTATGCCTCCCGGGCGGAAGCTTCCACAAAGGCGCGAAACAGCGCGCGCATGGCCGGGTCGTCCTGCAGCCACTCGGGGTGCCACTGCACGGCGATGCCAAAGGGGTGGCCGGGCAGCTCGACGGATTCGACCAGACCGTCTGGTGCATGTCCGCTGACAGTCAGCCCGCGGCCGATTTGCTGCAAACCCTGATGGTGCAGGCTGTTCACCTGCGGTCGGGTGGTGCCCAGGATGCTCGCCAGCCTGCTGTGCGGGTCGAGCGTTACGCCGTGGGCGCGGTAGTCGCGCGGGATGTCGGGGTACCAGTCGTGGCGCAGCGCGCCAGGGACCTGGTCGGCGATGTCGGTGTAGAGCGTGCCGCCCAGCGCCACGTTGACCGCCTGCGCGCCGCGGCAGATGCCCAGAAAGGGCTGGCCGCGTTCAACCGCGCGCTGCACCAGTGCCATCTCCAGCGCGTCTCGCTGAGGATCAACGTCATAGACGCGCGGGTGGGGCGTGCCGTTGAAGCGCGCCGGGTCGATGTCGCTGCCGCCGGTCAACAGGATGCCGTCCAGGCGGCCGGCCAGCGCGTCCCAGTCGCGTTCGGGCAGGCCCAGCGGAATGAGCAGCGGAATGCCGCCCGCCTCGGAGACTGCCTGGATGTAGGCTTCCGAAACGCCGTGGTTGGGCGCCAGCGGGTTGGTGGAGGCAAGTCGATTGGTGGTGAGGCCGATGATGGGTGGTTGCATGGATACCAGTATATATTAAAAGTTCGTTCGGGATTGGGTGTTGACCTCTCTCATCCCCTGCCCCTTCTCTCCCCGAAACGGGGAGAGAAGGGGAAATTTGCTATGATTTTCTCCCCTTCCCTGCAAGGGAAGGGGTCGGGGGTTAGGTCTTAATTGCGAAGCCTTCGCGAATTTCTAGTCTTTCAGATTCAACGCAGTTAAGCCAAAAAGGGCGCAACCCGCTGGAGCAGGCTGCACCCTGATGCGATCATGATTCGGCAGTCAGTTACGAGAACTTCTGCTTGAGGCGGGCGCTCTTGCCGGTGCGGGTGCGCATGAAATACAGGCGTGAGCGGCGAACCACGTTGTGGCGTTCGACGACCACTTTGTCAATGCGCGGGGAGCGAGTGAGGAAGGTGCGCTCAACGCCAATGCCGTTGCTGGCAACGCGGCGGACCGTGAAAGTGGAATTGGCGCCGTTGCTGTGGGTGAACAGCACGATGCCCTTGAATTCCTGGATACGTTCGCGAGCGCCTTCTTTGATTTTGACGTGCACGCTAACCGTGTCACCGGGCCGCAGGTCGGGGATATTGGGGTTAACAGGAGCCTCAACGGCTTTCAACAAATCTTCCATCGTCAGAATTCCTTACCTGTTGGTTTATTTCGCGATAATGCCTGAGCGTCATTACTGGACGCGAAGGCAGATTATAACACTACCTGCGCGCGGATGGAAGGGCTTTTCACGCCGGGTTTTTGGGAAAAAGGGGACGCTTCCGAGGTTAATGCTGCAAAGCCTCCGCAGCGGGTCAGTTGACCTCAAGCTGCGATTTGAGCGCCATGGCGATTTCGGGCGTGATGCCTTTGATGCTGGTCAGCTCGTCGAGGCTGGCCTGCAGGATCGCGTCCAGGCTGCCGAACTTCATCAAAAGGGCTTTGCGGCGCGCCGGGCCGATGCCGTCAACGCCGTCCAGGCGCGAGGCCAGGCCGAGTTTGGTGCGGCGGTTGCGGTGCGCGGTGATGGCGAAGCGGTGGGCTTCGTCGCGGATGCGCTGGATCAGGTAGAGCCCCTGCGAATGGCGCGGCAGCAGCAGCGGCTGGCTGATGCCGGGGCAGAACAGCTCTTCCTGCTGCTTGGCCAGCCCTACCACGGGCACCTTGCCGAGCAAGCCAAATTTTTCCAGCACGCTGACGGCACGGCTCAACTGGCCTTTGCCGCCGTCCACGATCAACAGGTCGGGCAAGAAGGCAAACGAAGGGTCTTTCTTCTCGCCGGGGGCGGTTTGCTCCTGGGCGGCCTGCCAGCGGCGAAAGCGCCGCGTGAGCACCTCTTCCATGCTGGCGAAATCGTCCGGGCCGGTAACGCTGGCGATGTTAAAACGCCGGTAGAGCTTCTTGGCGGGCACGCCCTGCTCGAAAACCACCATGCTGCCCACCGAGGCGGTACCCTGTGTGTTGGAAATATCGTAGCACTCGATGCGGTTGGGCGGTTCGGGCAGGGCCAGCGCTTGCTGAAGATCGGTGAGTGCTTCGGTTTGCTTGTTGGTATCGGCATCCCACTGCGCCTTGAGCGCGCGCAGGGTTTCGACCGCGTTTTCGGTGGCCATCTGCACCAGCTCCTGCGGGGTGCCCTCGCGGGGCACCACCAGTTCCACCTTGGGACCGGTGCGGCGCGTGTTCAGCCACTGGCGGATGATCTGCGCCTCTTCCACTTCCTGCGGCAGCAGCACTTCATTGGGGATAGAAGCGGCCTCGGAATAGAACTGCTTGACGAACTCGGCGATGATCTCGCTGTCGGGCTCGTCCTGGGTGCCTTCAAGGATGAAATATTCGCGGCCGATCATCTTGCCGTTGCGGATGAAGAAGATCTGCACGCAGGCTTCGCCGTTGGCGCGCGCCATGGCGATCACGTCCGAGTCGATTTGCTCGTTGGAGATGACCTTTTGCTTTTCGACCACGCGGTCAATTGCCGAAATCTGGTCGCGGATGGCGGCGGCGCGCTCGAACTTCAGCTCCTCGGCGGCCTGCTCCATCTCCTGGCGAAGGCGCGCGACGATGGGTTCGGTGCGCCCGTCGAGAAACTGGCACAGGTCTTCAATCATCTGGCGGTAGCCAGCCTGGTCGACGCGCCCGATGCACGGCCCGGCGCACAGCTTGATGTCGTAATACAGGCAGGCGCGCGCGTCCTGGCCGGTGATCTCGCGGTCGCAGGTGAGGTAGGGGAAGATGCGCCGCAGCACATCCAGCGTCTGGTGTACGGCCCACACACTGGTGTAAGGACCGAAGTAACGCGAGCCGTCATTGACCATCTGGCGCGTGACGGTGACTTTGGGAAAGGCTTCCGCCCAGTGCACTTTGATGTAGGGGTAGCGTTTGTCGTCCTTGAGGCGCACGTTGTAGCGCGGGCGGTGTTTTTTGATCAGGTTCATCTCGAGGATGAGCGCTTCGAGTTCCGAGCCGACCACAATCCACTCGATGTGGGTGATGTTCTTGACCAGTTGGCGCGTCTTGAAGTCCTGGTCGTTGGGCGTGTGGAAGTAGGAGCGCACCCGGTTGCGCAAATTGATCGCCTTGCCCACGTAAATGATCTCGCCGGCGCTGTTTTTCATGATGTAGCAGCCGGGTTTGTTGGGCAGCGTATCGAGAATTTGTTGGATGTGCTCGGAGATGGCAACCATAGCTCGATTTTATCACAGTGGATCAAGAAATTAAGTTCTAGCAGAAGATAAAAAAACGGCGGGCGGTGATGTCACCGCCCGCCACGTAAAGCTCAGGTATTTACCGAGAGATAATCGGCAGGTAGATGTAGGACTGGCCGCCGAAGACGATTTCGACCACCTGGTTGTCAAACAGGGCCGAGACCGTTGCGGAGGTGACGGTGACCGGGGTGGGCACGCTCAGCGTGGTCGCCGCGCTGGCGTTCACCAGGCCGGCGCTATGCGGATCCAGCGTGCCGTAGGTGGTGTCGAAGCTGATCAGCAGGCCGTCCATCACCGCGCCCTGGGCGGAGGTATCCGCACCGGCCGAGTTCCGGTTGAGGTCGGCTGTCAGGTGGATCACGCCGCCCGGGATCAGCTTGGTCTGGTCGGCGGTGAAGGTGAGCACCAGCCACGGATCAGCATCCACCAACCCGATGGTGTTCAGGCAGGCTTCGTCGGCCGGGCCGGCGCTGCAACCCCACCAGTTGTTCTCGGCGTTGATTTCATCCGTCAGTTCGCTCACCAGGCCGGTGTCGGTGGCTACATCGCCGAAGATGCGGTTGTGATGGATCACCGGGACGACGTCCGCGGGGATGGCGCCGCCGAAGTAGATGCCGACGACGTTGTCGATCAGGTCGTTGCTGACGGCGGAGATGCTTTCAAACACGCCCAGGCCGCAGTCTTCGGTGCACTGGTAGAATACCAGGCCGTATTCGAAGTTTTTGACCGTGTTGTGATGGACGTTCACCGCCAGGTCGCTGTCGCCGTAGCCGGCGTCAGCCTCAATGGCGTAGGTGCTGCTTTGATCCGCACCTTCGAAGGTCAGCGTGTTGTGGGCAATTTCCACCGGGATGACTGGCGCCGCAGAGGAAGCAGCCGCCACGGATTTTCCGCGGACTGGCGCGTCGAAGGGCGCAGGAACGGCCTGGGGCGGGTCGGCGGCGTTGATGCCGTAGGCGTACACACCGATCTTCTCGATGGTCAGGTCGTTATTCTCGATCAGGCCGAAGCCGTCATAGTAATAGATGCCCATGTGCGCGCCGGTGATGACGTTGCCGGTGGTGTCCACGTCGGTGTAGTAGTTCAGGATGCTGGTGGCAACCCACTTGGTGGCAGCGTCGGTGTTGTCATAGGCAATGCCGCTGATCGTGTTGCCGGCGATAAGGCCCGAGCCAGCCGGAGCGTTCACCTGAATGCCGTTCTGGGCGGTGATGGTGGTTGCGCCTTGCCCTGCGACGGTGTTGCGCTGGACATCAATGGTCAGTACGTTGGCAGCTGATGCGTTGATTGTGATGCCGTTCTTCTGGAAGCCAGTGACGGTGTTATCCAGGATGTGGAGCGTGCGGGCGGTAGCGTCGTCGTTGTAGGCATAGATGCCCACGCCGTGCTGTACGCCGTCAAAGGGAGTGTTGCGGATGTCGCGCACCAGGGTATCCTGCACGGTGCCGCCAGCGTTGCGGAAGGCGATGCCGTAGAAGCGGTTGTTGGTGTTGCCCAGGCCGAGGCCGTCGACGGTGAAGCCAGTGATGGTCGCATCGTCGGTATCCTTCACGCACACCACCGGCCGGTTGTTGGCCGCCGAAGGCAGCGAGAAACAGGAGGGCATGGCGTTGTAAGCCTGGATGATGCTGGCACCGTCCACGCCCTGCAGCCGGATATCCTCGGAGATGACCACCTGTTCGGTGAAGGTGCCAGCAGATACATCCACGGTATCGCCGTCAATGGCATCGTCCACGCCGAACTGGATCGAAGCGGTCAAGCGGCGCACATTGTCCATGGTGCCGTATGATGTCTCGTATTCATAGGAGCGGACTTCGGTCGTATTGCCTACGAAGGCCAGGACAGTCTTTTCGAAGGTATTATTGGCGCGGTAACCCAGCCAATCGAAGGTTGCATTGTCATACCCACCGCGCGCGCGGATGTGCTGAGTGGTACCGGCGAAGGTGTTGCCGGTGATGGTCGCGCCGTTGACCGGGTCGGTGAACCATGGCACGACGGAATTGCCGGAGAAGGAGATGGCCGGCCAGAAGGCGTCGGCGGTGTATTCAAAGCGGTTGCCCTGGATCACGCGCCCGCTAACCGGGCCGGTGTAACCCGCGCCGCTGGCAATATCCAGGCTGGCACTCTGCGCGAACAGATTGTTCAAAATGGTGTAGCTCTGCAGATAGGATGTGTTCGTGTCGCTGTCAAAGCGCCAGTCGTTCAGGTAAACCGAACCGCCTCCGGCCACGTCGATGACCGAGGCTTCCAGCGAGAAGTTGTCGCCGATCACTTCGATCGTTTTGTTATCGCCGCCCGTGTTGGGCAGGATGCGTAGACCGCTGAGGGTGACATCGTCGCCTTCGACGAACACGCCAGAGGGACCGAAGTTGTTGGTGGCGTTGGTGGTCACGTTAGCAACCACGTCTGCGTAATCGGTGATGACGGCGCCGCTGGCGTCCACGCCCTGCACGGTGAGGCCGGGCTTATCCGCATCGAAGAACAGGCCAAACTGGTAAACGCCGCCCAGGTCGAGGACGGTGCGGTTAGCCGCGGTTTCGCTATAGTTGCCGGGGAAGACGTTGACCCTGCCGCCCGCGGAGGCCATGTCGATGCCCTGTTGGATGCTGGTTGCTGCATCCAACCCGATACCCTGAACGGGGCCGGAATCGCCATCGGGATCCTGCCCAATTCCGAAGCGCGACCAGTCGTCATCGACATAAACAGTCGGTACAGTTTGTTCGAGATCGATGGATAGGCTGTCGCCGTTTTTCAGGTTGATCACAATTGTATCGATCAGGCCGTCAAAGTTCGCGGACCACGCCGAGCCGGTGCCGAATTTGAAGTATTTGACTACCTGGTTGCGGTAATCGATGGGAGTGGTTGAGCCGGTATTTGTATCCCATTCAGACCAGGTGATGGGAGCAGCCTGGATGTCAGCCAGGGTTGGGCCGTAATAAAAGCCCATTGCGCTGTAGTGGCTGTCGTAAAAGGCAAGCTGGTTGGGGCCTTCATCAGTGCTCCAGGCGTTCCAGGTGTCTGCGGGGTCCGAGTAGTTGATTGAATACATTGGTTCCGCGATCAGGCGTTCCTGGTACCAGCCGTATTTTGTTCCGGCGGTGTAGATATAGAAACCGATGTTCACTGCCAGGGCATCGCCGTTCTTGGTCATATAGCTGACCGAATCAATGTCCGATACTTTGATGCTGCCAAAGCTGTACGGCGGCAGTGTGGGATCAATGTAATATTCGATTAGTTGATTGGCTGAACGCCAGGCGCCAGTTCCGGTATAAAAATCCTCGCTGGTGGCGGTCATTCCGCCGCCGGCCGGTGAAGAAGCAAACACGGTAGATAAAACAATGTGGCGATCCAACAATTTGACCGCCTGAGCTGTCTGCATGCCAGCAAAGCCAATCAGCAGCGCAGTAAGCAATAACGCTGCAATCAGACGGTGGCAGGACTTTCGGTTGTGAGCATTCATACAAATTCCCCTTTCCTTGCTGTTGAGTTGCTGATTTCCGTGCGGCGTATCACCGAGCCGCCAGCGACCGAATGACTACATTACTGGGGAGCGGTAGTCGGGCTGGGTGAACCGGAGTGGAAAACCAGCTGTTGTGATGGATTAAATTCGTTAGTGAACCCAACTGAAAAATGTATCTACATTGATAAGCATTCTTTTTGTACCGCCCCCAATCAAACAAAGATACTGATAACAAATATTCTACCTATGGTTATGTATTGGTTATAGTGACATTTGTAATCGCCGCATCACTTTGCAGTTTTGTAATCCGGATATAAAAACGTTCGCGATATTTGATATTTGGTTAACCATTAATAACGCTGTCAAACCGCCGCCTGCCGCGGTTTGACAGGTAACTTCGACCGCAAAATTTGATGGCTAGACGGGTGGATGTTACCAGGGCAATGCAGCCATCGCGCAGCCGTCGGCGCGGGGATCGGAGCCGCCGCACAGCACGCCGCTGGGCGGGTTGCGGGTGATGATCTGCCCGCGCCCGAACAAGCTGCGAGCGATTCCATCCACCCGCTGGACAGCGTGTCCCATGTTGCCCAGCGCCAGCAAGGTTTCGTCTGGAATGCCGGCCTCAAGGGCTATGTTTTGCCCATTTTTTTCCGGTTGGATGCAAAAGCGCGGCCTGTCGAGCGCGGCCTGCGGGTCGAGCTGATCGTCTGCTAACGCAGCCGCCACCTGCACATGGCCTTGCGGCTGCATGAAGCCGCCCATCACGCCGAACGGTCCAAAAAGTTCGCCGCTTTCGGCGTGAGTTGCCATCGCTGGGATGATGGTGGTGAACGGGCGTTTGCGCGGCGCTAACACGTTGGGGTGCCCGGGATGCAGGCTGAAGCCAAGCCCGCGGTTTTGCAGGCTGAATCCCAAACCGCGCGGAACGATGCCGGTGCCAAAGCCCATGTAATTGCTGTTGATGAACGAACAGGCATTGCCCTCGCCGTCCACAGCGCAAAAATATACCGTGTCGCTGGAGGCAGGCGGCGTGCCGTGTGCCAGGTGCATGTTCGCTTTGCGCGGGTTGATCAGCCGGCGGCGTTCCTCGGCATACGCAGGGCTGAGCAGAGCCTCCAGCGGGGCAGGGGCAAAGGCCGAATCGGCGGCGTAATGGAATGTATCTGCGAATGCCAGGCGCAAGGCTTCGATTTCCAGGTGCAGGCGTTCGGGCGCAAGCGCTGGCATTGCGGCCAGGTCAAACCCCGAAAGCAAGTTGAGGGCTAGCAATGCGGCCAGGCCCTGAGTATTGGGCGGGCATTCCCAAATGCGCAGGCCGCGGTATTCTACGCTGATCGGTTCTTCCCAGGTGGAAGCGTGTTCTGCCAGATCCTTCTCAGTCAGGCAGCCCCCGGCTTCAGCGGTCACTGCGGCAATGGCACAGGCCACCGGCCCGTGGTAGAAAGCCTGTTTGCCGCCCTCAGCGATACAGCGCAGCGTGTGTGCCAGGCCGGGGTTGCGAAATAGCTCGCCAGCGGACGGCGCACGACCATCCAGAGTCAGCTCGCGGCCGTTGACGGCGTGAGCGAGCTGCCGTTCCACGCCCCGCTGCCAGAAATAGGCTGTAATCGGGGCGACCGGAAAGCCTTCTTCAGCCAACTTTTCCGCCGGTTCCAGCACCCGAGCCAGCGGCAGCCTGCCAAAGCGCTCGTGCAGGTCGCACCAGGCCGCGCAGGCACCTGGCACGGTGATGGTGTAAGGGTGAAAGGTGGGAAGGCCTTCACCAAATCCCTCGCGCTGCACCCGTTCCAGCGAAAGCGCGGCCGGTGAGCGGCCTGAGCCGTTCAGCGCACTGATTTTCATTGTGGAGGCTTCATAATATAGCGCAAACGCATCGCCGCCCAGACCGGTGGAGGTGGGTTCGGTGACGTTGAGTGCGGCGGCCATGGCCACGGCCGCATCGGCGGCTGTACCGCCTTGCGCCAGGATCTTTAAACCGGCGGCCACGGCCAGTGGCTGCGATGCGGCTGCCATGCCGCCCCGGCCGTAGATCGGAGAACGGTGGGACTCAAAAACAAAATTCTCCATGGCAGGATTGATCCCCCGTTACGGGCTGCTGAAAATCTTCGGACCGGGATCAAAAAACGTCGATGCGGTTGCCCTGGACAACCTCGCCAATCTCCCAGGCTGGCTGGTGCAGTTCAGCAGCGCGCTGCAGGAAAGCTGCCAGTTGTTCGCTTGGCACAGCCAGCAGTAACCCGCCGCTGGTCTGTGGATCAAAAAGCAGCATCTGTTCGTTTTCGCTCAGACGGCTGTCAAATTGCACATGTTCCCCAAAATAGAAGCGGTTGTCGGTCGCACCGCCAGGGAATGTGTAGGCTTCAGCATATTTACGGGCACCAGATACCAGGGGGATCCGGTCAAAATCAAGGCGCATGCCAACACCGCTGGCGTCGGCCATTTCCCAGGCATGCCCCAGCAGGCTGTAGCCGGTGATGTCTGTGCCGCCGCGCAGGTGGAATTCGACGGCCAGTTGCCCGGCGGTTCGGTTGAGCCGTTTCATCCAGGCGACTACTTCCTGCATATCCTCAACGGCCGCCTGCTCGCGTTTGAGCGCGGTGGTGGTCACGCCAAAACCGAGCGGTTTGGTCAGCACCAGGCGGTCACCCAGGCGCGCGCCGCCCTTGGTGAGCGCAGCCCGCGGGTCGACAAAGCCAACCACCACCAGGCCGTATTTGGGCTCTTTATCCTGCACGGTGTGCCCGCCGGCAATCACCACGCCAGCCTCGCGCGCCTTTTCGGCGCCGCCGCGCAGGATTTCCGCGCTAATTTCAACGGGCAGGTTAGGAGGCAGCGCGGCAATGTTTAATGCCAGAAAAGGCGTTCCACCCATGGCATAGACATCCGAAAGGCTGTTTGCTGCAGCGATCGCGCCGTAATCATAGGCGTCATCCACCACCGGCGTGAAGAAATCGGTGGTCAGGATGATGGCACGGTCATCGTCGATGCGCCAAATGGCGGCGTCATCGGGGGATGACAAACCGACCAACAGATCGGGATAATCCTGAGGGTTGAATGTGTTGGCAATTGGGCGCAGCACGTGCGCCAGCGCTTCTGCGCTCAGTTTCGATGCTCAACCCGCGCAGCTCGACAGGCTGGTCAGACGGATCTGTTTCCCAGAGGGAGAGGGTGCTTGTTCGTTCATAGAAGTGATTATACTCGCCTCACAGAAAACGGCGAAGAAAAATCCCCTGCGCTAAGCAGGGGATGATGCATTGAGATGGTGTTAAGGCTCTGGCGTTGGAATGATCGTTGTGCCAGATTGGGTCGGGCCGTATTGTGGCAGTTGCAGCAAGAAAGGCGAGTTGCTGGGCAGCAGCATGGCCTGGATATTGGGGGATAGTTTGCTGATGTACTGGTAGGTGAGCAGGTCCGGGTTGTTCTTCAGCGCATCGCTTATGAGCGCCAGCGCTTCAGCTTCGGCTTTGGCAGCGATGATGCGCGCTTCTGCGTCGGCTTTTGCACGGATGATGACAGCATCTGCCTGGCCTTGAGCAACCTGGCGGGCCTGTTCAGCTTCCTGACGTTTTTGTTCCACTACGAACCGGGCCTGTTGGGATTGCTGCTCGGCGATCTGTTTTTGTTCAACCGAGGCGGCATATTCTGGCGAGAATGTGATGTTTCGCAAGACGAAATCAACCAAAATTAAGCCGTTTTCGGATAATTTGGCTGCCATCTTGGATCGGATGTTATCCACAAGCGTGAAACGTTCAGTGGTGACAACTTCTTCGACCCCAAATTGCGAAACTGCATCGCGAACAATACCGCGAGCCTGCGCCCGCACAAGATCTTCCGAGTAGCGATTTTGCCACTTGATATGCACATCAATGACTTTTTTGGGATCAATCGCGAAGATTACGGAAGCATCTACGTAGATTTCCTGACCGTCAGAGGTTCGAGCTGCAATCGAATCATCACCCTGTACGTTGCCCTCGGAACCAGCAATTGACATGGTGTAGTTCTGATTGGAAATGGGGTAACGAATGACGGATTCAAAGAACGGGATGACCCAGCGCAGGCCGGGCTCCAATGCCTGATCACGGTATCCTGTCGGCGAGAGCGCGGAAATGACCACACCGCGTTCTTGAGGCTCGATAAATACCATGCCTGCACCGAGCACCGTGAAGACGATGGCCAAAACCGCAACGGCGAGGATGATTCGACCTCCGCCGCGCATGGGGCGTCCCTGGCCGGCGCGAATCCCAACGAGGATGGCAACCCCAATGCCAATTACCCAGGACAGGCCTGCGAGTGCTGAAAAAATACTGGCGATATTCATTGGACAGCTCCTTTGAAAGATGCGGAAAACATAAGTATAAAGGTTTTTGAAGAGGTTTTCTAGATTACGCAACCTTTTTTCTGTAAATTCGAGTCAGAAATATCCATCGTTCTTTAACAATCAAATGACTTGCCAGAGCAGAAATGCTTGCCGGTCTGCCACTCCTCTGAGATCTCCATCAGTAGTGCT